>VAPB011199082.1_pt1 | contig 13246 bp, 10 predicted proteins | sample 3395101 | NCBI WGS metagenome assembly VAPB01 (sample SAMN08290433, study PRJNA428436) | hydrothermal vent metagenome | isolation source: Deep-sea hydrothermal vent chimney | place: Indian Ocean: Southwest Indian Ridge | reverse complement strand
GTGGCAATCCCGTGGAGCATAGCGACTAAGGCAGTCTCATCTTAACGAGATCGCTTCGCCAAACAGTCAGCTCGCGATGACAATCGCTTACCTCCGCCCTTTCGCCCTCACGCCCATGAGTCAAATTTCCACTTTTCCCTTTTCACGTTCCACCGTTAAGTAAGCCTCGGTGACGGCTTGAGCAACAAGGCCGCCACTCCGAGTGCTGTGAAGAGGATGCTGGTGAACCAGGCGGCGAATGCGGGGGGGAGTATCCCCGAGTTCCCAAGGGAAAGAGACAGCGAATAAATTGACCAGAATATCAGCGCCAGAAGGATACTCAGGCCGGTACCAAGGGGCGCTCCGCCTCTGATGGAGACCTGAAATCCCACAGGCAGAGCGATCACACAGAACACAAGGGGCAAGAGAGCGAATGCTATCTTATCGTGGGCCTGGACTTCATACTGATGATAATTGAGTCCGGCTCGCTTAAGATTTTCAATATACAGGTTCAATTCTCCCCTGTTCATGTCTTCAGGCCTCCGCCTTATCCGGAAAAATTCCTCTGGCCTGATCTCAATGGGAGGCGAGAGACGCTGAGGCTGTTCGGAGTTTTCAAACACCCCGTTCTCAAAGCGCCGGACAATGGCCTGGTCCATCACCCATTGGTTCACTTCCCATCGGGCTTGTGGGGCATCGATCCGTCCACGTAGTGTTGACAACCCATCTCCGGAAAAGAAAAGCACTGTTGGTTCAATAAGCAGTCGCCCCTTGTCTTCAATGTTTCTGATGTGGATCAAACGGGACCCCTCCAGTAACCAGATACGGCTTTTCCCCACGACATGGCTTCCACCGGGTCCGCCGGAGCGAACAATATCCCTGCTCAACCTGTTGGCGGACGGAACAAGAGATTCGGATGTGTAGAATATTATGCCTGTGACGGACAACGACGCTATGATAAGAGGCGCACCTATTCGAATTCCGCTGATCCCGGAGCAGAAAAGCGCTCCCAGTTCCCCGGTTCGCTTCAGGCCAGTGAGGGTCAGAAGGGTTGCGAGCAGGGCGGCAAGGGGAGCCATCTGGAACAGGATGGTCGGGAGTTTGAGGAGAAAGTGCAGGATCACTGAAGATGGAGCGATATCACTCTCCAGGAGGGACCAGATTTTTATAGCGACATCACTGGACAGGTAGGTAAATATCAGCACGATAATGGTGGGAACGAAGAGGGAGAACCAGCGTTTTATGAGATACCAGTCAAATATTTTCATCAGGATTTACCACCTGCCTCGGTGGTTCTTTTGGCCACTGCCTGGCCAGAAATGGGGTAAAGCTGGCGACGCCAAACGTTCCGAGCACAATGTCAGGCAGCCAGGCAGCAAGCCAGGGGGATATCTGGCCTTTTGCCCCCAATCTCATTCCGACGGCAAAGAGGAAAACGCTTAGCGCGAACAGAAAAATGGTGGCTGTAAAAGCGCTTGCCTTTCCGTGTTTTCTGGAAGATACAGCTAGTGGGAAAACGACAAAAGGATAGACAAGGAGAGTGACAGGAATAGAGAATCGGCGATGTATCTCCGTCAGGAGTATGATTCCATCCTCAGTTCTTCCCTCCTGACGAAACCTGATCAGCTCTGACTGCATCTCCTCCAGGCTCATCGCCCAGAAAAGGTCCTTCCTGCTGATACCCGCATTGGATCCAGCACCCTGTAAAAGGATGACCAGGGTGTCAAATGTGGCTGAGCGATACTCATACCCCGGAGCGCTGACTGGTTCAATGGTTCCCTGGTGTAGTTTAAGTTTGATTTCATCACTGGTTGTCGAGGGGATTTCCAGGGTTCCGCGCTTCGCCAGAATAATATCACCTTTGTCGTCACTCCAATCCTGAACCAGCAGCAGGTTGTTCATATTCCCCGTGCCTGGATCAAAATCATTTACCAGAAGGACTGTGCCCGGGATTCCCCTGAAAAAGTATCCCGGCTTGAGGTCATTGAGAATCCTGTCCCTGGCTATCTCGAGGAACCTGGTGTTATAGGCTCTGAAACTGGCAGGCGATATGTAGAGAGTGGTCATCAGGATAACCGCAAAGACACAGACGGATGCGACCAGAAAAGGTGCGAAAATGGACAGAGGGGAGATGCCTGCGGAGTACATGGCCGGCAATTCATGATCATGCTTCATCTGCGCCAGCGTGGAGATCATCGCCATGAGAAAGGCCAGCGGGAGACTGAATGTCAAAAGTGAGGGGGCCAGAAGCATGAAAGAGATGAGAAATTGGCTAAGCCCCGTCATGGATGCCGCGAGCATGTCAACCTGGCGTGAAGCCTGTTCCATAAGGAGGAGGGCAGTGAAAACACCGGTTCCGACAGCGAACTGGGAAATAAATTTCATGAGGATATATCGAATCATCCTTACAGGCAAGTTGACCTCCATATCCAGGAGCCTGACGCGGCTCTTCGGCAGGGTCCCGGGCACCATTTAAACCACCACTCTTCCTATACCACACGGAGTCAGACAGACAAACACATAACACAGGCAGACAGCGTGTAAATTCTGCAGTAAAACAGGGAAGACAGGTTGACGTATTTTTTCGGTGGTGTTAGGTTTCAATTACTTGGAATTCTTGAACTTTTTCGAGGGTAACTATGCCTGAGCGGGTTTTGCTTTTCCGTATTGGAGACAGTTTTTTCTCTTTGCCGTTCTCAAACGTCGAGGAAATAGTCAGTACAGAGAGGGTCGCCAGAAGAGAGGCGCTCCCGGATAATGCCAATCCAGTTGGTGACAATAGCGAAGAATGGGTGTTTACAAGGGAAGAGTGGATGCCGATCGGCCAACTCCTTGCCGGGATAAACGCATCATCTCGAAATCAGGTTCTTATGCTGAGACGGCAGGGAAGGACAGATGCCTATTTTGTGGACCAGGTACTTGGAATAGAGACCCTTCCAAAATCGCGTCCGCTTCCCGAGCCTGCCAGGCGTTGTACCGACTATCCGTTCTCCGGGCTGCGCATTTGGAAGGAGCACATAGTTTTGGAACTTGACCTTTCCAGGTTGATTTAATATTGATGAACAAGCACATGCGCCTGACCGACAACCGCTTGATAACCTTTCATTTATCCGGCCATGATTTTGCGGTTCCTATTGAGGTTGTGCGTGAAGTCATAAACGCAGAGAAAATCGATCAACTGCCGGGTGGCAGGAAACCCCTGGAGGGCCTTATGATTTACAGAAGGGATCAGGCCCTCCCTGTATTCTCACTTACACAGGCATTAGGTCGGGAGAGCGAAACCCCGGGCGATTTAATTCTCGTGGTCGAGCTGGATGGACAAATGCTTGGGTTCAGGGTTGAAAAGATCGGCAGAGTTATTGACGGTTCCGGGAACGGTCAATATGAACCTTTGGAAGAAGAGCTTGCGTTTGATCCAGAAACAATCAGGGGCACTATTAACGAGAAAGGCCTCACAGTGATTGTCCTTAGATTGGAAAAAGTATTAGGTAATGTGTTAAATTAGATGAAACCTTCAATTCCCCCTGGATAAGGAGGGGAGGACGCAAAATGAAAAAGGTGCTGGTAGCGGACGACAGTGTCACCATACAGAAGGTCATAGCGCTAACTTTTGCCGATGAGCCTGTTGAGATCCAGTCTGTAGGATCAGGTTCCGATGCACTGGAGAAGATCAAAGAGTGGCGGCCTGATATTATCCTCGCGGACGTGATAATGCCGCAGGTAAACGGCTATGAGCTTAGCAAATCTGTTAAGGACAATGAGGAAACGAAGGATATTCCAGTGCTCCTCCTTGCAGGCACATTCGAGGCCTTCGACGAAGAGGAGGCCAGAGCAGCCGGAGCAGACGATTTTATCACCAAACCCTTTGAATCCGGAGAGTTGATAGAGAAGGTTAACGGACTTTTACGTATTTCGGCCCAGGCACCACAGGCACCCGTTGAACAGGCGCCGGCAACAACTCCTGAGGCCCCCACAATGCAAACGCAGGATGCAGCCGAAGAAATCGTCATCGTCGCATCTGCCGAACCGTTGGAACCTGTTCTGGAAACACCTCAGCCTGTGATAGTGGCGGAGCCTGTGATTACAGAGGAGCCTGTTATAAAAGATCCCCTGATCGCGGAAGATCCCATGGTAATCGAACAGATACAGGAACCTCAGGCCCCAGAGCCGGCAACCCCTGTTGAGGTAACTGATACGGAACCTGACATTTGGGACATCCTCAGTGAAGCAGACACAGGTGACATAGTTGAAGCGCGGGAGCCTGCTGAAATGGCCACTGCAGGTACTTCCCTCGGAGCCCTCGAGGGTGCGGGCGTTGTGGATGTCGGGAGTTTTGAGGTTGGCCTTGACAGGACAGATGGGCTGCAGGTTGAAGATCTTGTTACCATGGAGCCAGGACAGTCCGTTGATCCCGCTGTTGAATCCAATCTTGCGGAGGATTACAAACCTGGCGATTCAACATCCCTGCCGGAAGAGAGGAGCAAGGTTGAGGAGAGAGAGAGGGACTTCTTCGGATTTGAAACAGCGGACTCCGATAAAGAGGACGCGGGCCTGATAGCGGAGGCTATTGAGGAGATCACATTTGATCTGGAGAAGCAAACAGCCAGTGACAATGTCCCCGGTATACCTGGTGAAGATGTATCGTTCGTTATACCTGAACCGGATCCGGGGGCTGGCCAGCAGACAGGGGATACTGTGTCGCCGGAAATCTTCGCTCCCGACCCTGCCGGCGAAATGGATGATGACCTTATGGCTAAGGTGCCTGATGCGCCTGCGGTGTCTGAACCGGACGTACCAGACGAGATCGAGGAAGTTGAGTTTACCCTCGCTGAGGAAATTGCTGCCCCACCTGAAGTTGAACCAGAGATCGACGAGGAGCCGTCCGTGACTCTTGAAATAAAGCCTCAGGCTCCGGAGGAGCGACCTGCACCTTTCGCTGTTCAGGCCCCTTCAGAAGTGGAGCCGGCCGGATCTGTAGAATCTGAACTTGTGCTGGACCCCTCACCTGTGTACCCGTCCAGGGAGCCTCTTTCTGGCGAGATGCCCGATGAGGTGGTTGCGGATATTCCCCAGATGAAGGATGCCGATCTTGATGCCATGGTCAGGGCAATTGTGGAGGAGAAGGTGGAAAAAATAGCCTGGGAAGTCATCCCGGAGCTTTCAGAAGTCCTCATAAAGGAGGCTATCGAGAAGATCAAGAACGGATCCTGATTTTCTGTCCTCCGCAGGACATGAGGGCTTTTCGGATCTCCGTAAGCCCTTTTTCTGTATGGATATTATGTCTGGTCTCTGACCTCTGATCTCCGGCTTCCGCTTAACGGAGAAAGGGCACCATGAAAAACACAATGGGTAAGCATTTCAACCCTGCGGACTCGGAACGACACCTTTATTCCTGGTGGATGCAGAACGGTTATTTCCACGCTGACGAAACCTCCGAACTTCCCCCCTACAGCATCGTTATTCCACCGCCTAATGTCACCGGATCCCTTCATATGGGGCATGCTCTTAACCATACCCTTCAGGATATCCTTATCCGCTTCAAGAGAATGGAAGGCCGCGAATCATTATGGATGCCCGGTACTGATCATGCTGGAATCGCGACCCAGAATGTTGTTGAGAAGGAACTTGTTGATCAGGGAATTGACAGGCACGTTCTGGGCAGAGACAAATTCGTAGAAAATGTGTGGGAGTGGAGGGAAAAGTACGGCGGCGTAATCCTGGGTCAGCTCCAACGGCTGGGATCTTCCTGTGACTGGGAGAGGGAGCGTTTCACCATGGATGAAGGGCTCTCCCGGGCGGTAAGGGAGGTTTTTGTCAGGCTTTACCGGGAGGACTATATCTACCAGGGAGACTATATAATCAACTGGTGTCCCAGGTGCCATACCGCTTTGTCCGATCTCGAGGTCGAGTACCACAACAGGGCTGGAAAACTTTATCATCTCAGATATCCGTCAGTAAACGGCGATGATGAAGTAGTTGTGGCCACAACCAGACCGGAAACAATGCTGGGGGATACTGCAGTGGCCGTGCATCCCGAGGATGAACGGTACCAAAACCTGGTAGGGCACTCATTCCACCTGCCGTTGACCAATCGTGAAATTCCTCTCATTGCGGACACATTCTGTAATATGGAATTCGGTACAGGAGCAGTGAAGGTCACTCCTGCTCATGATCCAAACGATTTTGAAATTGGTGAACGTCACGATCTTCCCAAAGTGACGATAATCTCCATGAACGGCACGATGACCCATGATGCGGGAGAACGTTACGAGGGTTTGGACCGGTATGATTGCAGGGAAAGAGTGGTACAGGATCTGCGCGATTCAGGCAACCTGGTCGACGTTCAGGACTATGAACATGCTGTAGGGCAGTGCTACCGCTGCCAGACGGTTATAGAACCGATCATCTCCCGACAGTGGTTCGTCAGAATGAAAGACCTGGCCAAACCTGCTATAGAGGCTGTTGAGGATGAACGGATTCAGATCTTCCCGGAAAGCTGGGAGAAGACCTATTTCGAATGGATGAATAACATCCGTGACTGGTGCATCTCAAGGCAGATCTGGTGGGGTCATAGAATCCCGGTCTGGACCTGTCAGGACTGCAGTGAAGTGATCGTTGACGTTCAAGAGCCCACCGCCTGCACAAGTTGCAAATCCAGGGATATCAAACAGGAGGAGGATGTCCTCGATACCTGGTTTTCCTCCGCGTTGTGGCCCTTTTCAACCATGGGCTGGCCTGAGGAAACACCCACACTGAAGAAGTTTTATCCCACAAGTTGTCTTGTCACCGGATTTGACATCCTGTTCTTCTGGGTGGCCCGTATGATAATGATGGGAATGAAGTTCATGGGGGATGTTCCTTTCCAGCATGTTTATATCCATGCCCTTGTCAGGGATGCGGAAGGTCATAAAATGAGCAAATCCCGTGGCAATGTCATTGATCCCCTTGTCATAATCGATAAATACGGAGCCGATGCACTCCGCTTTACTTTAACCGCTTCCGCGGCTATGGGCAGAGACATAAAACTTTCGGAGGAGCGGATCGAGGGTTACCGGCACTTCGTGAACAAGATCTGGAACGCTTCAAAGCTGGTTCTGCAGTATGCGGACGGCATTGGGGAGAAACAGATTTCAGACCCGCCAGCGCCTGAGGAACAACACAACAGGTGGATTTTAAGCAGAATGAATACGGTTATCGAATCGGTTACCGATGCCTATGATAATTACCGTTTCAATGAGGCAGCCCATGTCCTTTATCAGTTCTTCTGGCATGAGTTCTGTGACTGGTATCTGGAGTTTGCGAAACCGGCTTTCTATGGAGAAAGGGGAGAGCTGATCCGGTCAGAGACAGCAATAACCGCCACTCATACGCTGGAAACTGCTCTACGCCTGATGCATCCCATCATGCCTTTTATCACAGAAGAGATCTGGCAAAGACTACCCATGAAAGTTGAGAGCATCATGATCTCACCCTTCCCCAGGACCAGGCCCGGATATGTGGATTCGAAGGCCGAACAGGTTGCGGGGTTGATTACGGAGGCTGTCACGGCCATCCGGAATCTGAAAACCGAGATGGAGATCAGGCCATCAGAAAAGGTCCCGGCATCTGTTCTTTGCGGTGAAAAATCCGTTGCCGAAGTGCTTGACGAGCATGCGGATGACATCGTAAGACTTTCGCGTCTTGAGACCTTGGAAATCTTGACAGATGGTGAAGTGCCGGAGGGATATTCGACCGCTCTCGTCAGAGGTCAGGAGATATATATCAGCCGCGATGCGATGATTGACATTAATGCCGAGAGAGATCGCATGACAAGGGAACTGGAGAAGGCCAACACGGAGCTGAATAAGGTTGTAAAAAAACTTTCCAACCCGCAATTTCTTGAGAAAGCGCCTTCCGATGTTGTCGAGAAAAACCAGGTCATAAAGCAGGAGTTGGACATCCAGGTGCGGAAGCTTCAGGAAAGCATGGATCGCCTTGATGGTTAACCTGCCCCCCCTTGTTCACAGGCTTATTGAACTGGCTCTTGAAGAGGACCTCGGCTCGGGTGATATCACCACCGAGGCCCTTGTTGATGAAAGAGAGGGGCAGGCCAGGATCAGGACAAAGGAGCCCTGTGTTATCTGCGGCCTTGGAATAGCAGGTGCGGTTTTCGAGAAGCTTGATTCCTCGGTCCAGTTTTTATCTTTAATCGAGGAGGGGTCATTAGCTGAAAGCGGCTCATACCTCGCTGAGCTTAAGGGGCCTCTGGCCTCCCTGCTGACGGGGGAAAGAACGGCCTTGAACTTCCTGCAGAGAATGTGCGGTGTTGCCAGTCTTTCAAGACAGTTTGCCGACCGGGCCGCAGGCAGGGTGGTTATCCTTGACAGCAGAAAGACTGTGCCCGGCTGGAGGTGGCTTGATAAAATGGCCGTCAGAACAGGAGGCTGCACTAATCACAGGATGGGTCTTTACGATGGGGTCCTGATTAAGGATAACCATATCTCTGTTTGCGGGGGCATCACGGAGGCTGTCAGAAGAGCAAGAATGAAAATACCACATGGCATGTCCATCGAGGTCGAAGTGGATTCCCTGGATGGTTTGAGAGAAGCGCTGGATGCCGGAGTTGAGATTATCATGCTGGATAATTTTTCTCCGGATAAGATTGCTGATGCCGTTCAGATTACCGGGGGGAGTGCACTCCTGGAGATTTCAGGTGGCATCACACTGGACAATCTTGAAGACTATATCCAGTCCAGAGATGTTGACTATATTTCCACGGGATTCATGACTCACTCAGCCCTGTCCAAGGACATAAGTATGGAGATAATGTGACATCTGAGAGGATGATTCTTCACCATTATGGTGAAGTGAGTTCAACCAATGACCTTATCAAGGAGATGGCTGACAAGGGAGCTCCGGAATGGACAACTGTTGTTGCCCAATCTCAATCCGCGGGCAGGGGCCGCATGGGCAGGCGATGGCACTCGCCCAGAGGGAATCTATACCTTTCTGTCCTTTTCAGGCCGGAAATCCTTCCTTCGGAACTTCCACGGATGTCGATTCTCTCCTCTCTGGCAGTATTCATGGCTCTGTATAGGGACAAGACCCCCCTGAACCTGAAATGGCCCAATGATATCCTGCTGGACGGCCGTAAGATTGCCGGTGTGCTCCTTGAAGGACGCACTCAGGGGGATCGGGTTGACTATGTCGTGCTGGGAATAGGTATCAACCTTAAACTCCAGCAGACCGACCAGGCCGGGGAGCTTGCCGGCAAAATAGCGGCAGTCGAGGAGTTTGACAGCCTCATAGGTGTTGAGGATATTCTGGATGACCTCAGCCGGACCCTGCAAAAATACTGTTTCGCATACCGCGGGAGCTCATGGACTGCAGCGAGGGCTGAATGGAGTAAACATGCCGCCTGGGGCAGGAGAAGTATGATAGTAGATGGGATTGAACGGGTAGAGGGCTGCCCGGTGAAGCTTACAGAGGGAGGATCATTGATCCTTGAAACGGATCGGGGGTTGATCACTGTCCAGTCAGGTGATCTGGTGGAAGCGTAAAATGACAGGAAAATCAAATTTAAAAAACCTGCTTCTGTGCATCGATGTGGGTAACACGCAGACAGTTCTGGGCACCTTCCATGGATGGGAAATCACAGACCGTTGGAGGATCAGGTCCGATCGAGCCAGAACGGCCGATGAATACGGCCATCTTATCAAGGACCTCCTGAGGGGAAGCGATTGCGATTCAGATTCCCTGGGAGGGATTGTTATATCCTGCGTGGTTCCCCCCGCTCGCCAGCCACTCATCGAAATGTCCAAAACCGGTTTTAACCTTGATCCGCTGGTTATCGGACCCGGCATCAAGACAGGCATGCCCATACTTTACGACAATCCGAAGGAAGTTGGCGCGGACAGGATAGCCAATACTGTAGCCGCTTACGAGCGATACAAAAAAGCCCTCATTGTGATCGATTTCGGTACTGCAATCACATTTGATGTTGTTTCAGCTGATGGAGAGTATCTGGGCGGTGTGATCTTCCCCGGCATACAGATCTCCCTCGATGCTCTGTTTCTGAAGGCATCGAAACTCCCCAGAGTTGAGCTTGAAAAACCGAAGAACGTTATTGGGAGAGATACTATCAGCAGCATTCAATCGGGGATAATTTACGGCTATACGTGTCTGGTCGACTCTTTGGTGGACAGGATCAGCAGAGAGATGAATGAGGATCCGCACGTTGTAGCTACCGGTGGCCTGTCATTGATACTGGCCGGTGAATCCCGGGCGATTCAGGAAGTCCTCCCCGATCTCACACTGGAAGGTTTACGCATTCTTTACGAGAGGAATCTCTAGCAGCGGGTCGGAACCCCCAGACCCGCTGCGTGTGTTGCCGTTTCGGTCGCTTTGACCTTGACGCTGTTTTCCACTGGATGATACTTTTATGTATTTCAATGGCAATGGAGGAAACAACGAATGAAGCTGATTCAGGTCGATAAGATCAGAAACGTAGCCATTATCGCACATGGCGGCGCTGGCAAGACCTCTCTCGCCGAGGCTTTTCTTTTCAATGCAGGCGCGACCAACCGGCTGGGAAAAGTTGAGGAAGGCAACACAGTCATGGATTTCCTTCCTGAGGAAGTCTCAAAGCATATCAGCACCTCCTCAGCGACGGCTTCGTTGGAATGGGACGGCCATCAGATCAATGTTGTGGATACTCCCGGGTACCAGGATTTTATTGCCGATTCTCTTTTCGCCCTCAGGATTTGCGATTGTGCCCTGCTGGTTGTAAGTGCCGTATCGGGAGTTCAGGTTCAGACGGAGCGACTGTGGAAAATTGCCAGAGAAAACGATCTGCCGGGCATGACCATTATTAACAAGATGGACAGGGAGAGGGCCAACTTCCACAAAGCGGTAGAGGAGATGAGGACCGGTCTCCAGACTAATCCGGTACCGGTTCAGTTACCCATAGGTGCCGAAGCCTCCTTTCGGGGTCTGGTGGATCTCATCTCAATGAAAGCCTGTATATATAAAACGGATGGAAGTGGTGACTTTGAAGTCCAGGACATCCCCGATGAGATGTTGAGCGAGGCCAACGAACAGCATGAGAAGCTGGTGGAATCTGCCGCGGAGGGCGAGGACGAACTGGTTGAAAAATACCTGGAATCGGGGGAACTGACCCAGGAGGAAATACTCAGGGGTCTCAGGGCAGGTGCACTGGCAGGGGATATTGTCCCGGTTTTCTGTGGTGCTGTCACTCTGAATATAGGTGCGAAAAAGCTTATGGATGGTCTGACCTCAATGATGCCTTCACCAGCAGACAGGGGCGCTCTGACCGGAACAGATGCTGAAGGCCGGGAAGTTGAGCTGAAACCATCACCCGGTGAACCTTTCGCCGCATTCGTGTACAAGACGCTGGCTGATCCCTATGCCGGAAAACTGACGATGTTCAAGGTCCTTTCAGGAACCCTGAAGGCCGACTCAGGCTTCTATAATGCCAGCCGGGAGACCAAGGAGAGATTTGGTAACATTTTCCTTGTTCAGGGCAAGAAACAGTTGCCGGTCCAGGAGGTAACCGCCGGTCAGGTTGCAGCAGTAGCAAAATTGAAGGAGACAAAGACCGGGGACACTCTGGTTAAGGAAGGGTCCTCCATTATTCTGCCCCCTGTTGAAATACCCGAACCAGCCCTTTCGTATGCAATCGTTCCAAAATCCAAAGGAGACGAGGAAAAAGTCAGTGCAGCCTTGTCACGGCTCCTTGAGGAAGACCCTTCCCTGAAGGTTTCCAGGGATGATGAGACCAAGCAGAATGTCCTTTCGGGTATGGGGCAGATCCACATCGAGGTGACAGTGGACAGACTCAAGGAAAAGTTCGGGGTGGAAGTCGGAATGGAAGTTCCCAAGGTTCCATACCGGGAGACCATCAAGGGGAAGACACAGCTCCAGAGTCGCTACAAGAAACAGTCCGGGGGAAGAGGCCAGTACGGTGATATCTGGCTTGATATTGAGCCGTTACCAGGAGGCGGGGATCTGGAGTTCGTGAACAAGATTGTTGGTGGGGTGGTTCCAAGGCAATATATTCCAGCGGTGGAAAAGGGGATCAGGGAAGCGATGGCCGAGGGAGTCCTGGCTGGATACTCGGTCACCGACGTCAAGGTCACTTTGTTTGACGGTTCGTATCACTCAGTGGACTCGTCCGAGATGGCGTTCAAGATTGCGGCCTCCATGGGTTTCAAAAAAGGGTTCATGGACGCCAAACCTGTTCTTCTTGAACCGATTGTGAATCTGGAGGTTTCCGTTCCCGATGATTTCATGGGCGCCGTCATTGGCGACCTTAACTCCAGGAGGGGTAAAGTTGTGGGGATGGATCCTCTTGGAGATGTCCAGGTAGTCAAAGCCCAGGTGCCTTTGTCCGAGATACTCACTTATGCACCAGATCTGCGTTCCATGACGGAGGGCAGAGGATCTTTTACCATGGGGTTTTCCCACTATGAGGAGGTTCCCGCGCACCTTGCCGAAAAGATCGTTGAGGATTCAAAGAAGGCAACCTCGTAAAGGAGAAGGAATTGGTTATGGGCGATGATTTTGATCTTTTCCCCAAGAGGGAAAACCTGGATCCGTTCTCGTTCGGTACAAAAGACAAGGAAAAGTCCGAGGTTGGAGATGAAAAGGATCCTGCCGACTTCCTTTTTGACCAGGATGAAGCCAGGCCTGTCACTGCTGATCCCGCAGTTCCGCCTGAAGGAGCACCAGGTGAGCAGGAACTTCCCCCGGACGAACCGATGGCGCCTTCTGAAGAGCCCGAATCAGAGGTTTCCATTGATGCTTTCGCTGTTATGTCAGAGAACGATTCTGACGAGATATTTGGAGAAGCGCCGTCCGCGGAAAGAGAACCCGAACCTGCACTTGAGGGCCCAATTCCCGATGACCAATCAGGATTCGGTCCTCGTGAGTCGGGTGGAGTTGGAGGTGGAGATGACAACCTGGAGCCAGGGAAACGCAGGCCTTCACCTTTCGTGGTGATCGGTGGGGCCCTGGTTCTCATACTTGCTCTGCTCTGGGGTGCCCTGACCTATCTTCAGAAGGAAAGAAAAGCGGTCGTCCCCGCATCGATACCGCCAGCAAGTGTTAAAATTGTAGTGCCGGTAGTGCCGGAAGATCAGGCGAAACCTGCTCCTGCTCTACCGCCTGCCAAAGAGGCTAAGACAACCGCACCTGCACCGGCATCTGAAAAACCTCCCGAAAAGACTTCGGAGCCTCTCCAGACCAGGCCGGCGGACACTGTGCCTGC
>VAPB010732851.1_pt1 | contig 13246 bp, 14 predicted proteins | sample 3395101 | NCBI WGS metagenome assembly VAPB01 (sample SAMN08290433, study PRJNA428436) | hydrothermal vent metagenome | isolation source: Deep-sea hydrothermal vent chimney | place: Indian Ocean: Southwest Indian Ridge | reverse complement strand
ATACAAACTCAAAAACCCCTTTGTTCCTTTGAATTTATTAAATTGTCTCATTTCTCTTCTTTTTAGAAGAGTGCCATATGTTAGTGAACTTGTGCACCCGCGGGCGAGGCGGTAAAGTGGCCTCGTCGCGAGCGCTTCGCCAAGATGAAAAATAAACTATTAACGAGCCAATTTACTGTTTCGTTCCGCCGAAAACGAAAATCAAGTTTCAAACATAGCATTCTCCGGCCAGATAAAATTTAAATAAAAAAAAACCGGCAAAGCGCGATATTCAGCGCGATGCCGGCAAAGCATTAACTCCAATTTATATCTCTCTCTTTCTCTCTTATTGTTTGAGAGAGAGACGATAATAAATCTTTTACATCCGCCTTTTGGACTGTCCGGTGCCCCTTGGGACAGCCCATAAAGACCGTCAGACATCCATCGTAGGGGTAGCAAACCCCTACTTGCACCACAAACATCTCCGGTGGCGACGAAGCGTCGCGTGTCACCGAGATGTCCTCTCTGGCGCAGACCGGGCAGAGAGGCATTTCCAATGCGAGAAATTCTCCCTCCGTCCAACCTTTCAGACTTTCATCACATTTCCCGCAAGCGGGGAAACCAACCCCCGCTTCCTTTTTATCATCGTGGCGGTCTCCGCAACCGCCCCCCTTGCAATCACCCATTTTTTATTTACCTCCTTTTTTCATTCCGTGGAAAATCGCCCATGGATTCCCCTCTTCACATTGAGGGCATCCATAAACAACATCCATAAAAATCATTTCTCTTTTCCCGCAATTATCCCTTAATACTTCTAGGAATAATACTTCTAGGAATAACTTACGGCTATGGGCGCGCGCTATAACCGCGTCCCATTCCAGCCCTATGTGGGAATTACACTTCCCACAAAAGATAACATAAAACCCTGATAATTTATGCGCGCAATCCTCGCACAAAATTATTGGGGTTTCAAATTCATTAGCAACACCCACTTGGCTGCTGCCAGCCTTTTTTTTCTCCCTGCAAAAACTGCAGGTTAGAGTCACTTTATCCATCCTACACCTCCACTTTATTTAAATTTAAATGAACTCCTTATCTTTAACATTACACCGAAAGCTGTATTTGTCAATACCGACAACATGGTGATAAAGTAAAAGCGGTTCGGGAGTTATCCCGAACCGCTTTTAAAAATCCAATCTTCGTTGCCTGTTTTCAGTAGCACCCTCCGTTATAGAAGAAGTTGCACAATAACTGCATAATACCGAACACGGAAACCATAATGAATAATCCTATGATTCCCCAAATTATATGTCGCTTTCCTTGCGTTCTTTTTTCTTCATTCCCGGCTCCGGCGACAAACTCAACCATTCCATAAAGAAAAACGAGAACCGCGACGGCAAACATCAACCCTATAATGGGATTGATTATCTGGTCAGCTATTTTTTGCAATAATGTGTCAACGGGTGTCATATTTCATTAAAACTTAGGCGTGTATGTGGGCAATGTGGGGGCACTCGTGGAAAGATTGAATGTTCCCGAAAGAATACCTACCAATCCCCAAATGGAAACCATTACGAACAATCCGATGATGCCGTAAATTATAAGTTCCCTTCCCTTTTTTCTCTTCTCCTCATCTCCCGCGGCCGTTATGAACTGGACAATTCCCCACATAAGCATCAAAACGGCAAGAGTAATCAGAAGAGGAATAATAACATCAATAATACCCGTTATGTCGTTTACGATGTCTGTAATATTCTTCGCCATCGCCAAAAAAGGCATGGAGACCAACGCGAGCGGAATTATTTTTTTAATTTTTTGCATTTTTGTAAATTTATCTTTTAAACTAACCACTTTTAAAATTACGACCTTTTTTATCTTAAAACTAAAAACCTTTAACCGTTTCTTTTATTGCCATGGCAATAACCTTCGCTCCCAACAAAACTGCCGCTCCGAGAACTGTCCACATAAATGTGGATTTCGCTTTTTTCAGTTGCTCCTCGCTTCCCCTTGCGGTAACAAACATTAAACCTGAATAAATAATGAATACGGTCGCGACCGGAATTCCAATCTTGAATATAATGTCGGCAATTGACTCAACCAATTCCGTGATATTCTTTGAAACCAAGGGGTTGCTGAACTCGGATGTTGATTCGGCTCTTGCCGAAATCGCCGGAAGAATCAGCAATACATTCATAATAACCCAAAAAAAGCGATTGAACAATACTTTTCTTGTGTGAATAACTTTTTTCATTGTTTTGATAAATAATTGATTAAAAATAATATGCTTCGCTTCATGTTATCAATGGGAACACTTGGGAATACTGTGCCAAAACCCCCATCCTTGAATCTTTCCCATGCCTCCAGACAAAAGAGCCTTTAGAATGGTATCAATGATGAGCCAAGCGGCAAACGCGACAATCATACCATAGACGGCATACTCTATCGCCTTTCTTCCTTTTGTTATTTTTCCCGAATCCCCTCCGGCCGTTATCCACATAAAGCCTCCGTATAAAAACATTATCACCGCCAACGGGAAAGCGATAACCTCCAACATAAAATCAACAACTCTGTCCACAAGGGTAAACAAGTCGCAAACCGTACAAGCGTTTGAGATATTTCCGGAGGCATCTTTCTCCGTTCCGCACTGAACAATGGGGGATGAAACGGCAAATACGGCAAAAGGAATCAATATTAAAGAAAATATCATCAGGGAAATCAGTGTCGCTAAAAAAGTCTTATTTAACATATTGTTTTAAAAGCTCCTCTATTTGTCCGCGCGCCTCTTTCACGGATTCCGAAGGTCTCGCCGCCCCCGTTGCAACTGATTCTACCATATTTTGAAATATTTTATAAACTTTATCCGGATTGGGATCAAGCCACGCCTTGGACATAATCGCCGATTTGAAAAAAATGGGACTGAACGCTCCCTTGTTCCCTTCAGCAAGCAAGTCCCTGCGAACGGGTGTCATTGAAACATCTTCCGCAAAATTTTTGGAAAAATTTCCGCCCATCATTTTAAAGAGAGCGGTAAAAGCCGCTTTTTTGCGGAGAGACGCCTTTGAAACGGCTAGTGCGTATATTCTTCCAAAGGTCGCTTTGGCGGGACTCCCTTTTATCTGTGGAACAACGGCAACATCAAAATCAAGGTGAGGATTCATCTCCCTTATTTCTTTAAGTTCACTGGCGTAACCGAAATACATCGCCAGATTCCCATTTACGAACATAGTGTCGGAAGATGGCAACGCGCGGTTCCATGTATAGGATGACTTCCCTGGATTGGAAAATTCATTAAAAAATCGGATACTGCTCTCGGCGGGAGAAAGAGGAGCGCTCCCGACATCACCCAAAACAACTCTCAAAGAAATTGGGTCAACAATTTTATTTCCCGCCTGCAATATCAACATAGACAAAATATCTTTAGCGTTTTTTACATTTCTGAATTCTCCAATGGCCGCCCCCGCCCGGGTGATGTTCCCAGCGTTGTCGCGTTTTGTGAGTAATTGAACCGAACTAAGAAATTCATCCCAATTTTCCGGAGGACGCGCCAATCCGGCGGCGGAAAAAAGCTCGCGATTCCAGTATAAAACCAACGGGTCAACCGCTATCGGCATAGCCAAAACGGTCTTATTGTTCACATCAAGAAAAAGACCGGCTGAATCAAAAAAGGTATCTCTGAAAGTCCTTTCGGGAAAACTCTCAAAGCCAAGGGGTTGAAGTTTATCTTTTGCCCACAAAAGAATGTCCTGACTCATAATCCAAACATCGGGTCCCGATCCGGAAGCCAAAGCGTTAACCAAATCATTTTGGTAAGTTGAAGCTTTTTTTTGTTTATAAGTGATAAGGAAAGAATTTTTATTCGCGGTATTCAATTCGCCAATCAAGGCGTTAATTTTGGGGCCGCCCAGTGTTCCCCACATTGATATTTTAGAGGCGACGCTCACGCCCTTGCCTTTAAAACCGGGTAAAATGCCGGAAAACATAAGAACGGCAACCATTAAGAGCACCGAAAAAACCACTAATAAGATAACCTGAAAACTGCTCATTCCGGCGGAAGAAAACTCTCTCCCTCCTCTCCGCTTTGCTTTTAAATTATTACTGATGCTAAAACTTGATTTCATAAATGAGCGAAAGTTAACAGTTTTTGATTAAATTTATTGTTTTTTAAAAATTACCCCGTAATGATGCTCTCCAGCATCAAATTCTTCGCCTAAAACAAAACCACTTTCCAAAAACATTTTCTCGCATTCCTCGCGAGTAAAGACATTTTCAGGGCGGGGACCCAAACCTCCGAAAGATTCATTCCAATCCAACACCGCCAACCTTCCTCCGTTATTGAGAACGCGGAACGCTTCTTTTGCGACTGACACTTTGTCGGGAATTTGAAAGAGGATATTGGAAATGATAACAAAATCAACGGAACCTTCAGCAAACCTTGAACCCTCTTCCTTTTCAAGATTTGCCCAAACAATCTCCACATTTTTCAAACCTTCATCTTCTGCGCGCGACTTAATCTTTTCAATCAAATCTTTTTGAATGTCAATGGCGTAAACCTTTCCCGAATCCCCCACCACCTCGGCGGTCGCCAAAGTGTAAAATCCCGAACCGGCGCCGAAATCGGCAACAACCATCCCGGGTTGAAGATGAAAATATTTTTTAACGATTTCCTCCGGTTTTACGAATGCCATTATGTTTATATTATATCAAGACAGATAGCATCCCACAAGCGAAAAAGGGCGATGCGCGCATCGCCACAAAATATTGGAACATTGAACACGAGGTGATAAACTGAAAACATGAATAAAAAATGGAGAAAAACCCTTGATGTAAAACTGTTAAAATCAGATAAAGAAAAATGGGGGTTAATGCCCATCGGAAGAATAAGCCAAAGTTTTGCGTTAAAAGACGACAGTGAAAGGGCTGAGATAATGCGTTTCATCAAGGACGAAATCAAACTTTTGGAACACGAAATAAAGCATACCAAAAGATGGTGTCCTCGCGTTTATCACCCCAATGCGCATATTGCCCGAGAAGTGGAGAAAAGAACTTTAGAAATAATCTTAAAAAGACTCTAAACAAAAAAGTCAATTAAAAAACCGCCTCTGAATTTCAGAGGCGGTTTTTTAAAAAATCATAACTGCGCGCGGTTGCGGACTCATTTTTACAAACACGTCAGCGAAGCAATACTGTCGCCAGATTTTAACTTCATAATCCGCACGCCTTGAGTTTGCCTGCCGAGCGCCGGAATTTGCCCGAGTGAAACCCGAATGACCTGTCCATTCTGGGAAATGGCTATAATCTCCTCAAGTTCCGGCTTTATCACCGTGGCAATCATCAGTGGTCCTGTCTTCTCTGTAATCTTGAATGTTTTAATCCCGCTTCCCCCTCGTTTTTGCAATCTGTAATTCTTGACATCCGTTTTCTTGCCGTAGCCTTTTTCACTCATCGTGAGCAAAAACTGCCCCTTCTCACCCTTCTTCACAACATCGGCGCCGATTACCTCGTCATCTTTTGAGATCTTAATCCCTCGCACCCCAGCGGCGCTCCTGCCCATCGTTCTGACTTCACTATCCTTAAATCTGACGGACTGTCCTTTTTTAGTCGCCAAAATAACATCATCTCCGGCTGAAACAAGGTGGACAAAACGCAGCTCGTCCTCCTTATGCAAGCTGATGGCGACAATACCGCTTCTTCTCACATCTTTAAAACTGTCGGCGCTTACCTTTTTAACCACTCCGTCCTTGGTCGCCATAATCAAATTCATCTCCTCTTTTTTCGCTTCTTTCGGAAAAACAAGCACGGAAGTGACTTTCTCTTCCCCCTCCAAAGAAATAAAGTTCATTACTGATTTTCCCCTTGTGGCTCTTTTCCCTTCGGGCAAGTCATACATCTTAATTTGATACACTTTTCCCTTGTCAGTGAAGAAAAGCAAATCATCGTGAGTGTTGGCGGTTATAAAAATGTTCACAAAATCCTCATCTTTCGTGTTTATGTCAATCACCCCTTTGCCACCTCTGTTTTGCGCCTTATACGCTTCTGGGTCGGTTCGCTTGACATACCCCCCCTTGGTTAAGACCATTACCTGCTCAGTTTCCGGAATAACATCCTCAATTGAAAATGTCTTTATCGCCCTGGAAATTATTTTCGTCTTTCTTTCATCGCCGTATTTCCTTTTTATTTCCTCAAGTTCGCTTTTGACCACCCCTAGCATTTTTCCAGGGCTTGCCAAAAGAGCTTTTAATTCCTTGATAACTTTTAATTTTTCTTTAAGTTCGTCCTCTATTTTTTGCCTTTCAAGCCCCGCCAAACTTTGAAGCTTCATTTCCAGAATGGCATTCGCCTGCCTTTCGGAAAACTTGAATTTTGAAATCAAATTCAAGCGCGCCGTTTCCTTGTCCTTTGATGCCCTAATTGTCTTTATGACCGCGTCAATCTTATCCAACGCCATCTTCAATCCTTCAAGAATGTGCGCCCTCTCCTCCGCCTTGTTCAAATCAAACTTCGCCCTCCGCAGAATGACGTCTTTTCTGTGTTCAATGAAATAATGAATAATGTCTTTCAAACGCAAAACTTGTGGCTGAATCCCGTCAACAAGGGCAATCATATTAAAATGATAAGTTTTTTCAAGATCGGTGTGCTTATACAGAGCATTCAGAATCTTCTGAGGATTGACACTTGATTTCAAATCAATGGCGATTCTCATACCCTCCCTGTCCGATTCGTCGCGAATTCCTTTTATTCCTTCAATTTTTTTGTCGCGCACCAAATCGGCCATTTTGACTATCATTTCCGATTTGTTCGTTTGATAAGTTATGGAAGAAATTATTATTTGAAATCCTCCTTTTTTAGTTTCCACTATTTCCGCCTCTCCCCTTGTTACAATCCCTCCCCGTCCGGAAGCGTAAGCGTGATGAATGTCTTTGGTGTTGAAAATCAGCCCGCCCGTAGGAAAATCCGGACCCTTGATAAATTGCATTAGGTCTTCCGCAGAAGCGTCGGGATTATCCGCAAGATGAATAACGGCGTCAACAACCTCATTCAGATTGTGCGGAGGAATATCGGTCGCCATTCCGACCGCGATACCAAGCACTCCGTTCAGTAAAAGCTGAGGAATGGCGGCAGGCAAAACGGACGGCTCTTTCAAGCGGTTGTCGTAATTGGGTCTGAAATCAACGGTATCTTTATCAATGTCTTTAAGCATTTCGCCAGCGATGGAAGTCATTCGCGCTTCAGTGTAACGATAGGCGGCGGGGGCGTCTCCGTCTATGGAGCCCCAGTTTCCCTGACCATCAACCAACGGGTAACGAAGGCGAAAGTCCTGCGCCATTCTCGCCATCGCGTCGTAAAGAGCCGTATCGCCGTGCGGATGATAATCACCCAAGGCGGCGCCGACAACGGCGGCGGATTTCTTGAACTTGGCGGAGTGGTTCAGGCCCATTTGATGCATAGTATAAAGAATCCGGCGATGCACTGGCTTCAGTCCGTCCCGGACATCCGGCAGGGCGCGCGTAACGATTACGGACATCGCGTAATCCAAATACGACTCGCTCATTTCCTGAACGATTTCCGCCGGAATAATCCGGGTTCCCGGGGGGGCACCCTCTTTCGGCTCCTCAGCGTTATTTTTAGCGTCTTTTTCCTTCGCCATAATTTACTTATATTCTATCAAATTCCCCACGCTCTCGCAAGAAAAATCCCCCAATCCAATCCGCCGTGGCGAACTTGAAATTTTTAATGATTATTTTTTATCCCAAGCTCCTTTACTGATTCCCGCCTGCTTAAGAATTTCAATTACCAAAGAAACACTTATGTCCTTTGGATGGTTGTTTGGTATGTGGAGTTTTAACTCGCCCTTTCCCATGAACTCATGTTTGGCTCCGCTGTATGGACCGATAAAACCAAAACTCCTTAGCTTACTGATAAGTTTTTTCCTGGGAGATATTTTTAGGCATACATCGGAAGGAAAGATTTTGTCTTTGAAAAAGTGGGAACAGAAAATCCGGGGATTTTATCTTCGCCTTTAATTTTCAAAACAAGCCAATCTTCCAGCACTTCCTGAAGTTCGCTCCGACACTCATCAAGCGTTTTGCCGGAAGCCCAAACGCCCTTTAGGCGCGGAATTTTTCCCGAAATAAGTCCCATCTTCAAGAATTTTATACTTCGCCTCACTGAGTTTTTTATAAATAAATTGGCTAATCATTGTGCTTTAAATATGCCAAAATCAAACCTTACCGCAATGGTCTTCAAAGAATTACCTTTGGTGCGGTTTTTTATTAAAAACTAATTTCCGAATAATTCTTCGCAAACTCAATTTGTTTTCGCATTTCCTTTTTATTTTTTGCTTCTTCTTTTGCTTTTTCAAACCCTATCCCCCAGAAAAACATATCAACAAGTTTCATTGCTGGATACGGCTCGTCCGATTTGGTTATTTTTTTAATTTTATCTTTTGCCCCACTTGTTTGTTTTTCATTTTTTCTGTAAAAATCAAAAAGATACGATAAACTTTTTTTATTTATCGTTAATAATCCATTATATTTCTTTTTATTATTGTCAAGATGTTCTTTGAGTCCGCTTATAAAATATTGATCATACGCGGGAATACATCCAAGCGTGCCGAGAATTATCTTTGACGCCAAAGTATCAGAGACCTTGTTCTTATACACCCCGTAAGATTTTTTGATTTCACTTATTAACCCTGCAATTTCCCCGGCAATTTCTTTTTCATTATTTCCGGACTTAATTTTCGAAAAATCTATCTTTCGAAAATAATCTTTTTGTTCAAGAATTTTCAAAACTGCTGGCTTATGCACGAGATAATCTTTTTGCAGAAGAAAACTTGAACCGCGATACATCCCCCAGCTGGCTAAATAAAAAGCGAGATTAAGGCAGGCAGGATCAAGATTTTTCTTAATTTCTTGCTCACTTTTTGAAAAAAATTTATAGCAATACTCCCATGATTTATATCTAGTGCTTTCACCCCTATCTTTTATTATTCTCACAATACTGTTTGTTGTATCAAGTTTTGATTTTTTATCTGACATGTTTTCATTTTATCCCAATTATCTCTAGAAGAACCAGGGCAAATAGGTTTAATATAATCATTCTTGCAACCAAATGATTCCTTTGCGTTTCTAAAAAATTTATATAATCTTTAAAACCCCTACGGTGTCCTTTGTAATGTGGCTCGGCTCCTCCTTCAGTCACGCCCCTACCTCTAAAATTTTCGTTAATAAATTTAGCACCCAATACCAAAAACTGTTTTGCCGTTATAATTTTTTCCTCTATCAATTTAATCCTAAACCAGTAGGAAAGAACCAGGATAATTATAAATGCTACTTTAAACCTCAACGACAAATATAAAAAAGCAAACATACCAACACCCACAAAGAATATTTCCCATAAATCAATGAGATTGACACCATGAAAGAAATCCTTATTCCAGCTTTCCTTGTAAGTATTTACCTTTTGGGTAGAGTATTCTTTGTATTCATTTTCTTTAATCATATTGTTTTAGACCTAAAAAATTCAGTACCGTGAACAATCCGATTAAAAAGATAAAGAAAATTATTATGTATATTAGGGAATGCCACCATGGACTAGATAATGTTTTATTCAACTTTCTGTCATATTCTTTGTCGCTGGCTATTTCTTCTGCATTTTCTTCTTCCCATTGTTTAAATTTATTATAGTTCATATCTATTCTATGCTTTTATTTCACCTCAAAAGTAAATGCAACGGGAAAACCATAAACCATTTTCTTAGCACCGTCAGAGCCGTATATATTTGCATCTTTTATGATTACGCTATATATCCCCGGACTTGATTCCTCCAGAGTATAGATCGTAATAATATTATTAGCTACTGATAAATAATATGAACCGAGGGACACTCTACCAATAGAAGGGTATGCCCCCGCTACAGACCCATAATTCCTCCCTAACCCTATCGGCAAATCAGTATCTAAATCAATACTCTTAACCCAAGAATCAGCGATACCTTCAAATCTAAATCGCCCGACCATTTGAGGATCTGTTTGCAATTCCTTACTTTCTTGTGTTTTAACGATACGCGGCGTCATATCAATATACGCAACATCCCTTGAATTGCAGAAAGCGCCATTTTCTTTGCATAGTATATCTTTCCTTGTATCTATTGTGTTTACAACCAAATTATAATTATGTATTGCGCCGTCCGCAGAAAAAATAACTGGATAAGTGCCATCCCGCCTTATTGGGATGTTGAATTTTGCGTAAATTCTGCTATCTCCGCCATAATTTCCATCGTCAGTAGCGACTGTTTGATTAAAATTGAGTAAGGGGATTGATGCATTTACCGAAACACCCTTTGGACGCTTTATTGAATTAGTATCTTTCCCTGTTTGATATTTTAATTCTAATTCTGCAATACAAATATAAATTCCATCTTCTCTAGTTTTACAATTATATTTAACATTATTAATATCAAATATATGAATGTCAGGTTTTGTAGAAAAGACACCCTTGTTTTTTACAACTTCATCATTCGCAATAATTTCAACCTCGTATGAGTATTCTGAGTCAGCATTTAAGTTATTAAAATTGGCTAAATGCCGAGTAGATAATTCCGACCCTAAGCTATAAGATTGCGAAAAGTTATTGCCAGTAAGAAAAACCGTCCCTTTGGCTAGTTTATTAGTAACCAAATCAAATGTCATCTTTTGATTAGTTGAGGAAATATTTATCGATGTTATTTTGAGTGTTTCTGTTTGAGCCAATTTACCCTTTGTCACTTCCGATACTGTGCCTACTGTTATTTCGTTTAATGCCTCTTTCATTATTTTCACAATATTCCCCTCTTCGTCCATTTCAACAATGGCGCCATTTGGTAGAGTAAGAATTTTGGACTGATTGATTTGTTTGGTGCGGCTTTCTTTGTTTTTTTCCTCTATTTCTTTCCTTTCCCTTTTTTCCGCTTCCCGTTTTAACTCCCCCACTTCATTTTTTAATTTTTCAAGTTTGGCGTCTTTTTCGCTGGATTTTTTGTCTTCAATTTCTTTTTTATCTTTATCCCCACTTTCAATTTTCTTGTTTTTATTTTTTAATTCTTCTCTCAATTTTTCAATCTCATTTTTTAATCCCGTGTTTTCTTTCTTTAATTCAGCGAATTGCTTCATTGCTTCATTTTGCCCTTTCTCGCTTATTTCAATCGCTTTGCGAATCGCGTCTTTCGCTTCGGCGGGGACTTTTTCCAAAACATTTTTTAGAATTTCTTGGTGCTTCGCGGCGTTTTCCGAAATTGTGTTGAGCAGTTTTTCTTCTTTTTTTGTGTCTTTTATTTCCTTTGACTCCTTCGTGGCGAGAGATATTTTTTCTTCATAACCCCTCATTGCTTTTTCAACGGCTTTGGGTTTGTTTTCGCTCGCCGACTCCTCCGCTTCGGCGAGGCGCTCCTCCGCGTACCCTAGAGCTTTTTCCGCTTTCTTCTCGGGATTAAAAGTGAAAAAGAGATTTATTTTCTCAAAGGCGGTGTCAAAAAAATAAAAGAAACTGTCCGGCTTGATGCCAGCGCCCGAGTCCGCCGAAGCGGAAACAGGAGCTACGAGAACGATTGCCAGAAGCAAAACCGAGAGCAAAACCGTTATTTTTTTCATACTCGAACAGTACCACACTAATCAGACTTTGCAAGGTTCGGGTCGCGCGAGAGGCTTCGCGACTAGCGGTTCTTTATTGTATTTACAACCGTGTCTTTTATATTTGATTTTAGTGTTTTGTCTGGCATTTTTTATTTTTTTGATGTTACAATAACGTAATTGCAATTTATTTTAAAATTTTTGCCAACCACTTCAATAAAGTGTGATTTTTTTATATTGCCATTAAACAAGTTTCTCATTTTATCTATAACCGCGCCATTAACCATAAATCTCTTTTTAATATCGCTGTCACTAACTATCATCGTGGGGCAAAATTTCTCAATTTTACAATTTTTAAAACTGGATTTATTGTAAAGTCCAATCAATTCTTCAAGGGTTTCTATATTGAGCGACCTGTTAAAGTATCGGTAAGATTGAGCGACAATTTTATTGTCCGGCTTTTCAAAAAAAAGAGCTTGGTTTATGAAGGTCCCCTTTTCTTTTAAGGACTTGGATATGTTGTTTAAGACCGTGATTTTTTCTTGCCGGTTAAGAAAAAACTGCAACACGCTGCGCATAATTATGATATCAAAGTGTTTTTCCTTGGAAAATTTCAGGCAGTTTTTATTAATTTTTTTGAATTTATTGGGTGCGTTTCGCACTTGCTCATTGTTGTTGTCTATGAGCCAACAATCCACTGTACACCCCTTGTTTTGATAAAAATTAGCGACTTGATCCAAAAGATATCCGCTACCACCGCCAAAATCCGCAATTTTTAAATTTTTATTCTCCAAATCGGGCAAACACCCCAAGAATGGGTTCACATTGTCCTTTGATGAAAAATATCCTTTGAAAATTTCGGGAAAGTTTTCCGCCATAATATTTATTTGATAATTTTATGAGCCATTTTATATGATGGTGTATCAATCATTTTATTGTTTTCATCTAATCCAACATGGATGCCATCTGTTGTTTTCTCAAGTTTCTCTATGATTTTGAATGCCCTTTCCCTCATATCTTTTTTCTTTTTCTTAAATATTGTATTTATTATGCGGATCTGATTTGGATGTATTGCCACCTTGCCAACCATGCCCAACCCGGCCGTGTATATGCACTCATTTTTTAATTTGCCTAAATCTTGCTTAGTTTTAAAAAATCCAGAAACAGCATCAATCATTTGAATATTATGCTGTCTGGCAACAATCAAAGATTGCAACATTATATGGGACACCGGATTCAGAGAATCTAATTTTTCCGGCCTGTCTATCATCAATTCCGCGGATATGTCTTCATAACCCACGGCAAATAAGTCCGTCTTCCTCATTTCTCGCGCTATCTCTTGAATATTTTCAACACCGTTAAGTGTCTCGACAACCACAAAAAGCTGCTTACAAGAGATTTTTTTATATTGTTTAACTTCGCGAGCTGTTTCCACTTTTGCTGTCATCAAAACATCGGGTTTAATTTTAGCAATCAATTTGATGTCGTCTTTGAACCACTTTGAACCGATGGGATTGATTCGGATAAGAATTTTATACGCGCTAAAGAGATTTTTTTAATACCCGGCTTACTAAAGAAATCCAGCAGGACATCCCTCGCTCTTTCTTTGTGCTTGGTATCTATCGAATCCTCTAAATCAAAAATAATGCCATCCGGCTTATT
>VAPB010010386.1_pt1 | contig 13258 bp, 7 predicted proteins | sample 3395101 | NCBI WGS metagenome assembly VAPB01 (sample SAMN08290433, study PRJNA428436) | hydrothermal vent metagenome | isolation source: Deep-sea hydrothermal vent chimney | place: Indian Ocean: Southwest Indian Ridge | reverse complement strand
CGGTTCAACCGCCCTGATGAGCACGGCACCTGCTTTCCCATCAGCTTCGCAGACGGCATTGAGACAGTGGTGCATTCCGTATGTGAAATAGACATACGCGATCCCTGGCGGGCCGTACATTATCTCTGAACGGGGAGTGCGCCTGAAAGCATGACTGGCGCGGTCGCCTGCACCCAGATACGCTTCGACTTCTACGATACGGCCGCCGATATGGTCTCCATCGGGTTCCGATTTCCACAGTTCCCTGCCCAGGAGGTCGCGGGCGACCTCGAGTGTGTCTCGTTCGTAGAAGACAGTCGGTAGAGGATTCAGCACAATTGTCACATTGAACCGATCAGATCGAGGAACTCCTCCTCATTGAGAATCTCAACACCCAGTTCTCCGGCCTTCTCCAGCTTGCTGCCGGCCCCAGGCCCTGCAACAACGTAACCGGTTCTGCTGCTGACCGAGCCGGTTGCGCGACCCCCCAGTGATTCCACCAGCCTCTCTGCCTCATCACGGGTCATACTCTCCAGTTCCCCGGTGAAGACGAATATTACACCGGAGAGGTCTGTACCGCCGGAGACGGGCCCCGAACCTTCAGGCGGCCACGAAGGCGTGATCCCGCTTTTCAACAGCCTGTCTATCAGCTTCTGGTTCTCCGTCCGGCTGAAGAATGCCACGACCTGTGATGCCACTTCTGGCCCGACCTCGTTGATGCTCTCCAGACTTTCGGCATCCATCTCCATCAGGGTTTTCAGGTCACCCGATTCACGGGCCAGAACTCCGGCCACATGCGTACCGACATGACGGATACCGAGCGCTACCAGGAAACGGTCGAGAGTGGCCTCTTTCGTTCTCTCGAGGGCATCTACCAGGTTGCGTGCAGAGAGTTCAGCCATTCGATCCAGTTCGGCAAGCTGCTCAACTGTCAGTTCGTAGAGATCGGCCGGATCGTTGACTAGCCCTCTCTCCACCAGCTGATCCACCAGTTTCTCACCCAGACCATCCACATCCATCGCTTCACGCGATCCCCAGTGGAAGAGGCGTTCCTTGACCTGGGCGGGGCACGAGAGGTTTACGCAACGGATCACGATTTCTCCTTCCGGCTGCACAACCTCCGAACCGCAAACCGGACACCTCTCTGGAAACCCGAATTCCTTTCTGCCCCTGGGGCGTTTCTCCTTGAGCACCCTCACCACCTCCGGGATCACCTCGCCGGCACGCTGTACAATAACCGTATCACCGATACGGATATCCTTGTTCCTGAGTTCATTCCTGTTGTGCAGGGTCGCCCTGCTGACTGTGACTCCGCCCACCTCAACGGGCTGCAGATCGGCTGTAGGAGTCAGCGCACCTGTCCGGCCCACAGAGATGATGATATCGTTTACCACGGTGGTGGCCTGCTGTGCCGGGAACTTGTAGGCTATCGCCCATCTGGGTGACCGGCTCACCTGACCGAGAGCCGCCTGGAGATCGAGGTCGTTAACCTTTATCACTACACCATCCGCCTCATACGGGGCCTTATCCCTGTCGGCCAGCAGCGTTTCGTAGAAGTTGTGAATCTCCTCAAGACTGCTGGTGATCGTAAAGCGATCGGCGGTGCAGAAACCCCATTCGGAGAGCAGTTCCAGTACTTCGTCGTGACGCGAGTACGACCGATCGGGCAATCCCTCCACCCGCCCGACACCGTAGGCATAGAAGAGAAGCGGACGGGCTGCAGTGATCCTTGGATCGAGCTGCCGGAGAGAACCGGCAGCCGCGTTGCGGGGATTGGCGAATTCCGGTTCACCTGCCTCGACACGTCGACGATTCAGTTCGGCAAAGTCGGCGCGCAGCAAGAGAACTTCTCCCCTCACCTCCAGCAGGGAAGGCACTCCTGCGCCGGCGCCCGGGTCTCCTCTCAGGCTGAGAGGGATATTCCTGATTGTCCGGACGTTGCCGGTAACCTCCTCTCCTGTATGACCATCTCCCCTCGTTGCTCCTGCCTGCAGCGCCCCGTATTCATAAATCAGCTCTATTGCAGTGCCATCATATTTCGGCTCTGCGATAAAGGTCACCTGATCCAGATCGGGCCGGGTGGCATCCTCCATCTGCTCTACGAGTCCAAGGCCTCTATAGACCCTCCCCTGCCACTGCCGAACCTCCTCCAGATCGAAGGCATTGGCCAGACTGAGCATCATCGTTGCGTGCCTGTATGTCGGGAATTCGTCGACGGGCTCTGCTCCTACCCGCTGTGTAGGACTGTCGGAGGTAATCAGATCGGGCCAGGATTCCTCGAGCTCCTGCAGTCTCCTGAAGAGCAGGTCGTATTCAGAATCGAGTATCTCCGGATTGTTCTGTACATAATATCGGTAGTTGTGGCGGCGTATCTGATCACGCAGATGATCTATCTCCCTGGATGCCTGCTGCCGATTCATTCTCTGTCAGACCGTTCTGCAGTTAAAGGTTTCCTCTATGGCAGATGAGGAGGCGGACCCTCCCCGCCTTCAGGCCTGACCAGGCCGGGGGGATCCCCTGCCGGCGGAACGAACCATATATAATCCCCCCTCAGGTCCAGTTCCTCTTCACGAATTTCGCCCAGGGGCATGACACGATCGGAGGTGTACGGCATCACAACAACCTGATCGAGATCGCTCTTGAATAGTTCAACCCGGGTAGGAACGCCCTGTCCGAACATGGCGTGCCCGCTTCCGACCACAACCAGCACCTTCAGCCGGGGATCGGGCATCACGTTGAATGCCTTCACGACATTCCAGGCCATGATCTCGTTCCAGGCGGTCTGGCTCCGGAACATAAGCTCCATCTGCTCGTCGGTCACATCCTCGGAGTGCCTGGCGTTCTCCATAAACCATTCTTCGTACTGCATCTCGCTTTCGATATTGAGCCTGTTCCAGTACCCTGGCGGCAGCCAGGAAGAGAGATCTTCAGTCATCCCCTCCCTTCCCAGAGTTCTTACACCCTGGATTGCCGACCGGGGTGCGTTGAGGCCGAAAATGCGCAGATTGTTATCCCGGGCATAATCGAGCAGCGGTTTGTAGTAGGGATAGGGATGTCCCCACGTTTCCTCCCAGTAAATCGCATCGAGCCACTCAACCTCGGGCAGCCAGCCCCCTGTATAGGCATCGAGCAGGGGCTGCTGGCTCGAATGGAACATCTCCCATCCCATGACCACAGTTGAACGCATTTCGTTAAGCCCTTTCAGGATCTCAAGCTGCGCCAGGTGATGGGCATAATCGGTGTGAGACTCTGCGACGTAAATGACATCAGCGGTCGTGAGACGCTCGATCATCTCCTCCACCGAGATGAAGACTTCTGTGGCAGTATCGAATACCGGTGTACGATTTGAGGATACCTGGGCTGCGACTCCATCACTCCTGTTCGATCCAATCAGGCAGACGATTACGACGCAATACATGCCGGTACAGATTGTTTTCATATCCTGCTCCATATGAGGTTGGTGATGCTGGTAATGACAGAAAGATAGTGATCTATGGGACTCTGATAACCACTGTAGTTGCCCGGACTCCATGAAGATCGATCACGGCCATGTATGCCGCGGCCGCCACGGTCCTGCCCTCTGCATTGCGCCCATCCCAGACGGCTTCTACCATTGTGCTGTTGATGATCTCGACATCGAGCTGCCTGACGAGGGTTCCGGCGAGGGTGAAGATCGATATCGTACCGTTTACACTCTCAATCATCTCGCATCGGAATGTGGTACGGTCGGAGAAGGGATTGGGGTAGTTGAAGAACCGGATTATCTGATCGGGTCCGGGCAGGGAATCCTGGTACTGCTCGGCATCGGCACCCCTGACATATCCCCATCCGTAATCGTTGTCGGGTTCTCCTGCAACCAGGTTATTCGAGCGGTCGGCCGTCTCTCTCAGGGCCTCGATTATCTCCATGACCTGCCAGTCCGGATGTGCCTCCACGATCAGCGCCGCAACTCCCGCAACCAGGGGGCTCGAGAAACTTGTGCCGGCTACGCTGAGAGTGATGGAGGAATCTCCGCCGGCCAGGGCGGCGGCGACACCGGTTCCCTGCGCCATCACGTCCGGTTTGATACGACCATCGAAGGTGGGTCCGTGGCTGGAGAAGTCCACTCGCAATCCGTTGGAGTCGGTCGCTCCGACCGCCAGTACACTGTCGCCGTCCGCCGGGGCACCCATGTAGTAGGTGATGCCCAGCGAATCTGGATGGGGCGGCAGAGCAACTCCCCCCTCATTGCCGGCGCTGGTTACAACAAGTACGCCCCGAGCAGCTGCCGCGTCGGCCGCTATCGTTATCGGTGCGGTGTCCCCATCCATGTCGCGATAGGAGTACCAGTCGTAGTAACCCAGGCTCGTGTTCACCACATCCACACCCAGCTGTTCCATCCATTCGATGGCGGCCACCCAGTTGTCCTCTTCCACCGGGGTCTCGCTCGCCACGTCCTCGGTCTTTGCCAGAAGGAATGAAGCACCGTAGGCGGGACCTACCAGCTGCCCCGGCCAGTAGCCCGCCAACACCGACCACACCATCGTTCCGTGGTTGCGGGCGGTGATCGGATCGCCCGGTTCATTCGTCACAACACCGTCACCATTCACGAAATCGAACTGATCTATCACCTTGAGACCGCTGAGAGCTGCATGCGACGGCCTGAAACCTCCGTCCAGCACTCCAACAATCACACCGGCCCCCGTATAGCCCCTGGCGTGCAGCTGCGGTACCTGCATTGAATTGTTCTGGGCGTATGTGTAACCGTAGAAATCCGGTCCCGGAACCTCTCCGGCGGCCCTGACGGCTGAGGATATTGCCGTAGACGGGCCGGGCAGAGGAACCGGCTCGCCACCCGGTTCGATCCTGCGTCCCCGGCCCAGAGGTGATATTCGAGCGATGAAGGAATGACCTGCAACGTCATCCAGATCGGAAACTGCCACCACCCCGCTGACGGCATTGAGCCACCTGCTCTTCTGCCTGATCCTCAGGCCGCTTCTTTCAAGAGCCTCTATATAGGAAGCTGAAGGAGGAAGATCGGAGGATACCACTCCGGTGATACGGCCGCGCGTGCGTCGTCTCTGAAGAGCCCGCGGATCGATGCTCTCCCTTACTGAATCGATGGCCTCCACTAACTCAGAAGGTCTGAGTCCTCTGTCCTTCATGTGAACCCACACGTGGAGCGAGTCGCTTGAACCTTCTGCCGCAATCTTCAGAAGAGCGGGGTGGATCTCAGCTGCCCTGTCGGCCTGACCTTCTGTGGAGTATCCGAGAATAACGCCCGAGAGCAGAATGGCAGCAATGCAGGCTGCTGCTCTCCGGAATCGGAGTAATCCCGACATACTTTTCCGATCACCGGTGCGGGTTGACGGCATCAGGGATTGAGGCGTTCGGTGAGATACTCGATCAGCGACCCGGTTGAAACCCTCTCCTGTACCAGTGTGTCACGATCCCGAACTGTTACCGTCTGGTCCTCAGAGGTCTGTCCATCCACCGTGATACAGAAGGGTGTTCCCACCTCATCCATTCGACGATAGCGCCGGCCTATGCTCCCCCCCTCATCGTAAAGGGCATTCCATGCACGTTTCCTCAGATCATTGACGATCTTGCGGGCTGTCTCCGGCATACCTTCACGCTTCACGAGAGGAAAGACCGCAGCCTGAACGGGCGCTATGTGGGGAGCGAACCTCAGGAGCATTCTCTGCTCTCCCCCTATCTCGTCTTCATCGTAGGCATCGGCCAGTATCGTCAACACCGTTCGGTCGATCCCTCCGGAGGATTCGATTACAGCCGGTACGTACTTTTCGTGCGAAATGGGATCGAGATAACGGATGTCCCTGCCGCTGTGTTCGAGATGCTGGTCGAGATCGTAGGTTCCCCTGTCGGCTATTCCCTCCAGTTCAGACCATCCGAAGGGGAATTCATATTCGACGTCCTGGCACTCTTTCGCATAGTGGGCCAGCTCATCCGGTTCGTGCGGGCGCAGGCGGAGGCGCTCCCTGCTGATTCCCAGATTGAGATACCAGTCGAATCGTGACTGAATCCAGTATTCGAACCACCTGTCGGCTTCATCGGGATGGCAGAACCATTCCAGTTCCATCTGCTGGAATTCCCGTGAGCGGAAGATGAAATTCCCCACAGTAATCTCATTGCGGAAGGCTTTGCCTATCTGGGCGATCCCGAAGGGGATCTTCTGCCTGCTCGCCTCCTGGACATTGCGGAAGTTCACGAATATCCCCTGGGCTGTCTCGGGGCGCAGGTAGACGACACTCCCTTCATCCTCCAGGGGACCGATAAAGGTTTTGAACATCAGGTTGAACATGCGGGGTTCTGAAAGAGGTCCGCCACACTCGGGACAGGTATCACCCTCCACGTGGTCGCTGCGGAAACGGCGCCGGCACTCACCGCACTCCACCAGCGGATCCTGGAATGAATCGACGTGGCCGCTCGCTTCCCACACCTTCGGATTCATCAGAATCGCCGTATCCATTCCGACCACATCTTCGCGCTTCGAAACAACTTCGGTCCACCAGTGATCGGTTACCGTGCGCTTCAGTTCAACCCCCAGAGGACCGTAATCCCAGGTAGATCCCAACCCGCCGTAAATCTCGCTGCTCTGGAAGATGAAACCCTTCCGCTTTCCCAGGCTCATCAATTTCTCCATCACACCGCTTCGGTCTTGCATCGTCATATCTGTTACGGTTTCCCTTCCTTATACAGTGAACTGAGAGACCTTAGAGTGCCGGGCGGAGGCGGAGGCAGTGCACCCGGCGAGCGTCCGGCCAGCACGTTATCCAGGTGGGTCCGGGCCGTTCGTCCATAGTCACTGTCGGCTCCATATCGGCGGATTATCCCCTGGTAGAGTTCTACAGCCTGATCCCTCTCGCCCAGATAAGCGTACGAATCGGCGGCACGCAGACGGGCAGTGACCGCGAAGAGGAACTGATCCTCGTTAAGGTACGCTATCTTCATGTACTCGAGGACCGCTTCCTGATACTCACCCATCATGAAGAGTGTTTCGGCCAGTTGAAAGCGGACCCGAGCCTCTTCCTCGCTGTCGGGTGCACCGATCGAGCGATACCACTGTACCGCACGGCCCAGTTGCCCTCCGCTCCGGAAGAGTCCTCCAAGCTTCATCTTCATTTCGAATGTGGATTCGCTGTCCGGGTAGCGTTCGAGGAAGGTGAGCGCCTCCTGCCGGGCCGTCTCGTACTCTCTCATCCGTTCCAGGGTCAGTACCAGATTGTACTGCGAATTCTCGGCAAGCACCCGGTCTGTGGAAGATGCTGCAGTACGATTGTAGATCAGCGCTGACTCGTAGTCCGCTTCATTGTAAGCCAGAGCAGCCAGTTGAAAACGGGCCCTGTCGGCCTGCTGATCCTGCGGGTACGTGCGCACCAGCTCCTCCAGGTAGTTCCTGGCTTCATCTACTTCCTCTCTGCGGGCTGCTATCTCTCCCAGACCGAAGAGAGCGATCGGCATATACTCAGATTCGGATGCCTCCTTTTCTATTTCCTTGAAGGCGGCCTCGGCCCTGTCCCACTCCTGACTCTGCAGCCACACCTGTCCCTCAACGGCCCAGAACATCGGCCTGTACCTGTCGAGCACATCTCGCCGTCGGCGATAGGTCTGTTCGAACATATCCCTGCGGCTCTCGGCGGTGTGGATCCTGTTACCGGCATATGCCAGGTAGACCAGTTCAGCTTCGGCCCTGATCCGCAGTGAATCGGAAGCCGAGTTCATGGCGATAGAACTCCACACCTCGTCGGCGGAGTTCAATTCCCCCCTCGCAGAGAGCAGATCTCCGAAGGCGGGGGCTATCTGCGCTGCCTCCGGTCCGCCCGGTGCAGCATCCCAGACAGCACTGTAAGCGGTCAGCAACTGGTCGCTGTCGTTCAGGGCAACGGCGGCTTCACTCCAGAGCATCATTGCCTGGAGCTGCGAAGATGTGTCGAGGGTGGTATCGGTTGCCGCCAGCCGGGCCAGTTCCAGGCTCTCCCGCCATGAACCGCTTTCTGCCAGCGCGCCGGCCAGCTTCAGCCGGGCCCGCCCTCTGTCTGCATCTGCCGAACTCGACTCGAAACGCCTGTATGATGCAATCGCTTCCTGTGACCTGCCCTGCTGTCGCAGAAGATCTCCGGTGACCTCACTCGATCTTGCAGTCCAGCTGCTCGCGGGGAATAAGGTTTCCAGCTCGCGGAAGTGGGCTACGGCCACCTGATTATCTCCGGTTTTCAGCCGGGCATCTCCTGCCATGAAGAGGACCTGGTCGTGGGAGCTCTCCGCCGCCGTTTCTGTCAGGCTTCTCTCCAGCAGCGGGGCCGCTTCAGAATAACTGCCCATATAATACAGGCTGCGTCCCAGCCCCAGCCGGGCTGCAGCCTGAACCACTTCAGGTTTCACTCCTTCGAGCAGCAGACGGTAGACGCCGGCAGCTTCTTCGTAGTAGGAGGAATCAGCGTAAGCACCGAGCCCCTCGTTGGCCTCTCCGAGCCGCAACAGCACTTCATTCAGACGATCGGAGGCCGTAAAGGCATCCAGAAACGCTCTATAACGATCGCGCATCACCTGGTAGTAGAGGAGCGGCTGCTCCTCCAGATCAGCCAGATCGAGTTCGATTATGGCAAGCTGCGCCCTCTCCGATGCTCCGCTTGTACCCCCCACCCTGACCGCATCACGGTATGCTTCGACAGCCAGCACACGCGGTTCAACCGCTTCTTCTTCACCTCTCTCGACAGCAGCTATTACCGCCAGTGCCTCCAGGGCACGACCCTTCTCCAGGTAGGCCTGTGCCGCCCTCGATCCGGCAGATTCTCTGGCCAGGTACCTGTCGTAGGCATCTACTGCCGTCTCGAAATCTTTCAGCGCCCCGGCATTGGCACGTGCTATCTCAAGAAGGGCCCCCATGCTTCCCGCCTCACCCCCCTCCGCCATCTCCAGCAGAGCACCCTGAAGAGCTCTCAAGCCGGAATCGAGGTCAACAAGCCGGTATGTGCGCCAGTATTCGATTTTCTCCTCCGCGCGCTCTCCCGAATCACCTCCGGCGCCGGCCAGGGGAGCCAGTTCAGAAATCGCAGAGGCGAACTCACCCTGATCCGCCAGTGCTCCTGCCGATGCCCAAACGGCCCTCGACCAGAGATCTCCTCTCTCAACCGATAGGGCAGCCAGTCGAAAGTAACCGACTGCGGCCCCCGGATCGGACTTTTGAGACCGGTAAAACTCACCGATCGACATGGCGGCTTCAGCCCGCAGTTCGGTCGGCAGCTCTGCGACTTCCAGCATCGTCCGGTATCGGTCTATCGCCTCGGCGGCCCTGTCGAGAGTGATGAGGGCTTCAGAGGCAGCTTTGACCGCTTCGAAGAGGATTTCGGGGGATCGGGCCTGGCGACCTGCCCTGTCCGCATAATCGAGAGCCAGTACGGCCGAGCCGCCGGTAAGGATTGCATGGCAGGCTTCAAGAGCTATGACCGCCGCTTCATCTCCCTCTGAATCCTCCAGTGCTATATTGTATGCTGCAAGAGCACTGTCCGGCTCACCAACTGAAGTCAGAGCCCTGGCCAGCCAGACGGCGGCACCGATCCTGCGGGCACCTTGCGTACCGGCAACCGCCTCTCTCAGTTCCGGCAGTGCCTCCAGGTGACGACCGGATGCTTCGAGTGCCTCGCCAAGCACACTCTTCAGATAGGGTACCTGCTCATCTGGTGCTGGTGCATCCAGGGCGGTGCGCGCCAGAACGATCGCCTCATCCGGATTTCCAGCTTCCACAAGCAGGCGTGCCTTCAGACCTGCTGCATCTGCGCGAACTTCGGGTGTGGAAGATGCCTCGAGGGCCTCTCCTGCCAGTTGAAGGGCAAGATCGAATTCTCCGAGCGTGCTGCGTGCCTCACCTTCCAGAAGTATCAGCCTGGGCTGCAGCGGATGAAAGGGGTAGGAACGACGGGCTTCGATGGCGTGATCGAGAGCCTCCCTGGGTCGTCGGTCTGCCAGCAGAGAAGTTATCAAGCCAACACTTGCACGAGGTCTCTGATCGTTGCCCGGATAGAGGTCGAGGAAGCTGCTGTAAGCCTCTGCGGATCCGCCATATTCCCCGGCCTCTTCAAGGAGTCTTCCACTCCGCAACCATGCTTCCGGCGCCCTGGGAGAGGATCCGTGGCTGGCGGTGAAATCGAGATAGGCGTGACCCGCTTCCTGAATACGTCCTGCAGCCTCCAGGGCTTGTGCGAGCAGCCATCTGCCCTCCAGCGCGATCTGAATCGGAAGTCCCCGCTCCAGTTGCTGACGCAGCTGGTCAACAGCAAGTTCGTAGAGGCCATCTGCATACAGTGAGCGCGCAAAACGAAGCGGATCATCCTGTTGAAGCTCCTGCCGCTCTCTACACGAATTGAGATTCGACAGCAGGGCGCTCTCGGCACCGTCAGCACCAGGAGCCAGGGAGCCTGTTACGATCACTATTGCAATGCATGCCTTGAGGCATCGAACCATCGCTGTCCCTCCTCCTCCTCGTGCCTTGCCGGCCGGACACCTCTGCTCTCTCTATACTCACCGTAATTACGGAGCGGTGCATTTAGTACACTAAGGAATGTAACGGTCAGAATTGAAAAACTAGGCGCCACTTCTCTTCAGAGTCAAGGAATCAAACGTTTATTACACCAATCCGCAATTACGGAGCGGTGCACTGAGGTTAATAGTATGTTCTATAATCAGATCAGGTAAAAGTGAAAGCCGACCGCCACTGCTGCGTATTCTGTGCAGTATTCGAATGACGGTTGGTGCCGGGGGTGGAGCGGAGGAAGGCACCGGATGGCCGGCCGAAAGAAAGGAGTCGATGAATGCTTCTGACAACTACTCCCCAGGTTGAAGGAAGGGAGATAACCGAATACATGGGCATCGTCACCGGTGAGGCCATCATGGGTGCCAACATATTCCGGGATCTCTTAGCCGGTATTCGCGATATCGTGGGTGGAAGGTCTGCGGCATATGAAAAAGAGTTCCTGAAAGCACAGAAGATTGCCCTCGAAGAAGTGGAGTACAGGGCCGAACAGATCGGTGCAAACGCGGTGGTAGGGATAGATCTCGACTATGAGGTACTGGGAAAGAGCGGAAGCATGTTGATGGTTACAGCATCCGGAACCGCCGTAAAGATAGGTCCGCGGAAGTAGACAAACATATATACGTCGACCTGGCACCGCCGAATTGAAGGGCCGGGTTGACGCCCCCTGCCGGGGCTAATTACTATCAGCCCCTGAAGCATCCAACATTCCATCCGGAGACCGGAGTCATTCTGTTATGGAACCCAGGAATATAATTCCAGGTCTGCTGCTGATCGTAATCGGTGGCATGATCCTTCTGGCCAACCTTGGCGTTTTCAGCCTTGTCGGTTTGTGGCCGCTTGTAGTCGTTCTGCTTGGAGTTTTCTTCTTTATCCTCTGGTTGAAAGATCGTGAAGACTACGGTCTGCTGATGCCGGCTACAATTCTGATAATCGTTGGCATCATCTTCCTCTACTGCGAGCAGTACGGCTGGTGGAACATGAGTAATCTGTGGCCTGTATTCCTGATGGCCCCCGGTCTGGGATTCATACTGATGTACCTTTTCGGAGAACAGGAAGTAGGCCTTCTGATCCCGGGGACGATAATGCTGATACTGGGCATATTCTTCCTCAGCATCAACGAGTGGGCGGGACGCTGGTGGCCGGTGATCCTGATTATTCTGGGTGCAATTCTTCTCATACGCCCTCCAAAGAAAATCATTCCATCACCGGCAGAAAGCGCTGAACCTGAAGCTGAAGAAACTCCATGAGTCGATCCGCCGGACGGTTCCGTGCGATGGTTACCGGTCTGTCGGCCGCCACTGTGGTTCTCCTTCTTTCAGCTTCCTGTCCGTTTATCTCACCAGCAGACGGATCGCGTATCTCCGTCAAAACAACAGATATCAAGGTGGAGATTTCCTTTGCCTCAACTGCACGAAGTGAACCGGTCACCGGCAGGGTATACGTTGCAGTGAGCAGGGAGGAGGGGCGCCGGGGGAGAGGGCCCATCCGGCAGGCTGGAGAAACAGGCGTACCACTCTTCGGCATGAATGTAGAAGGATTACAGCCGGGCCGGCGGGCAGTGATTGACGGTACGGTTTTCGGGCATCCTGTGAAGAGCCTCGATTACCTGGAGCCGGGCGAGTACTGGGTTCAGGGTTTTGTGAATATCTATACCGAATTCAAACGGGCCGACGGAAACACTGTATGGCTGCATATGGATCAGTGGGAGGGGCAGAACTGGCGTCGATCTCCAGGAAACCTCTTCAGCAATCCCCGGAAGATCACCATTAATGCTGATTCGGAGAATATCATCAGACTCGTATGCGACCAGACGGTGCCTCCCATCGTGCTGCCCCGGGAAACCGAAGATGTGAAGATCATCCGGTTCGAGAGCGAGATCCTGAGCCGCTGGTGGGGTCATCCGATCTATATGGGTGCGACGATCCGGCTTCCGCAGGGGTACGAAGAGAATCCGGATGTCCATTATCCGGTGAACTACATCCAGGGGCATTTCTCAACACGTCCCCCGAGGAGTGCCGGAAGTGAGGAGGAACTGGCCCGCCAGTGGCCCGATGGCGGGATTCCCAGATTCATCTACGTCACCCTGCAGCATCCCTCCCCCTATTACGACGATTCTTACGGGGTCAATTCGGAGAATAACGGTCCCTTCGGAGATGCGATAATGCAGGAGCTGATTCCGGCAGTTGAAGAGCGTTTCAGGATTATCAGGGAGCCGTGGGCGCGACAGCTTTCGGGGGGCTCGACCGGAGGCTGGATCGCCCTGGCCCACCAGATATTCTACCCCGACTTCTACGGTGGCTGCTGGGCGAGTTGTCCCGATGGGATCGATTTCAGGGGATACCAGATCGTCAATATATATGAAGACGATAACGCCTACTGGCTCGATCGTGGCTGGATGACGATCGAACGTCCCAACAGGCGAAGTCCGGACGGCAACATCCGATCGATGATGAAGGACGAAAACCACTACGAACTGGCCGTGGGTGACAGGTCCCGCTCAGGGGGGCAGTGGGATATATGGGAGGCGACCTACGGCCCCGTTGGTCCCGATGGCTACCCGCAGAGGATCTGGAACAAAATGACGGGTGAAATCGATCACGCAGTCGCCGAATTCTGGAGAGAAAATTACGACCTGAGGTATATCCTGGACAGGGATTGGCCCACCCTGGGACCGAAACTGGTCGGCAAGCTGCATATATTCACCGGGGATATGGACTCCTACTACCTGAATAACGCCACCCACATGAT
>VAPB010730877.1_pt1 | contig 13280 bp, 10 predicted proteins | sample 3395101 | NCBI WGS metagenome assembly VAPB01 (sample SAMN08290433, study PRJNA428436) | hydrothermal vent metagenome | isolation source: Deep-sea hydrothermal vent chimney | place: Indian Ocean: Southwest Indian Ridge | reverse complement strand
ATCTCTATATAACGGATGTACTGGTGGGTGATCTTGGCGATGTGAATGTCGTAGATGTCCACTTCTTCCTTGCGAACAAGGTAAAGCAGCAAGTCCAGGGGGCCTGCAAAAACGTCGATATCTACGCGATAATCGGCCATGCTTATCTTCTCAGCCCAACGGCCTGCCGGGCCTTTTCGAGCGTCTCTCCGGCAACAGCTCTCGCCCGCTCGGCGCCGTCGGCAAGAACCTTCCTAACGTAATCAATATTGTCTTCAAGCTCGTCTCTCTTCTGCCGGAACGGCTTGAAACAGTCTATCACCAGTTCGGCGAGGCGTTTCTTGGCCTGGCCGTACCCCATGCCGCCACTGCGGTACCTTTCGCCCCACTCGCCCAACTCTCCTGGAGAGGCAACCAGCTTCAAGAGGGCAAAAACAGTGCATTTGTCGGGGTCCTTGGGCTCGGCAACCGGTGTCGAATCGGTGACGATTTTCATGATCTTCTTTTTGACCCTGGATTCCGGCTCGAATATCCCGATGGTATTTCCGTAGCTCTTGCTCATTTTCCGGCCGTCGACACCGGGGACAATCGCAACGGCTTCGATGATATGCTCTTTCGGTATAGTGAATACTTCGCCGTAGGTGTTGTTGAACCGCCCGGCAATGTCACGAGTGACCTCGATGTGCTGCTTCTGGTCGGCCCCGACGGGGACAAGCTCGCTGTTGAAAATCAAAATGTCCGCCGCCTGCAAAACAGGGTACGCAAACAGGCCATGATTGGGGGCCAAGCCTTGGGCGATTTTGTCTTTGTAGCTTGTGCATCGCTGCAACAGCCCCATTGGGGTTACGCAGGAAAGAAGCCAGGTAAGCTCTGTGACCTCAGGCACATCCGACTGGCGCCAGAAGACGGTTTTCTGCGTGTCGAGCCCCAGAGCAATATAATCCATCGCAACGTCAAGAGTGCGGCCGGCAACCTCATCAGCCGCCGGGTTGCTGGTAAGAGCATGGTAATCGGCTATGAAGAAGAAGCAGTTGTGCTCAGCCTGGAGTTGCAGGTGCTGGCGCATGGCGCCGTAGTAGTTGCCTATATGGAGCTTGCCGGACGGCTGTATGCCCGAAAGTACCCTCAAATTAGCCTCCTTATACCAAAAACAGAGAAATCCGGATAAAAAACGTAAACGAACCAGCCAAGAATAACGCTGGTCAAGATGAATGTCAAGAGTCTAGTGCTTTGTCAACTGTAAAGTTATGGGTTCGTGCTTGTACCTAACGGGCATCTGTTGCGTCTGTAATCCTCGATCTCTCACAGCATTAGGGAAAAGCTTAAGTTGCTTTATCCTAAAAGTCTTGTGTGACAAAGCACTATGCTTGAGAACACGATATGCGGAATTAAAATTTGGCTCCGAAGATGCGCAAACTGGCGTGAAGGTCACCCAGTTCATACACTCCGAGCGCATTAACCTTCTCGCGGCCAAGAATTCAGCTATACTATCTCCCCCAAGCAATGTGCTAAATCACCGCCGGCTATTCGGAACAAGCTTGACTTACCCTCTGCCGAGAGACTTCATATACTTTTTCGACTTGCGAAGTCCCATTCTGGATGCCTTCTTCTTCACTGCATCGGTCGGCCTTCCGAGCTTGCCAGCGATTTTAGCTGTTGGGTTACTCGGAAAAAGTTTCTTGAGCGTGCTGATGTCGCTCTTCGTCCACAAACCTTTGACTGGTTTCTTCCTTTTCTTTGCCATTTCGTGCCTCCCTTTCGCACTAACTTAAAACGGTTCGTACGACCCAACCAAAATATCATAACAAGTGACGCAATGTCAATCAATCATTTTTCGGTCCTAAAATAAAAAAAAGTAACTTTTCCCGGAGGAACACCGATTAACGGGTTTTTTGGGAATGAGCCTTCAAAGTGACAACCTGGCATGCTATAATTTCTCCTGGCTTCTAAATCATGTTTCCTATCAGTGTAAGGAGTGTCTTGCATGAAGAAGAAAAGCAGTGCCTGGACGAGGCGTATTTTCATCATTGCCTTTTCGGTTCTTACTTTTTTCTGCTGGTGTCCCTTGCTCTATGGATCTTACGGTCCCACAGACCGTCTCCTGGGTGTTCCCTCGTGGGCCGTGCTGGCGGCTGTTTTCGGGATCGTCCTTTGCGTTCTCGAATGGATATAGCTGTGCGTTAGCGGCATGACGATGACCGACGAGGATCTGCCTGACATAGTCTCCGAGCTGACGGCAGTAAACACCGACGATTCCGATTCGCCGAAGGAGGACAAGTAATGTTCGCAGCCGCCATTGTTACCGGGATATGCCTGGGTTCGGTCTTTGTCAGCTACATTGCGTTTCGGCGCGGGTTCACGCGCAGCGCCGACGATTACTTCGTAGCCGGATCGAGTCTCGGCTATTTTGTCTTGATCTTCAGCATGCTTGCTTCTTTCCTGAGCGCTTTCTGCATGTTCGGTATGTCCAGTCTCGGATACCGTACGGGCTTCGGCGCCTTGTTCGTCCTTACCGTGAACCTCATTCCGTTGGGATTTCTCTGGTACTTCATGCATCGCAAGACGTTTGTTCTCGGCAGAGCGCGGAAATGGATGTCCATGGGCGCGCCCTTCGGAGAACGTTACGGAAACGAAATGAGGGTTCTCATTCCACTGGTCGTGATGGTGGCGTCTATACCATATCTGGTAGCTCAGATACAGGGAATCGCCTTAACTATCGAGGTAATGAGCCAGGAACAGATTCCTTATTGGCTGGGCCTGTTCTTCGTGCCTGCATTTATAGCACTGTATTTGATAATGGGCGGGATGAAGGGCACGGCCTGGGTCAACACCATCCAGGGCGTCTTCTTCACGGTGATGGTCTTTGTTTTGTTCTTTGCCGTCATGAGCAAGAATGGCGGATTCGGAGCCACGATGGATCTCGTCTTCGAAAAACATCCCGAACTCTTCCAACTCGGCGCCAAGGGTGGAAAGGTCTGGAGTTATCCCATGGTGTTTGGATTTGCCGCCGCCATGTGTCTCGGGTGCGTGTGCTTTCCCCAACCGTATATGCACGCATATTCCAGTCGTACCGCCAAGGGCTTCAAATCCATGATCCTCGCTTTCGGCGGTATATGCCTGGTAGTGATATCAATGCCCATCATGATCGGCATCGCGGCCAAGGCAATTGTCCCTGGGCTTACCGACGCTGTGGATACGGACAAAGTCTATGGACTGGTGGCATTTGCATCGCTTCCCGACTGGATCGCCGCGCTGGCCGTTGCCGGTGGATTCACCGCGGCGATGTCCACAGTCAACAGTGTGGTGTTCGGCAACGCCACCAACATGGCCAACGATCTTTACAAGCTGTGTAAACCGAAGGCCCAGGCAAGAGAAATGGTTGGATTTGCGCGCGGATGCGTCGCAGTCATATTGGCGGTTTGCGTAGTCATTGCCTGGAATCCGAAGATCCCCGTCGCAGAATTATCGGTTATCGCCTTTGGGACGGCCGCGGTTACCATCTTTCCTCTATGGGGCGCCTACTACTGGCGGCGCGCTACCCGTGTTGGAGCAATTGCCGCCACGCTGGTTGGGGTGGGCCTGAACCTGGGATTTATTATCAAAGGTTGTATCGAAGGCGGCGTCAAAGGGGGTAAAGCCATGATTCTATCCCCTCAACCTGATTTTCTTCAGTTGAACGGTTTTCTGGTATCCTTCATTGTCGCAGGGGTTGTCTTTTTCGCAGTCTCGCTTCTCACCAAACCGGGCCCGACGGAAAAGAAAAGTCTGGCTCTGTTCTTCCATCCGTCACTCGACGAATAACCGTCACCATGTGCGGCTGACTACAGCGAAGACGGCCGATTTTCGAGGTGGAGGCGGATTTTCTCTTAATCCTGCGGTTAATAATAGCCGATAACTACATTTACACGCGAGGGCTTCGGCGATTCTTGAAATTGTAATTCAGTACGCCGATGTTGCATCCGCCTGATTGAAACCGACCCGTTTCCGGAGTTGCTGAGACGTTAAGCGCAGGAGTTTGAATTGTCCGACGAACATGCAAAGACCAAGACTCTACCTTGCGAGGAGACAATACTGAGACTCAGCGAGCGCATCGACCGCTTGACTCGCCTGGCCGGGGATGGTCCGCAACATGCCGCTCAGCTTGAACGTCTTGACGCAACATTTTCACAGATTCGGGCAGAGTTCTACAGGCATCTTTCAGCATGGGAGATTGTGCAGATTGCCCGGCATCCCGATCGTCCCGGAGTGCTCGACTACATAGACATGATCGTAACGGACTTCCGCGAACTCCACGGCGATCGGCTCTTTGGCGACGATTCCGCGATCATTACGGGATTCGGCAGAGTCGCCACGAGGAAGGTACTCATTGTCGGGCACAATAAGGGGAAGACTCTCGCTGAAAAGAGAAAGTGTAACCTCGGGTATGCTCATCCCGAAGGTTACCGAAAGGCTCTGCTCAAGATGAAGCTGGCGGAGAAATTCGGTGTGCCGATTGTATGCATCATCGACACACCCGGCGCCGATCCGGGGGCAGGCTCGGAAGAACGCGGACAGGCGCGGGCAATTGCCGTCAATCTCATGGAAATGTCACGCCTGCGGGTGCCGATCGTCTGCGTTATCATCGGAGAGGGCACCTCCGGTGGAGCGATCGGCATTGGCGTAGGCGATCGAGTGGCAATCATGCAGTATGCCTATTGTTCGGTCATCTCCCCCGAAGGTTGCGCAGCTATTCTGTGGGGAACCTCGAGCAAGGCTTCCGTGGCCGCAGAGGCTTTGAAACTCACCGGCAACTCCCTTCGACAGACGGGCTATGTTGACACTATCATACCAGAGCCCTCGGGCGGAGCACACCGCAACAAATGTTTCGCCGCGTATACGCTGAGAGCCTACTTAACCAGAACGCTTTACGAGCTGGAAAAGTACGATATTTCCACACTCCTGGAGAATCGTTATCAAATGCTCCGCAGGATCGGACGCAGCGCTGTCAATCAAGGACGTGACATGGTAGGGCCCGATGATATCGCAGGACAGATCGAGAGTTCATGATTATGGCCTCAAAGAAGACGGACGACAAGCGAATTCTGATTCAGAAGACCCTCTTTCGGACGGTCTCGCGAAATCTTGTGAGACAGCTCCACGAGCAAGGTTGCTCATTCAGAGATCTTGTTGATTTCGCAAATGAGATACTCGAGGAGATCACGTTGGTAGGCACCATCGGCAAATCCATGTCTCCGGATAATCTTTCCAGCGAACAAGACGCGGGCAAGAAGAATATCACTCACGATCAAACTATCGCCGAGAAGCTGCACACTGAGGGGCAGGTGAATCTGACAACTGAAGCCTATTTGCGACGTATTGCCGAATCAGACATTGCAGCCATAAGTCAGTGGAGAACAGACGAGGCAGTCTCGGCGAGTCTGGCAGCTCGCACTCTGGAGAAGATAGTATCCGATCCGGCGCACGCCGTATCGGAGGAAAGTGCGGCATTGTTTGTAATTTGCCGGGAGACTGACGACCAAGTCGTCGGCTTGATTGGATTTCCGCATATTGAGATAGAAACACAACAAGCCGAATACATAAAAATGATCGGCGAGCCTGCGGAACGTGGAAAAGGCTATGCCAGAATCGGGACAAAAGTCCTTCTCGACTATGCCTTCAGTTTCTTACATCTCAATCGAGTCTATCTCTACACGCTGGACGGTAACCTCAGGAACATTTCTCTAAACCAGTCTCTGGGATTCAGCTTCGAAGGCTTGTTGAAACAGGCTGTACGAGTTGAGAACAGGCTCAGGGACGTCGCCGTAATGGCTCTGGTCAAGAACTGACATCAAAAAAGTTCTACTCGAACCGCAGCAGGTTAAAGCCCGTTCTTTCATCCGGTTTTCTGGCGGCGATTAGCCCTTCGATTTCGATTATCGTAACTTCGAGAATCAGAAACGTTTTTGTCCCGTCGCGCGGACAGCCAACCATCACTTCGTCCGCTTTGCCAATTGCGGTATGCATGTGCAGCTTCGGTCCCTCGTTGTCGCAATAGATGGTTCCCACGCCGAGCACTTCGCCCGGGCCGGTAAAATCCTTGTAGTCGGGAATAATCCTGGGTTTCTCCCGTACCGGCCCGACAACAACATTGGCTCGCCTGAAACCGCCGGTAATCAAGACCGCCGCCGATTTGATGTTCTCTGCGTTTGCAATTTCATGTATACATTCGTAAAGGTCTTCACCTTCGAACAATCTCGCTGCGATTATTCTCCCTGTCTTGCCTACTGCGTATTCCATTTGGCGGTTCCCATAGTAAGTCGTTGCCTGCTCCTGCGGGCCGGACGTCAGGTTTTTTGCTCTCAAATTCTGCGCCACGAGGCTATAATGCTATGCGAACACAATCGAATTCGAAAGGAGTTTATGTGCGGTACGTATCGCCGATAGTTATTTGTCTGCTGCTGGCGGGATGTGGGGACAGATCCTACTATCTGGGCCAGACCTACATGCAGAAAGGCCGGCATGACCAAGCCATCTCGGAGTTCACCAGGGCCATCCAGGCAAATCCCAAGTCGGCCAGGGTCTATTACAGCCGGGGCCGAGCGTACAGCGACAAAGGTCAATACGAGCAAGCCATTTCCGATTTCACCAAGTCTGTCGAGATAGATCCGAAAAATGCTTCCGCCTATAACGAGCGTGCGGTTGCTTATGCCCTGACGAACAAACACGGCCGGGCCATATCCGACTTCACCAAAGCCATCGAGATAGACCCAAAGAACGCCGAAATCTTCCACAGTCGCGGGACTGCTTACAACTACAGGGGTCAATATGACCTGGCCCTTTCAGACTTTAGCAAAGCTATTGAGATAAGCCCGGGGGACGCTTTCGTCTACAATGATCGCGGCGTTGTGTATGCCTTGAGGGGCCGGCACGACCGGGCCATCGCAGATTTCAGCAAGGCCATCGAGATAAACCCCAGAGATGCTTTGGCCTACAGCCTTCGCGGGACCACCTACAGGGGCAAAGGCGACAACGACCGAGCCATCGCCGACTATACGAAGGCCATTGCGATAGATTGGAAGTTTGCCGAGGCCCACATCGGCCGTGCGACCACCTACTACCACAAGGGCGAATACGACAAAGCATGGGAGAATGTCCGCAGAGCACGAAGTCTGGGGTTGCAGGTTCCTCCGGAATTCCTCAAGGCCCTTCGTGAGGCCTCAGGGAGAGATCTCGGTATATATTAGCTGAGCAAGACGATATTAGAAATCCAAAATAAGGAATCGCAAATGCACAAGAGAAGGGGTATGTTCGCATTGTTAGCGGCCGGCGTTATGGCGTCGGTCTGCACAGCCGCGGATTGGCCGCAGTTTCGCGGGCCACATCGTGACGGTAAATCGACCGAAACGGGACTGCTGAAGAAGTGGCCCCAGGCCGGACCCAGGCTGATCTGGTCTGTCGAGGGTCTGGGAGCTGGATATTCCTCGGCGGCAATCGCCGACGGTCTTGTCTACACAACGGGCAAGCACGGCGCCGACGGATACATCTTCTGTTTCGATCTGAACGGCAAGCCGCAGTGGAAAGTAGCATACGGTCCGGAGTGGACCAAGTCGTACCCGGCGACGCGCACGACACCGACGGTCAATGACGGAAAACTTTACGTATTCAGCGGCCTGGGCACGGTGTACTGTCTTGATGCCAAAACCGGAGCGAAGATCTGGTCAAGAGACGTTTTCGGTGAGTTCGAAGGGCAGTCTCCACGGTGGGGCATGTCCGAGTGTCTGCTGGTCGACGGCTCGAAAGTGATCGCCAGCCCGGGGGGCAAAAAAGCCAGCGTAGTAGCGCTGGATAAGAACAACGGCCACGTTCTCTGGGCCTGCAAGGAGTTGAATCAGGGCTCGGCCTACTGCAATCCGGTGGCCGTTGAGTACAAGGGCAATCGAATGATTGTCACGATGCTGCCGGACTCCGTCGTAGCCATCGAACCCGAGACGGGCAAGCTATTGTGGCAGGACCCTTTCGACGACTACCATACCGACCGTTCGAGAGTGGTCAATGCGAATGCACCGCTTTATCTTGACGGGCAAATCTACACTACCAGCGGCTACGACAACGGTGGCGCCATGGTGCAACTTTCTGCCGATCCCACCAGGATCGCGCGAAAATGGGTCGATCGCACGCTGGACGTCCATCACGGCGGCGTAGTATTGGTTGACGGATATATCTACGGCGCAAATTTCCAGAGCATGACGCGCGGCAACCGGGCCTGTCTGGACTGGAATACCGGCAAGGTGATGTACGACAGTCCGTGGCAGGGAAACAAGGGCTCGACTATTTACGCCGACGGCATGCTTTACTGCTACGCCGAAAGCACCGGAGACGTAGGACTTGCAAGAGCAACGCCGGACGGTTTCAACGTCGTCAGTTCCTTCAAGATCACAGCCGGCGAGGGTAAGTATTGGGCGCATCCTTCGATATCCGACGGGCGCCTCTATATCAGACACGGTGACGTGATGATGGTCTATGACATCTCGGCCAACGGTCTGTAGACTGTAGGGTGCGATATATCGCACCGACAATCTTCGAACAGACCAATGGTGCGATGCATCGCACCCTACGGCTGAGGTTTCTTGATAAAACGCCAGAAAGTCCAGGCCAGCAGCAACAGAGCAAGGCCGCTGAAGGCCGGCGCCAATCTTCCGGCCCACTCATAGCCTATGCCTTCGGGCGCCTGTTTCAGAATGACCGCCACTCCGGCAATCCCCACGCCGAGAAGCCCTTCGCCGCCGACAAGGCCCGAGCCGAGAAGCACACCTTTTTCTCTGCGAAGCGAAGCCTCTTCTTCGTTTGAAGATTTCTTCTCCGCAAAGAACCTGAGAAGCCCACCAAGAAAAACCGGCGCCATTGTGGAAACGGGCAAGTAAACGCCAACGGCAAAGGGAAGGCTCGGAATCCTCAGAAGCTCGCAAGTCAGCGCGATGCCGATACCGATTCCAACGAAAAGCCAGGGCAGGTTCCGCTCCAGCACGCCTTCTATCACGACCTTCATCAAAGTCGCCTGCGGAGCGGGCAGTTCGTCGGTCCCGAAGCCATAAGCCTTGTTCAAGAAGATCACGGTCAGGCAGACGAACGCCGCGGATGTGAGCACTCCGATCAGCTCGCCGATTTGTTGCTTTCTGGGAGTGGCGCCGAGCAGGAACCCTGTTTTCAGGTCTTGTGAAGTATCGCCGGCGATTGACGCTGCGATCGCCACCACACATCCTACGGTAATAGCCGCGACTTTTCCCATCGCCCCGGTCCAGCCGAGCAAAAGAAAGACGGACGACGTGAGCAGCAGCGTAGCGATAGTCATTCCGCTCGTCGGATTCGATGTGACGCCCACGAGCCCCACGATTCTCGATGAGACGGTCACGAAAAAGAAAGCGCATAAAATCACCAGGATACCCGCTATGGCACGTGCGCCGACACCGCCCAGGACTGGAAATATATGAGGAACCAGGGCCATCACCAGGAACAGAACCAACAATAAAATGCCCACCACTTTCAACGATAAATCCTGTTGTGTGCGAGGCTCGGCCGCCGACGAATCCGAAATGCGCTCCTGTAGTCTTCGCACGCTGATACGGATGCTCTCGACGATGGTGGGAATGCTGCGAATCAGCGTTGCGAGCCCTCCGGTCGCAACCGCACCGGCTCCGATATAACGCACGTATCTGGTCCAGATCAAATAGGGTGACATCTCGGAGATGGGCAGGCTCGTTTCAGGATAAAGAGGGTCGATGCGCCCTGTCCCCCAATAAGCGATAGCCGGAATAATGATGAGCCAGGAAAGAAGGCCCCCGCCAACCATAATCAATCCGATCCTTGGCCCGAGTATGTAGCCTACGCCGAAAAGAGCGGCCGAGACCTTGCAGCCAAGTTCTGCCTTCTTCACAAGCGGGACAACGACGGTTACCTTATCAGGAATCAGATGAAGACCATTGACCACAAGTTTGTAGACGGCGCCGATACTCAGACCCCAGAACAGATTGACGGCCCGGTCCCCGCCGACATCGCTGGCCACCAGAACCTCGGCACAAGCTGTCCCCTCGGGATAGGGAAGCTTTCCGTGCTCTTTGTCGATCAGGAACTTCCTCAGCGGGATCATAAAGAGCACGCCGATCGTCCCGCCGCAGATCGCCAGAAGAACCATTTGCAAAAGCTCCGGATCGAGTTTCCACAAGAACATCGCAGGCAAAGTAAATATGATTCCGCTTGCCAGACTGCTCGATGCCGATCCGATAGTCTGTGACATGTTGGCTTCCAGAATATCGCCCTTTCGCCCCAGGCCCTGGAACACTCGAAAGGCCGCAACAGTCATCACGGCAATCGGGATCGACGTGGAAATTGTCAGACCCGCCACCAGGCCCAGGTAGGCATTGGCCGCACCGAAAACGATGCCGAAGACGATACCGAGTGACACTGACTTGATGCTGAACTCAGTCTGCGCCTCCGTACTTCGCACATAAGGTTCGTACGGTTTGTTCGCCGTCTGTGGTTTGTACGCGCCTGCGTTCAATCCCTTCTTGCCACTCATAACGACTCCTTGCTTTGCCGGCGAGGCACATTCAGAACGTTTCGAGCACCAGTTCGATCCCGCTGATGATCGATACGCCCGACTTGGCCGTCAAACTCAATTCCAGTGTTCTGCCGACCTCGATTCCTCTAAACTCCTTTACCATCCCGCGCATTCTGCCGCCTGCGGCCTTTACCACATCGAGGTCTCTGAGCACTTCTTTTCCCTGAAGGCTGACGCTGAAAACGCGCGCGCCCGGCTTTACACCTTCAGGCTCGGCGAAATACAGTCGCACCGTGTACGGCAACACATCGTTCGCGTCGGCTCGGTCGTATTGCTCGGGGATAAGCCCGACTGAGACACTTTCGGCACCTTCGACGCCTGAGGCCGTCACCCAGGGCAAGCCGTCGCCGCCTTCGATCCACAAAGAATGACGGTAGTAATACGCCGGGCTCTCAGGCGCTACGCCGACCGAGACTTCGGGCGAGGGCCCTCCCACGCTCGGGTAATCCAGCCACAATGTTCCGGATTCGGTCATTCGGTCACCGGGAGCGCCGAAGTTGATCCCCAAGCACTTTATCCTTCCCTGGAAGGGAGTGTCACCCCAGACCATCCACTGCTCGAACTGCTCGGGCATGTGCACCATGCCAAGCCCCGAGGCCAGAGGATAGCCGCACGTACAGCCCTCGTAAAAGTAAGGCACATTCAGAATCCCGTTTGCAGGAATGATGCTGTTCGTACACCCCGACCGAATTCCCGATATGTTCACCAATCCGCTCTCGAATCTCTTATCATAGAAGGCCGCCGTTCCTGAACGCATGGTTATCATGTAGCCATAATCCACGCCGGGCTCGCACCCGTAACTCTTGGGGAGCACCCTCGGTTCCTTCAGCCCTGTAACGGGATTGACCCGCTCGGCCCAAACGTTGTCCTCATTAACTACAGGCGGTCTGTATTGCGAAGGCTGAGGGCCATTTTCTTTCTCAGGAAGTGTCTTCACTGCCGCCAGCGCTTCTTCCTTCGACAGTACGCGCCCGGTGTAGACATCGGCAAACGTTGGGGCTTCCAGCGAATAGGGCCTCTCCGTAGTCAGCCAGGCCTTTGGCTGCGATATCATTACGCCGTCAATTATCTTGGGCTGCGGCGAACGTTTGAACTGCCTGACCGAATCGTCAAACCATAACACGCCGAGCGGGCTTCTCACCAGTTCATCGGGACTGCTCCACAGCCCCGTGTAGTTGGAAGTCCCCGGCAAAGCTCCTACTCGCCTGACCAATACAAAGCCGCCGATCTGCTCGAGTTCTGCATTCGCCAGGTTTGCTCGGCGTACCCACTTGGAAAAGACTTCCCTCCGGTTTTTTGGTATTGACAAGCAGGCCGCACCCCCGTACGGACGAAGTGACTCGAACATCGTTTTGACAAACGCCGCACCGCGAGAAAATCCAGCCGCCGACAAGTCCTCGGACACAATCAGATCCGCAAGATAAGGGGGTAAGCCAAAGTCCATAGGATCTCCGGCATGAATCACCACTCGGCTGGCGTACAATCCCGCAGAATCCAGTCGTCTGCGAAGTGCATCGACCTTTTCCTCGTCGGAATCTACAGCGATGATGTGCATCCTGGTCTGGACTGCGAGTTCTTCAATCAGCCGGCCTGTTCCAACGCCCAAGACTAAAGCGTATCCATTTTCGGCGCCGGTCAGACGAAGCATTCGTTTGACTTTGGCATTCCATGAGTCCGGCTTGGTTTGGAGCAGCGGTCGCCCAACTTCATATCTTCTTGGACTCACAGCTTTGGCCCCAAAGCAATATATGCAACCTTCATCGGTGACAACGAACATCTTTTCATCGGCGGCGAACATGCTGCACACCTTGCCCTCGACCGCTCCGAATCCGGCGCCAAATGAATACTCCCTGCCGTTGACCGATATCCTGTTTCGACTGCCCGTTCTGGCCAGCCATTTCCTGCCCACCCACGGATCGATCCTTTGCGAGCTTACCCATGGATTGCGGTTGCTCCAGTCGGTCTCGTAGAAACGGTCCTCGTGCAGTTCGCGATTGTAATCCGGGTCGACGCTGAGTTGGCCGTTGGGATCGCCCACGACAAACCAACTGCCGGGTATTCGGTTGGCGAGATGACAGAAGGCCAGCAGCTCGCCCGTATCAATATCGAAATAGGCGGGGACTCCGCCGGTGCCGTTTGGAACGAGCAAGTCTCTTCCGTTAATCACTAAATAGCCTTGCAAGCTGGGGCCTCCGAATGACCATGCGCCGTGAGGGTGACCCAGATACAAAGAGCCGCTTCGATCGTTCAGCCAGACGACTTTGCCGGTCTCGGCGTCCAGAGCATATACGAAGATTCCTTCGAAAGGCCAAATCCCCGCCGCGAAATAAATCCTTCCATCCTTGAGAACCGGCCCGCCGCGAACGGGCCAGACGGACATCAGCCGCCCATTGCCGATGATCTTGCGATTCGAAGGGACGGCGCTAAACTTCCACAGTAGCCTGCCTGTTGCTGCTTCCAGACAATAGAGGAACCCATCGTCGGAAGCGGCGAAAACTTTACTCTTCCATGCAACCGGAGCGAAACGAACGGGACCGTCCGTATAGAATTTCCACTTCTCAGCTCCAGTTTCGGTATTGATGGCAGTGACACTGTCGTTGCAGGGAGAGCCGACGAAGAGTGTCTTTCCCATGACAACAGGTTCATAGCCGGCATCGAATTGAAGCCGTCTGCTCCCGAACGCAGGTTTGACTCTGGGGTATTTCCT
>VAPB010818831.1_pt1 | contig 13357 bp, 9 predicted proteins | sample 3395101 | NCBI WGS metagenome assembly VAPB01 (sample SAMN08290433, study PRJNA428436) | hydrothermal vent metagenome | isolation source: Deep-sea hydrothermal vent chimney | place: Indian Ocean: Southwest Indian Ridge | reverse complement strand
CTGTAACCGATTCGACCGGGCTTCGCTCAGGGCCGCGGTTGTTCGCAAGATATTGTTGACCGGCGTCGTGCTGGTTTTGACCATTATTCCCATCGAGTCTCTGGCTCAGAACGGCGTACCTCTTTCCACGCCCTCCATTCAGGTGGACAAGGCTGAACAGGAGTACCGTTTCATAAGGGGACTCGTTTCCGACGGACTCCACCCGACTGCACTCGAACAGATACGTCAATTCCTGACCGAGTACTCAACCTCCAAAAGGGTCGAGGAGGTAAGCCTGCTGCAGGCGGAGGTGCACTTCCTGCAGGAGCATTACCTTCAGGCAGTAGACCTGCTGAAAGCTTTCGAGATCGCTTTCCCGCAAAGCCCATACCTGGATCAGGCGCTGTATCGCAAGGGAGAAGCATACTTCAAACTTGGCGATTATCTCGCCGCTTCGGCAGACTTCGAGGCAATCGGCAGGCGCAGGCCGGATTCCGACCTGCTCGACAGGGCCAGGTACTGGCTGGGTGAGGCGCTGCTGAGGCGTAACATGCTGGAGGATGCGCGCCAGGCATACCAGAGTGTGTACAAGCTCACACCCGATTCACCTGTTGCCGATTATGCGATCTACAGCATGGGATGGATAGCTCAGAGCCAGGAAGAGTACGCCGATGCTCTTGTTTACTATCAGCAGGTGCTTGATGACTATTCAGACAGCGATCTCGTCTCTACATGTCTATACAAGATAGGACAGTGCTATTTCGCTCTCGAGCAGTACGGAGAAGCAGCTGATACAATGACCCAGGTGGTTCAGCTGAACCTTGGTGATGATGTTTCGGCGAATGCCGGTTTTCTGCTGGGCGAGTCATACTATCATCTGGAGGAATATGCTCTGGCCCGCAGGCACTACCAGAGTGTAGTAGAGGATTACCCGCGGCATCAGGCAGCCCCGGAAGCTCAGGTGGCGATAGGCTGGACCTATCTGAAAACGGGGGATCCGGCCCGGGCAGCCGACGCGTTTGCTGAAACAGTGGAGAAGTATCCGGATAGTCCGGTGGCAGGCGGTGCTCTTTACAGATCCGGAGTGGCTCTGCGCCAGTCGGGCCGCTCCGGCGAAGCCCTCTCGGCATTCCTGGCCACTGCCGACCGGTACCCGCGGGATGAGTGGGCGGATGATGCTCTTCTGGAAGCTGGTCTGCTGCGGTTCAATCAGAATGCATATGCCGAAGCCCGCCAGGTTCTGTCGAGAATGCTCGACAATTACGGTCAGAGCTCCCTCAGCGCGGATGCGGCCGAACTGATCGGGGAGTGCTGGCTGGCGGAGACCAATTATTCAAGTGCCGATACGGCTTTCGCTTCAGTTCTGGAGAAATGGCCGGGTGCAGAAGCCGCTGAGATAGCACTCTTTCAGCGCTCCTACAGTCAGTTCCAGTTGGGTCAGCTTGACGATTCAGCGGCCGGATTCTCCAGGTACCGCAGGATCTACCCCGACAGCGAACTCGCCCCGGATGCACTCTTCTTCCAGGCCGAGGCCGTTTATAACACCGGTGCGTTCGAAGAGAGTTCGGGCCTTTACCAGCAGTATCTTGATCGATTCCCGAATGGATCGAGAGCACTCGATGCATCCTACGGCATTGGATGGGCATATTTCTCACAGAAACAGTATTCGGAAGCGATCGATGCATTCCGCCAGGTTGTGGCGGCAGAGGGAGGCGATGTAGAGCTCAGGAGAGACGCCCATCTCAGGATTGCCGATTCATACTACAACCTTCACAGTTTCAGAGATGCGGCTGTGACTTACAACGATGTCCTCGCCGGCAACCGCCAGGCGTCCGATGCAGATCAGGTAGCCTACATTTCAGGAGATTCGTTCATCAGGGCCGAGCAGTACAGGTCGGCCCTTACGGTTCTGGGTGAGATAATAACCAGATACCCTTCCAGCGACCGATACGATGATGCGCTCTACTGGAGGGGCTGGGCGCTGTTCAGGCTGGAGGAGTACGACAGGGCGATCGCCGAGTACAGGAAAGTGCTGGAACTGCAGCCGGCCAGCGACCTTGCCCCCAACGCCCGGTACGGTATCGGTGACGCCTTCTACAATGCGGGTGACTATCAGGCGGCTCACGACTCGTACCGCGAGCTGGCACGCGCTCATACAGATGACCACTGGCTGGCAGAAGCGGTGGGCGGCATGCAGTGGTCACTCGTTCAGATGGGTCGTGATACCGAGGCGGAACAGATCGCAGCGGCGATGCTGGAAACTTCGACACCGGCGCCCGTCAGAGCCCTTGTGAGACTCCAGCAGGGCAAGTTTCTCTTCAATCAGGAACGTTTTGCAGATGCGACAGATGTTCTGAGCAGTCTCACAGACAGCAATCCTGACGTGGCAGGTGAAGCTCTTCACTGGCTGGCCCGGTCGTGGCAGCGTATCGGGGAGAATGAAAAAGCAGAGACTTCTTTTTTGCAACTGCTCGACAGATATCCTCAAAGTCCCTTCGCAGAGGAGACCAGAATACGGCTGGGAGAACTGCAATACGACAGAGCCGGTTATGCGGAGGCGATTCGAACTCTCGAGCCCCTGATACTTGCCTCGACATCTGTCAGGGCTGAAGCCCTCTACCTTTCGGCCCTCTGTCACCGCCGGCTCAACGACACGACACGAACCGAAGTGGAACTGCGACGTCTAATCGACGATTACCCCGGCAGTCCTCTGGCCACGCAGGGCAGGCTCAGGCTGGCCGAGCTGGCTCTGGAGAGAGAGAACTACAATATCGCTCAGACCCAGGTGAATACGATCCTGGCCGAACGGACGGATGAGCTGGCTGCTGAGGCACAGTACCTGGCAGGTGAAATACTCTTTGCACAGCAGCAATGGAGTGAAGCGGAGGTCCAGTATCTGAAGGTCAAATATGTCTATCCCGCATTCATTTCGTGGATCGCCAGAGCACTCCTGAGGGCGGGAGAGGCAAACATCAACCTCGAGAATTATGAGAAGGCCCGCACTCTGCTCCAGTCGATCCTCGATGATTACCCCGATTCTCCTGTCATCCAGCAGGTTCGGGCCCTGCTCGATAGAATCCATCTATGACATTTCACGCTAAAGGATTTTGGAAGGTATCCCGATACCTCTCCCTGGTGACAGCAATCACCCTGCTGCCGTCGGCGGTCTGTGCCCAGACCGGGGAGCCGGTCCGAGAGGCGCAGCAGGACTCCGTGGCCAAGAGAAGTTCGCTCCCTCCTCTTGCTCTTCCTGATATCGTCATTTTCGGCCGCAGCACCGCTTCAACCAGGGAGGGGAGCAAGCTTTTCCCTGCAGATAAACAGACGGCTCTTGACCGGGAGGTGGGGGCTCCGGTAGGAGAAAAGATCAATAGCAGGACCGGATGGGGGGGAGGAAGAATGCTGGCTGCCCGGGAGCGGGTTGGGCCCGGACACTGGGCCAGGGCATACCTGCGCGGTGGGACATTCGGCGAGCTGATTGCCGGCGGCGATGCCTGGATCGATTTCAAGAAGTGGCAATTGATGGCGATTTTCGCGGGTGAGGGTACGGGCGGCCATATACCCAACAGCTCTTCCGTCGATGGCAGGAGCGACTTCTCGGCAATCAGGTATCTGGGTGCTGATACCGAGTTGAGGATAAACCTCGGGTACAGCCTGGGCAGGGGGGAGGAATGGGGGATCGGCGCCACAAACGTTGGTATCCCCGGTGTGCCTGATGGAGCTACACGCTCCTGGTTCGATGCAGACTATTCGGTCGAGATGAAGGGGTCTGTCCGCAGGGGGATCACTCTTTACGGCGGGGTGGGAGGACGGAATGCCGGTCTGAAGGACGATGTACGCGGAAGCGGTCTGCAGCCACGTGATCAGGGTGGATGGATATCTGCAGGAGTGGAGTGGCTGACCGGACACACCCTTGTCGATCTCAATGCGCGCACGGAGAGTGACAGGATTACCGGGCCGCAGCGGTCCCGGGACGCCGCTCTCTCGTCAGCGAGTTTGACCGTAAGGTCTCTGGTTGGTGAAACGAGCAGTTTTCTGGCCGGAGCAGTCTGGTACCAGGTTGATGCCGGTATTGGTCAGGTAACACGCATATGGCCGCTGGCCGAGTTTACATCGCAGTATTCAGACCGTTTCAGCATGTACGTCAAATATCAACCGCGGATCGATTACCTGAGTCTGGGAGAGGCGCGACAGCAGAATCCGTTTGTTGCAAACAGTTATGTAATAGCCCCCGGAGAGGAACGGTTCCACCTCAAGGTCGGACTCAGGTATATAGTTGCCCAGCACCTGACACTCGAATTCCAGGTTGCACGTCGGCAGTTTGACAGGCTTCCGCTCTGGCGTCTGGCACCCGCTTCCGATCCCTGGAGCAACGGCCTCTTTATTCTCGACGCTGTGGGGCCGATTGGCGTGAACGAAACGAGACTCAACCTGGAGGGTACTCCTGGTGAGAACCTGGCGCTTTCAGGGGAACTGGTCCTGAGGGATCCTTCTGGAGGAGGAATTGTGGAACTTCCGCACATTCCACGCTTACAATTTTCAGGAGGCATAGACTGCAGGGGGCCGTGGAATCTGGAACTCGGCCTGCGCATGACATACCTGGGTGAAAGATACGGATCTGGCGAGCAGGCAGGCCTGGATGCGAGAAAACTCGCTCCTGCGTCAGATATGGGAATTCGGGTTGCACGCGGATTCGGTTCGACTCTGACGGGCTGGCTCGAGCTCAGAAATATTCTGGATCGGGAGATAATGGTCTGGGAGGGGTATTCGATGCCTGGACGCACTACGGCGCTCGGGCTCTCATTGAAGTTTTAACGCAGATTTTGAGGAGGCATAGATGAGCATTTTTTCCATCCTGATAAAGGGTGGCTGGCTGATGATTCCAATTGTGATCTGTTCATTTATCGGAGCAGGGATCATCGTTGAGCGCTGGCTGACTCTTCGCAAAGCCAGGGTGAATACAGGAACGCTGATGAACAGGGTTCGTCAGTCTCTGCGAGGTGGGGAAGTCGGCAGGGCAATCGATATCTGTGATGAAACCCCTGGTCCGGTCGCGCGCATGCTGAAGGAAGGAGTGCTCAGGGCCGGTGCCGGCAGGGAATTAATCAGGGAAACGGTGGAATCGGCCGGTAAAGCGGAGCTGTACAAGCTGGAGCGCGGTCTCGATTCACTCGCCACTGTTGCCGGTGTGGCCCCTCTGCTGGGCTTCCTCGGTACGGTGACCGGCATGATCAGAGCCTTCATGGATATTCAGACACTGGGTGGACAGGTGAATGCCAACGTCCTCGCCGGGGGGATATGGGAGGCTCTCATGACTACAGCGGCCGGTCTTACGGTCGGAATACCTGCCCTTATCTTCTACAACTGGCTGGTTGGACAGGTCAGGCATTTCGTTTTCGAGATGGAACATTCCAGCATGGAACTGCTCGACCTTCTGGGTGACACAGAAGTGAGTGCAGGTTCGGCCCAGCCGATGGAGGCAGACCGTGGACTTTGAGCCGGAGCGGAAACCGATATTTGCTTTCAACGCTATAGGGCTGACAGATATTGTACTGCTGCTCCTAATCTTTTTTCTCCTCAGCAGTACTTATATCCTGCAGCCCGGGATCAAAGTGGAACTGCCTGAAGCGCAGGTGGTAGAGACGGTGGATAGAGAGATCCTGACCGTAACTATTCCGTTGAGTGGAGGCGTATACCTGAATGATGAACCTGTGTCTCTTGAGGAACTGCCGGCACGCCTGCAGCAGGAACTGGCTCAGAGCGCCGATAAGGACATTATACTGCGGGCTGATGAAGAGATACCGTTCAGACGAGCGGTAGAGATAATGGATATTGCCAAGAGGGTGGGAGCGGGTCGATTCCTGGTTGCAACCCGAACTCCGGAGGAGGGCGGTCGGTGAAAATCGACGTCTACGACCTGAAGTTCCAGGGATGGACAGCCTCGGTGCTCTTCCATCTCATTCTTCTGGTTCTCTTCTTCACCATAGGAGTGAACCTGGAATCCCTTGTTGAGGAATACAGTGAAGTTCTTCTGTTCGACATCTCCTCTGCTCCTGCATCCAGAGTTGAGGATGTCTCCGCAGGCTTTCCTGTAGCTGCCGCTCCGCAGCAGCTTGAATCCACCGAAGTGGTCAGGCTCCCCGAACGGCGCCCGGTTCAGGTATGGCCGGAAGAGGTGAGCGCGGCAGCTACACGCAGGGAGGCCAGCGTCCAGCGACTCGAACCGACGAGGCTGGTTTCAGAACTTGAGAGGGCCGGACAGGAACGGCCTTCAACCAACCTTCAGGGAGGACCGGAGGGGAACAAACCTGCTCCATCTCAACCCGGCCTGCGGGAGGGACTCCTGTTACCCGATGTTCAGCCTTCTGCCACCGGAGTCGGACCAGATCTGCCATATCTGATCGAATGGATCGGTCAAAGCCGTGAGATAATACGCAGTGCACTTCCTGAATACCCGGCGGGTGTCGACAGGGATGTGGAGCTCCGTTTCCGCTTCTTGGTAACTCCCACAGGCGATGTGACAGCCATACGTCCGCTGCAGAAGGGGGAACCTGCTCTGGAAGAAGCCGCAATCACAGCTCTGAGGCAGTGGCGGTTCCTGTCTCTGCCGCAGGCTTCGCCGCAGACAAATCAGGAGGCGGTGGTTACTTTCCGATTCAAGATACGTTTTTTAAGCGGTTATTTGCCGCGACCTCTGCGTTAGACATCCTCGTCGCTGATTAAAAGTCCTGGATTGGCGGTTATTTGCCCCAATCTTGTCGTTAATCTGTGATATTGTTAAAATCTCTTGCAGAATGCAAGACTTCTGTTGCGGGTTGAAGGATGTAATTACGCTTTATCCATAGATTACAGTTAAGTATAACCGAATGAATCATACGTATATCGTTGATATATAATAAAATAGAACTGACTATCATTGTTTTATTGAAGATTGGCACGGTATGTGCATTACATTACAGCGAATTCTTTCACGACTCACTATCTGAAACAATTGGAGGTTGGTTGTGCTGAAGCGCAATGAAAAGGGTTTCACTCTGATCGAGCTGCTGATCGTCATCGTTATCATCGGTATTCTGGCTGCGGTGGCAATCCCTCGTTTCCAGGGTGTCTCCGACAAGGCCAAGATAGGTGCTGCACAGGCTGAGCTGGCGACTATCAAGAATGGTCTCGGTATGTTCCAGGCGGAGAATGACTCTTCGTCCTACCCGACGACCGCTCAGATTACCAGCCACGCCACGCTGGCTTCGGTTCTGTCGGCTTACGTACAGATTCCGAACGCGACCGATGCGTCCTTTGTTTTCGACTCGTACGCCCGGGCCACCAAGGACACGTTCGTACTCAAGGCGAAGGCCAAGGATCGAAACAGCACTATAGTGACAGTTACACCGGTTACGATTACGCCGTAATCTTGAGCCGGCAGTAAGTTTGATAATAGCACCGGGCAGTTTGACTGCCCGGTGCTTTACCTGTTACAGTTCTTCAGGCTGCCAGGGGGCCTGTGAGCAGAATCGATCCTGATTCTGTTCTTCTCTCAGGGTGCGGGAAGGCACTGAATGACGGCTTTTGTTGATCTGATGGGGCCGTGGATCGCCTTTATCGCAGGGGCTGTAACCGGCAGCTTTGCAAATGTATGCATCTACCGTATTCCCCGCCGTGAATCCATAGTTCTGCCTTCTTCCCACTGCATCCATTGCAGAGAACCGATCAGGTGGTACGATAATATTCCGATCGTCAGTTACATAATCCTCAGAGGGCGGTGCAGGGATTGCCGCGGTGCAATCAGCTCCAGATATCCGCTGATAGAATTACTGACTGCATTACTCTTTCTGGGGCTGTGGTGGCGCAATAACGGTGCGATAATCTGGTTTATCGTTGAAGTCGTTTTTGTCACGATGCTGTTGATCGGGCTGGCAATAGATCTCGAACACAGGCTCCTGCCCGATAGAATCACAATCACATTGCTGGTATTCAGCCTTCTGGTTTCCCTTCTGCCGGGCGGTTTATCGCCTTTCAAGGCACTGATAGGAGCTGTATCAGGTGGCGGCCTGATGTATGGGATAGCTGTCGTTGGTGATGCCGTTTATAAACGTGAAACAATGGGTGGCGGCGATATCAAGCTGTCGGCGGCGATAGGTGCCTTTCTGGGCTGGGAAATGCTGCTGGTCGGCCTCTTTCTGGCCTTCGTTCTGGGGGCTGCCGGAGGATTGATCTACCTGGCAGTTGGAGGCAGGGACAAGACAATCCCCTTCGGTCCCTTTCTGGCTGCAGGGGCATTACTGGCGCTTGTCATTGGACAAGCAATCCTGACGTGGTACACTGGATTTCTGACGTGAGAGAATGAGGAATCAAATGAGTCCCATACTCTACAGAACAAGGAAAACGACGCAGAACCTGCTGAGGAGCCGTATCCGTATGTCCGGAGCCCGGACAGGGGGATTCACACTGGTTGAGCTGATGGTGTCCGTCGTAATAGTGGGGATAATCAGCAGCGTTGCAGCCCCTACTTTCCGCGGTTATATGCAGATACAGAAGCTCTCGACCGGAGCGAGAGATCTGGTAACAACCCTGCGTTTTGCCCGGCTCAAGGCGGTAAACGAAAGAAATCAGTGGGTGGTTATGTTCCAGGTTGCAAATAACCAGTACATTGTGTTCTCAGACGATGGCGGAGGCGGCGGTCTGGCCACAAGTCCCGATTATGTTGAGGATAACCGTGCCAACCTGAGACCGGATCCGGGTGAAAGGGTCCTGCCTGTAAGAGAACTGCCCGGCGGCGTGCAGTTCGGATATGTGACGGCCGAAGGCCTGCCGAACGGGATAACTACAACCAGTGCGATCTCCTTCGGTGGATCTCCCCCGCGTATTGTCTTTTATCCAAATGGCAGCGCCCGTGAGACGGGTGTAATCATGCTTCATCTAAGTGCCATGATTACTGAGCAGGATCCCACCGGATCGAGGGCAGTCGTTATTTACAAGCCGACCGGTGCAGCTCGCGCTCTGAAGTACAATCCGGCAGGGAATCCGCAGTGGAAATGACAGTTAAGAATCTGAATAGAGTATATTATCCCACACTCTGCTTCGGAAGGGTGCAACGGAGATTGTGTGGACGACGTGGAGCCTCAGACAGTGGGGAGGGAGGCTTCACTCTGGTAGAGGTTGTCATGACAATGGTGGTTCTATCTATTGGAATCCTGAGTCTGGCGCCTCTGATGATGGCTGTGGTCAGGGGTAATCGCTTTGCCCAGGACATGACCCAGGCAACAGCCCTGGCCGAGGATCGGATAGAGGAGATTCTTAACAATCCGATATACGCCGACATCACAACTGCCAACTTCCCCAGTGAGGCCCAGGGACAGATCAGATCGGGAGATCCGGGTTACAGCAAGTTCGCCCGCAGTGTTTCTATTGTTGACACGCTGAATGTTCTGGGCGACAGCGTAATGAAGAATGTCACCGTAACCGTCAGCTGGTACGGATTCATCGGGCGGTCTATATCGGTAACACTCTATGGTCGGGTAGCCCGTTTTTAGGTTGGAGATGATGATGCCGCTGTATATCGATGCCTCACAGGTACCGACGGCCGCAACTGGTCGTTCGATAAACGCTGTGTCAAACCGCAGTCTGCTGAAAAGTGAACGGGGATTCACACTCGTTGAGCTGATGATCTCTCTGGTTCTGACTTCTCTGATGTTCTCGTCAATGCTTGTCGTGTTCCAGGCCCAGAATCGGATCAACACCGTACAGTCAGATGTATCAGAGACCCAGCAGAACGCACGCGTGGCGATGACGGCCCTGAACCAGGATATCAGACAGGCCGGCTATTTCGTGGATCAGTTCAACAGGCAGCCGGTCTGGCTCGATGCTGCACCTTACCAGCTGGTCTATAACGCCAATATCTCTGACCAGTTCGTCGCCATGCACCGCGATTCGGCGGTGCCTCTCAGTGATGGAACATTGTATCATCCGGGAGATTACACGAGTCCACCGCATGAAGAGAATCTCCCCTTATTCCTGGATAGATACCTGAACGAATCGGAAACGATACGGTTGACACTTGATACAACCTATGATGGATTCATTACGGGCGCAGATCGTCAGGAGGGTGCGGGAAATCCCAATATCTACGTTCTGCAGAAAGAGATAAACGGAAATCCTCCAGCAATACTTGCATACAATGTCAGGGGTCCACGCCCCTACCCGGATGGTACCATGCCGCCTCCGCTTTTCAAGTACTGGGGGATATTTGTTGCTGATGACATACTGAATCTGTGGGGAGACACGAACGACGACGGAGAACTCTCGGCTGGCGAAGCAGCTGCCCTGACCCCGGTATCCCTCGCTCAACTTCCCAATATCCGTCAGGTAGATGTGGAATTGCTGATAGAGGGCAGCCGTCCGGACAACCGGTATGTTGGAACCGGCAGCACCGATACGCAACCAAACCAGTACCGCTCATATCGGCTGCGGGGCAGGATCAGAGCCCGTAATGTAGGTATCAATCCGAGCGGTCTTGTGTTGTGCGGGAATCCTCCGGCCAGCCCGCTGAATCCCGTTGTTTACGATACTCCGACCGACCAGGGCAGCAGCATCACCATTCAATGGGACTCATCGCCGGATGAGTACGGCAATGAAGAGGATGTGCAGTACTACACGATATACCGACGTCTCGGAGTGAATGATTTCGAGGTGATCGGACAGGTGCAGGGAATGGGAGTGGATACTACTTATGTATTCGAGGACGACGGGGACATCGACAACTTCAATGCTCCCACAGACGGGCTGGAATACTACTACTACGTCGCCGCATGGGATTGCGCCCCGCAGGAATCGATTCCGTCCGTTACCGTCGGACCTGTGATAAGTATCCCCAATGGTCCCAGCCCCCCCAATATAGAGGATGCCTGGGATACTCCCTGTGACGCGGGCCGGGATATAACTGTCAAATTCACCAGAAGTGCTCAGGATGACGGCACGCCCGGGGGAGTGCAGAAGTACAACATCTATCGCGGTACAACGAGTGATACGACCATTGTGAGCAAGATCCTGGTTCACGTGCTGGCCGCCGTTGGAAGCTCTGTATACCAATGGAACGATAATGCAGGCAACACTGCCGGCCTGCCGCCGGAAAATGATGTGAATTACTATTACATCATACGCGCCGAACAGGATACCATAGAGAGTGAGAACAGCAACGAATTCGGTGCCGTCTGGTCCAGCGAAGGCCTCTCTGCAGCATACCCCCTGACAGTGGAAGACAAGCCGGCCGATGACGGGACGGCGCTCATCGTCAACTGGCGAAAGTCCTACTCCGAGAGTTGCAGCCCTCCGGCCGAGGATTATCAGCTTCACAGAAGGGTGAAGGGGACTTCATCCTGGTTCCTGGTTGAAACGATAGTCGTGGCAGGTCTCGATTACTATCAATACGAGGATAATAATCACGGATCGGGTCTTGTAACGGGCACGACTTATGAATACAAAGTGATGGTTCGAAAAGGAGGCGAATACCAGGATTCAAACATAGCCGAAGGTACACCCCTTGCCAATCCGCCTATAGGCCCTCCCAGCAATCTCGTTGCCGAAGATGTACCCTGCGATGCGGATGGAGATATCCAGCTTACGTGGTTCCCCTCTCCCGACGACGGCGCGGGTTCGTACACCGTTGATGAATACTGGATATACAGGAAGATAGGAGGCGGTGTATACACCCGGATCTTCACGGTAACGGCGACCGGAGCGGCCTCTTACAGTGTCACTGACAACGAGATAACAAATCCGGGTTTTGCTCCCGTACTGGGCAATACCTACTGGTACAGGGTGACCGCCTACGACATTGGTACTACCTCTGAAAGCGACCCGTCGAATGAGAACGACGCCATCAGCGACGGCACGCCCGGAGCACCCTCAATTACCGCTGCCTACGATACCTACGGTGGTGGATCACGCGAGATCAGAGTGGAATTCGACGCTTCAGCGGACGATGGCGGATGTTCCGACTCTGTCACCGAATACCGCATCTACCGCACTGTAACTCCAGGCGTCTACGGCGGTTACGTCGGTACGCTATATGCTACAGATTCGGGTTCATACAGTTACATGGATAATTCAGTGAATTCATCACCTCCCCCCGGATCCGATGATATATGGTACTATATGATTCGGGCTTACGATGCCTACAACCTGATCGAATCACAGAACAGCAACGAGTTCGGGCCGGTCGAACCGTACGGTGCGGGCTGCGACTGCTGTCCCATTTTCTCCGATAACTTCGAGTCGGGCAATACCGGCTGGACCACGGGCGGGACTCGTAATGACTGGGAACTGGGTGACCCGAACGGCAAGTCATTCGATCCCAGCCTGGCCCATTCCGGTTCATTTGTCTGGGGTAACGACATGGGACAGGGGTGGAGAGACGGACAGTACCGCTCGCGTGCGGACAACTACCTGATCAGCCCGTCCATGGATTTCTCGGCGTACACAACGGGCTATGTAACTCTCTCCTTCTACAGGTGGCTCTCGGTGCAGAAGGGTTCACGGGATCAGGCCAGAATCCAGATCAATACCGGCAGTGGATGGCAGACGATCTGGCAGAATATGTCGAATGAGAACACCGTGGATACCCAGTGGATGCTGCAGCTCATAGACCTGAGCCAGTGGGTACTGGGCCAGAGCAGCGTTCAGATTGCATTTACACTGAAATCCAACCGCTCACAGCAGTTCGGGGGCTGGAACATTGACGATGTGGAGGTGTGCTACACGGCGCCGACTCCCTGTGATTTCTTTCTCTATGTAGGTGATTCGATCGCCCAGAACCAGGGGAACAACCTCTTCTTCGAAATTACAAATGGCGCCGATCAGGCGGTGGAGCTGCTGGGAATGGAAATCGGCTGGTCGGCCGCGGGCAGTCTGCTCAAATCGATACGGACGCAGGCGGGAGGTCCCGGTCTGGTATGGACCGTTCCTACCGCTCTACCACCCGTTCTTACAGCAATGTTTGATACGACAGTACCCTTCAATATAGGTGAGACGATCAAGTTCAAGTTGACCTTTCAGCCTGGACAGATGCGTGGATCGGCCTTGACGCTGAGGTTTATAACATCTTGCGGAACATCTGCTGAAGTCGTCATCCAGATACCGATGTAATGGAGGTGACCGAGATGAAGAGATCATACTTTGCCTTCAGGCGCCTGCGCGGTGAAGAGGGCTCAGCCCTGATGGCCGCCTTCTGGATGCTGGTGGTCCTGCTGCTTGTAGGGCTGGCCGCCACCTATACCACCACAACCGAGGTCGGGCTTTCGGGGAACGAACGCAGCGAAGCCCAGCTCTTCTACCTGGCTGAAGCAGGGCTGGCGCAATGCAAGCGGTATCTGGACGGGCTCGGGAT
>VAPB010315374.1_pt1 | contig 13396 bp, 8 predicted proteins | sample 3395101 | NCBI WGS metagenome assembly VAPB01 (sample SAMN08290433, study PRJNA428436) | hydrothermal vent metagenome | isolation source: Deep-sea hydrothermal vent chimney | place: Indian Ocean: Southwest Indian Ridge | reverse complement strand
TTTCTGATGGTTCTTGAACGTCCTACTTATGTTGATTATATACAGGTGCTTCCAACGGCCTATGGTGAGAATGCTAGTCTAGTCTTTTCATTTATTGATGCTATTCGGACTGAGAGGATTGATGACTCACTCCAATTGAATATTGACATCAACGAAGTTGGTGTAAGCTGGATATATTCCTATGACGTTGGAACGAAAGAGTTTACGATTGACATTGACACTTCTTCTCTGAGTGGACTGGGCGAAATAACACTACATCTCAATCTCACTTGGACTGGTACACCGTTCTATTCTGATGTTTCAAATCAAGAATTCCTGGTGATTGTCTTACTAAGAAGTTCTCAGTTGACACATCTTCCATTTACTCCTGGACAGTGGGGAAATAATGTTACTATCGATTTCATCTATACTGACCTTATTTCCGGAAGTACCATAGGAATGCTTGGCACTCTAACACTCGATATTAGTTCTTCATTTTATACAGTAACACCTGGCATTGATGGACACTTTACCGTAAACCTCAATTCATCAGCATTTGGGATGCCGGGATTATATTACTTGAACGCTAGCATTGTGTATTCTGGTGCAAACTTTGTCAGTGATGCCGTTGAGTACTTTGCTTTCACTGTTCTTGAACGGTCTACACAAATTAACTACGACTATCCAGATAATGCACCTTACCTAACAAATGTTTCATTTGTAATTACCTACAGTGACGACAGCACTGGTACTGGTATCACCAATGCATCAGTATTAGTTGCAAGCGATCCACTCATACTAGTTTATGGAACTGATTACTGGGTAACAGAATATGGCCTTGGTGAATATCTTATTGAAATTAATACAACCGCACTTGGTTCGCCAGCCACATACCAGCTCAATATTACAGTTTCACATGCAGGAGCACCCTATTATCTGACTTCTCAGAGAACGTTATCCGCAATTGTTGTAGAGCGTCCAACTCAGATACGAATAATAAAAACACCAAGTAACACACCTTTCCTCGAAAACGTTACATTCCAATTCATATTTGAGGACTACTTGGACAAGTCATTCATATCTATTGACAAAAGCTACATTACCTTGAGTCATGGAGTTACAAGTACTCTAATTACAACTAGTGAGTATAGTCTAGTAGACTTTGGTGAATATTATGAGATTAGTTTGAATTCAACAATTCTAGATGCGTTTGGTCTTGTGACAAGCCACGATATCCAGATACTAATTAATTGGATTCTAGGTGCTCCATACTATACAGACAGGAATACGACCATGCAAGCAACTACGATATCTCGCCCAACAGATATCATATTCCCGCTTGTTGAAGATACACCCTACTATGATAACATAACAATTAATCTTGAATACATAGACTATCTAACTGGGAACGGAATAGATGGCGCAGCGATTCTATTATCTTGCAGCAACTGGTCAGTTCCTGAATACCAGGTTATCAGACTTGGTGATGGAGTATATCAACTAGTTGTAAATACAACGGTGTTCAATTCAATAGGAACTGTTCAATTCAATATCTCCCTTACCTGGACCGGCGCACCATTCTATTCAGATAGAGACGCAATCGGTATTCCAGCTCAAATTCGATTAGTTCAGACTGCAATTATAGCAGAATCTCCACCTGCGGGATCAACAGCGGTTGGTGTTCCAATAACTGTCATTTTAACATTAGAAGATTTTGATCATGGTGTAGTTCTTGAAGGTGCTGTCATAGATACGAATTGGACTGAAATTACAGGAACTACTTATGAGTGGATTGAACTAGGTGAAGGAATCTACTCACTAACTCTTAACACCACAGGTCTTGTTGCCCAACAATACAGCTTCACCGTGACTGCTTCAAAAACCTTCTATCAGATTTCACAAGCGTTAGTAATAGTTCAGCCGGGAGCACAGGTAGTTGAGATTATCTTAACACAGTCAACCTACTATGCTGACTGGGGAGAGATTCTAAACATTAGTTTCTGGATTCAGGAACCTTTCTATTCATCTTATGTTGAAGGATTCAATTCAACTCTCCTTTGGAATAGCACAATATACGACTTTGTTGATGTAGGTAATGGTTTTTACTACCTAATGCTTGATACTACTGAATCAGATTTTGGTATATACAGTCCTCAAATTACAGTTTCAAGAGAATTTTACCAAACAAGACAGAGAGATTTCACATTAATTGTATCAAAGGCTCAGGGTCAAATATTGCCGTTTCAATCAGTATATAGTGTAGTGATTGAGAATGCAATTGATTTTGAAATATATTTGAATAATACATTTACAAATGCACCTGTTGATGGTGCAAGCGTTACCATGGAATGGAATGGTACAGTCAGCGGGTTGACACCTACTGGTGTACCTGGATGGTATATAGGTTCAGTAAATGTCACAGGATTTGGTGTTGGTCAGTTCCCATTAACAATTAGAGCTGTCACGACCAATCTTCAGTTTATTGAAACTAATATTGATATCAATATAGTTCCGATTCCGACAACCATCGCACTTGATGATGGTGGCACTCTCCGAATAACTTTCTTTGGTGATGCTTTATCATTATTAGCTATATACAACGACACATTCCATGCTTCGCTTGTTGCTGGCGCTAATATTTCCTACACTCTTGGCAGCTTGAGTGGTTATTTCATAGAGGAGCTAAATGGAACTTATAGCGTTGTAATAGATGTTAGTTCATTGGGTTCACAATCTCTCTATCTCAGAATGGTAGCTTTCAAGGATGGATATGCTACAGCAATCAAGTCCATAACTGTCACTATTCTTCCTATTCCAACTGAAGCTATAGCTACACCGATTCTCCGGAGCGGTTATTGGGGGAATAACCTCACATATCTCTTCTATTATAATGACACTCAACATAATTCATTAATTGTTGGTGCTAATGTAGTTGCTAGTTGGGAAGGAGGCGATGCTCTGGTGATTGCTCATTCTAATGGATCATATGAAGTCGTTGTCCTAGTCACTATTGAGAATCCTGGACTGTATAATCTAATTGTCCGCTTCGATCTTTCGAATTACACATCTAGATCCATTACTGCGAAAGTCGAGATCTATCCCACACCAGCAGATATTGTTGGACCCGAAACGTATTCAGTTCCTGTAAACGACGCAATTGTCATAATGTACAATGTCAATAACACTCTTGATAACTCATTGATTACTGATGTTATAGGAATAGCATATTCTGACCAGCTTGGTCAGACTGAACTTCAACTCTTAGGTAATGGTTCATATTCACTGAATCTACCTGGGGACTTACCTTATGGGACATACGATTTTACAATCGCCTTTAGTACAACCAAGTACGCCATTAGTCCAATACCCCTTGAAGTGACAATCAGACCAATACGAGTAGAGCTGAGATACGGAAATGATACGGTACTTACATCACCAGGATTTACTGTTGAATTCGAAATCACTTATTATGACCTTGATCACCATACAGGCATTTCTGATGCAAATTTCACTGTAATGTTTAGTCAAGACAGTCTCACCTACTTGAACGACTCCACACTTGCAGCAGATGGCACCTACACATTGTCCTTCATAGCTACAGCAGGTATGACCTACGAGGTTACTGTCACTTTCCAAAAGGAGTACTACGAAAGTCGCCAATTATTGCTCACAATCAAGTCTGACATAAGCCAAGAACAGCAATTCCAGCAAGCATTAACAATTGGTGGAGGAAGCGCTCTGATTTTCCTCACTCTGCTCATAGTAGCTTATGTGCGAGTCTGGAGTGTGCCCAAACAGATACGAGAAATGAACAGGATGATTCGTGCTCTATCAAAGGGACGAGTTCCAAAGGCCGCCAGTGCTCCAACAAGACAAGGTATGTCGATGGTGATCATAAACGAGGAAATTGATTCTCTGAAACTCAAGAAAGATGAAGATGAGATTGTTGAATACCCGATAGTCACGATCGTACCTGAGCTCAATGAGCTCTTAGAGGAGCTCGCTTCAATCACTGGACTTGGAGAGGTCGAGATTGAGGCATTCCGAGCAGACCTTGCTAGGATGAAGTCGAGTGAGAGAACTGGTTTCTTGAAAGAGGTAATTGACCAGGAGAAAGCACGACGTGCAGATGTCTTGGCTAAGCCGTTAGTTAGTGAACCTGCTCCTGAGGATATACCCCTGGAACAGAGGCCAAAAGAGCTCGAAGACCTGCGTCAGAAACTTCTGAAGAAAGGCATGGGTGCTGATGAGATCGATGTCATCATCGAGGAAGCAAAGAGTCTCTCTAAGGCGGATCTTGATGCTCTATTGAGCAGTATCGGAATTGATATCGACTAGAATAGAAGAATGAACCAGCTGGTGTTGTACCAGCTGGGAATCTTCTTATCACAATGTCTTGGCGAACAGTTAAGTGAGATTCATGTTTTTCGAGTTGTTATGGACCTCGATAAACGAATCAAGCTAATCACTAGTGTTGGTGAAGAAGTAGTTACGCTGCCTGAGCTGAAACAGCTCTTGGAAGAGAAACGCAATCCAATCGCATATGATGGATTCGAACCATCCGGGTTAGCTCATCTACCTTTTGGTGTGTATAGGGCTCTTCTCATAAAGGACCTAGTGAAAGCTGGAATCCGTTTCAAGATTTGGTTGGCTGATTGGTTTGCATGGATAAACAATAAGATGGGCGGCGATTTAGAGAAGATTAGGCATGTAGGGGAATACTTTATCGAGGTGTGGAAAGCCGCTGGAGTTCCAACAGACAAGGTTGAGTTTCTTTGGGCTTCAGATGCTATGGATTCTGTGGAATATTGGGAGAGAGTTGTGAGAATAGCAAAGAACACCACTATCGCCAGAGCTAATAGAGCTCTAACTATTATGGGACGAAGAGAAGGTGAGATGAAAGAAGTGGCTCAATACTTCTACCCGATGATGCAAGTCGCTGATATTTTCCATCTGGAAGCGGATATAACACAACTTGGTCTTGACCAACGTAGAGCCAATATCCTAGCAAGAGAAGTTGGACCAAAGCTAGGATGGTGGAAACCTGTCGTTATCAGTCATCACATGCTCATGAACCTAGAGGGAGCTGCTGAACCAGAGGGATTCGATGAGGAGAAAGGGTTTGATGTTCAAATATCATCTAAAATGAGCAAGAGTAAACCCTCATCTAGTATATTTGTTCATGACACTGAAGATAAAATACGAAGCAAAGTGATGTCGGCGTATTGTCCACCGAAGGAGGCGTTCGGAAATCCTCTTCTCGACTATGCCAAACACATCGTGTTCCGTGGTTTCGATAGTATAACTGTGGAAAGAAAATCGAAATTTGGAGGAGATATCGACTTCACCAATTATGATCAATTAGAGAAGGCATATATTGCAGGGGATCTTCATCCATTGGACTTAAAGAATACCATGACGACTTACCTAAATCAGATGGTTGATCCCATTCGTTCACACTTTGAGAAGAAGAAGAGTGCGATTCAGATGCTAGAACTTGTCAAGAGCTATCAGATAACTCGATGACCTCTTTATGTCTTCTAGTTCTGCGTGTGACGACTCCGAGGGCGATAAAACCAACAATCACACTGAACCAAAGTGTAACAACTCGAATCAGAATTGTAGCGGCACTTGCTGTAGCAATAGGTAATCCCAAAAGGAGTGTTATCAAAGCAACAGAAGTTATTTCGTAGGTTCCAACTCCCCCTGGTAGAAATGATATTGCACCAATAATCGAGGCTGTCGAATGCACGAAAGTTGATTGCAATAGGAGTATTAGTGAAGCTGGTGTTAGTGATGGTAGGCCTGCACCGGAGAGCAGACTAAGTAACAACCAGAGTTCAAGACACTCCATAAACCATCCAGGTATACTGACTGTTGTGCTCACTACGAGTGGTTTCGGACCAAGTGTCCTTGTCATTGTATGTTCGATGTCGTCAACACTGTCATGAAAACGTTTCAGAGGTCCAAATGATGTGAATCGGGTCAATATCTTTTGATAGAAAGTCTTCTGACTCAGTACAACGGCACCCACCAAGACAACGCCGCCAAGTAGAAGAATGGTGAGTAGCTGATCTCCTGTATTGATTCCAATTCCAAATCCAATCATTGCCAATATTACGAGAGCTAGAAGGTCTGTGACACGTTCTGAAACAACAACTGGTACTGTCTTTGCTACTGGGGTTCCATCTATATCTCTTATGAAGAATCCTTTAATCGCTTCTCCGATTTTTCCGGGTGTCGTTGTTAATGTAAATCCTGCAAGAAAGACACTGAAACTATCCGTGTGAGAGAGATGAACATCAATGCGGTTCAGATAGTATTGCCACTTCACATAACGAATGATGTAATTCAAAAATGAGAGCGCCATCATTGTAGGTAAGACAATCCACCAATCAATGGAAGCTAGAGCGAGTATCACTTCGTCAAGCTGACCATAGAGCCCAACTGCTGCAAACACTACTACACTGAAGATAACAAACAAAATCAGCTTCCGAGTACTGATCATAGTTTGTTTCGTAGTTTCTTCACCAACTGTCATATGCAATCCTCCTAATTCTTTGCCACAACATAGTTGGTATGTGCATAATGAAGAATGATGGCCATCCGGTTATCTGGGTCCTTCCCTTTTTCAGCTCTTCATAGATGTCATCTGCAGTTTCAATGTCCTGTAACCAAGTCTTTGCATGACCAATCTCCCAGGATGTGTGTCCATCACTTCCAGCGGTCATTGGTTTATTCAATCGCTTTGCAAGTCTTTGCGCTCGCTTGTTGAAGTAGTTAATGATACTTCGTGAATTAATGCCCTCGACAAGATCAACATGTTTCACAATCAAATCATCTGGGAGACCACGTCTAAGAGCTGTATACTTTCTCAGAGGGTCTCTCGGGTGAGGAAGTACCACTAGCCCGTTGTTATCACGAACATCCTCAGAAACCTCAGCAAAAGAACGGTTCTCGATATGCTTTGAGACAAAGAGACCGATCACTTCGCCATAATCTGTTGTTTTGTATTCACAACCAGGAATGATGAATCTGCCATCGCGTTCAATGACCTTGAGCGTTGAAGCACGCCAATGTTCAGTTGGTGCAACTCCTCTAAGACCTTTCTTCTTCATCAATTTGAAGAGTGTATAGGGGTTCTGCATTCCATCCTTCGAGTGGATTGTGTGCATATGTAGGTCAAATGCAGAGAGTCTTGGATTCATTAGCTGCACCTAAGGGAAGAATGACGATAGGAAATTCACTACTGCCCAGAAAGCATCCAATACTGGTTGCCAGAAGAACAGAGTCCACAGGAGTGTAACCAGGAATATGATTCCACCAATAAGTATGCCATAGTCTTTGAAAGCTAAATGGGGTTTTCTTGCAACAGGACTCCCACTTTGAATAAGGTATACATATCTAAGAACAATTCCAGCAACAATAGGTACTGTCAACATGATAGGTTGTTGATCCATTACGGCTCCATATTTATTGAAACAATAGAGAGTGTAAAAGAATACGAACCAAGTTGCTGACATTGTAATTCCTTGATCCAAGATTCCTTCAGTGTACTCATTGAATACGGGTTTGTGAATAGCAGCATCCTCTCCAAGATATTGAAGCTCGTTCTTACGTTTACCAAATCCAAGAATCAATGCAAAGAAGAACACACCGATTACAAGCCATGAGGTGAAAGGTTCATCAATCAGGAAGGCTCCCGATATTGCTCGAATAATGAAACCAACTGCAATAGTTACAACGTCAACGACTGCCCACTTTCTCAATTTTGCATTATATAGCTGTGTTGTAATAATGTAGATGATAATAGCCATGAAGAAAAGCGCATTCAGGAAAATTGCTAGACTAAATCCACCTACTAGAAGAATGATTGCAAGAACCACTGCATTCTTTCTTGATGCTTCACCAGAAGGTAGGGGGCGTTTGCGTTTCTCTGGATGCGCAGCATCAGCTTCTAGATCTTGAATATCATTTAGAATGTATGTTGCGCTTGACACCGCACAAAATGCCAGGAATCCCAGAATAAGTGGAGGATAGTGAATCCAATTCAGAACCTTTGGGATTGCAGGATATGGATCAACCTCCGCAAAAATGATTGCTATAAATACAAGTGCGTTCTTGTACCATTGCGCTGGTCGCATTAATCTAAGATATTGATAGAATCCCATTTACTACATTCTCCATTTATTCGGAATATGAATCCCAGAGTTTACCCCATTCGGTTTCCAAGAACCACTTTACCCACTTCTTGCCCTTAAGAGGCAACCAGATACCATCGTGATACAAACCCGAAAGTTGGGTTGGAAGCCACATTAGGGGTGAGCGGAACAAGAATCTTTCCATTCCTGGGAATTTCAGAAAACCCCTGTTCCAAGTAACTACAGGGCTCTTACCTGAACTCATATTGAAGTTTGGTAGATCTTCCCAAGTTTCATAATCACCAACAATTTCGATCTTCTCTGGGTCTGATTCTCCGAGACCAAGCTCGGTTGCGATTTGCAATTTGTGGACTAGTTTTTGATCAATACCCATCAACCTTGTTTGAACTGTGTCAGCCGCAACCATGTCTGCCGTTGCGATGAGCACATTTCCGATCTTTGGAATCATTGTCCGGGGTCCTGCTCCATCACCTACGATTGTGCCATCAGTTAAAACGAACTCTGAGTGAGAAACAGTCTTTTGTATCAGAAGTAGATCAACAAGAACCTCGTGAATCTTGAGGTGTGCTAAGTGTCTCTTCTTCGTTAGATAAAGACCAAACGAGTCTTTCATTGCGCCTGTCATCTGCGTGTGTCCATGGGTATTATGAAGAATGATCCCATTCCCAACAAAATTGTTTGTCCCTTCTACACTCAAATCATATAGATTTGGCACATCACTTTCAATCTCCTTGATGCTGATAACGTGATCCCAAGCGATTTCCTCAGAGGCCAATCGTTTCATCGATTCAAGCTCATTCACAAATTGGTTATTTGCATCAGCTTTCTCAAAAAGTTCGATGAAGTATTGGACTACTGGTCGTGTAGGAACTGTATACTCGTTTTCGATATTATTTGTAGAGCTTGCTTTACCAGTGGATTGCTGAGTGAAACCCAAACCAATCCGGACATTCCTAAACATTTGTGGATTAATTGGAATTGTGTCCCAATTACTAGGCCTTTTACTTTTTCTTCGTCTATCTGCAAATTCATCAAGCAATTTTGCTTTCTTCTCAAGACGAAGGCTAACTGAATTTGAGAAGCTAATTACATCATCTCCATAGATATCCAAAACATGATACGGCCTGATCTCACTATCAGGAACGTTAGTAGCTCGTGACCATGATTCCCGAGTGAATGCAATCACACCTATTCGCAGTAGAAGTGTCTGAAGTTGTTGAATCAATTTCACGCTTTTTGATGTTATGTGAAGCCCATCTTTAGCACAGGTTCCGTCACAATCGAAGTAAGATGAAATGAAAGATATAACTTCTGAAGTAGGACACTTAAAAAGCAAATCTGGAATACTCTTTGAACCAGAAACAATAGGTCTAGAGAGACCTAAATCGTTCATGAAGTCTCCAAATAGGTAGCTATCGAAATAATATGAGATTTTCCTTTTTTTCACTTCTACTCCAAAAAGCGTTTCACACAACTGTATGTAATCCTTGATCAGCGTTTCATCAGTATTTGTCCACCAAAATCGTGTGGTTCCACTAGAATCCTGTGTGTGCCCTTCTCCAATAAAATATCCCACCCACCTCCAGAAATCGTCTGATGTTATCGCTGGGACGTTTATCCATTTGATTCCTCTTCTCATATCCACATCATATCTGACAAGGACCTGACGAATTGCTTCAACATGTTTTTTCATACTGCTTGCGATTTCTGTTGTTTTTTGACCATCAAAATAAGCTTCAATAATTTCCTTTTGTTGCTCAATTGAAAATTGAGATGAATTCTCGAAATTAATTTTGTCTAGAACTATATTTGGATGATTTAACGTTGGTATTCTGGGCAGCTTTTGACTTTTTCCTACAACATGGATCTTTCGTGGAATTGCTATCCTTTCTCCAACTTTAATCTCACTAGCTTTCTTCCAACCAGTTGGAGTTAGGAAAGGATGTTCTTTAGAAACTTTGACTTGCTTGGATGTTCTGGTTTTAACTTCAATCAGAGAGGAAGGAGAAGACGTACGCCAAAACTTGTCAGCTTTTTTGTCGGTGATTTCTCCTGATTCAGAAAGTGTTACGACTCGATGGTTAGATATCGCTACAAGATCACTCTCATCGGTAACAAAAGTTTCATTATCAGAGTGGACTTTATCCACTATTTCGATTATTTTTTCAATAGACCCATCTGCAAGTAGGATTTCCGTTTCAGGGTGACAACACTTAATCGTGGGGAGATGAATGATGTTTGTCCCAAAAATCTCCTTGGGAGCTATCGTTTCACCGAAGATGTCTTCCATGACCAGTGTCTTCTGAGGTAGGTCAACATCAACATAAGTAGCCTTTATCAAAGGAAGGAATCTTATCCTGTGTTTTTTCATCACAGGCCACCAGTTGTTGTTCCTAACCCCAGCGTAGATGTTTGTCACAACAGTTTCGTTTTCTACAGCTTGGATTTTTCGATTGTCAAATCCATCAGCTAGAAGTTTTTTCAGAAGACCATCAAAGATGTAGGGGTTAGTCGAACATGCGGGGTATAGCTTACTCCATGAAAGATTCAACTTGATGCTAGTAGCGACATCTTTTGAAACAAACTTGTCATAGTCTGCGAGATCCATGACTCTTGCGATGTCATCATAGATTGTCTTTGGAGATGTCTTTACCACTGCAACTTTGGGCATAGTAGAATCAACTCTGTTCCCCTTATTTGACGTTGTCGGCAGATGTGTCTTAATAAGTTGCCTCAATGGTCAAGGATGCACTAGTTGTAGTGTGAAGAATTGGTTCCCTGATTCTTATCTCAAATGATCTGAATATCAGCGTAAATGTCTCTTACTCGTCTAGTTCTCAAATATGCAACTAGAACTGTAAAAAGAACAATGAAGAGTACATTAAAGAATAGTAGGTACATGACAAGTGATGCGACATTGACAGCAAGGGTTGTTCTCCATGCCCAAGGCTTCAATTGCCAAAGACCCAATCCTGCGTATATCGCGAGAATTCCCAAGGCACCGACTACTAGTTCAATCGCCACATAAGCAATCAATAAACTGAGTGGCCAAGGAGCAAAGAAGGTACTAGCAGAATTCACGAGCATTACGATAAAACCTAAGATGCCTGTTAGAATCTCCAGTGTAGCCAATATCGTAACTGCTTCATCCATCTTTTCGATTTCCGTTGAATAGACATCCAAATCGTCTATGCCTCTATTCAGTGTCACTGTTCCTCCTCTACATTATACTTGTAGAATTAGACTATTATGCAATTCGGGTTGATTTAGAGGTCTATATGCTCTATTGTAAATGCAGCACCGAGTCTTACAATCTTGGGAGTAGCCATGCCACGATAAGTTGCACTAAAAATACTGACTAAACGATCTTCAAAGAACGTTTTGATTCCTTTTGGAACTACTTCATGCGCTCTGAACATGAGCTTCACTCCAAAGTTGTCAGAGAACTCATCAAATGCCTTTCGACCGAATGCTTTCACTCGATTACCTCGGGAGTTAGCTGCAAATCGAAAGTCAGCTTCTTTAGGGTCATTCCAAGCAAGTTGAAAAAGAACATCATCTGGGAAATTTAAATTGAATCTTCTTGGAGATTGAAGATCGTTGATTGTTCTGACCCCCTCTGGGATGCCCCCATGGCATGCGAAAATCCCATCGTTACTCATCGCAGCTAGTGGGAGAACTTGGAAAACGTGAAGATAGTATCCGTAAACATCGAAAGAATATTTGCGAGTTACCTCAGTATAGAAGCCATATCGCTGAGCAACTTCATCGGTTTCATGATTGCCACGCAACATTAACACTCGGTCTGGAGATTCTATTGCCAGAGCCATAACCAAGTTGAATGTTTCAATCTGTTCAGGTCCTCGGTCCGCATAATCTCCTAGAAACACGAAAGTATGATTCTTGTATTTGTGATATAGCTGCGTTACACTTGATATTGATTTGTACTCACCATGGAGGTCTCCAATGAAGAAAACGTTTCGTGAAGGTATATCCTCAACGTTGGCCTTGCTGCTATATAGGTCTCGAACCATGCCTGTAAGTTGATGAATCTCTTCCTTCGAAATTTCAATCTTGCCCTCGATTATTGAACGGACAAGATCCATATTCTGAATTCACTCCTATTCCCAATTCAATGCTCGAAAGGCCATCTCAACCGCTTCTTCAGGTGTTTTCGCACCAAACACAGTATCAGCTCTTCTATCATCAATTCTTTCTCCAGCCAGTTTTGCTGCCCAACCTCCAGAGGTCACCAGTGATATCACCGGTTTATTGGAAAACCATGCAATGGCCATTTCACTCAAGGTACCGGCAGAACCATCAATTGCGATAACTGCATCACCTATTTTTGCCACCAAGAAATTTCTAGCATATCCCAAACCTGTGGGAATAGCAATATCGATGAATTCATTCGCATGGTCCTTAGAGTCGGTTGGTAAGATGCCTATAGTTTGTCCCCCTTCCTTCTTTGCTCCGCGAGAAGCTGCCTCCATGATTCCACCAAGCCCTCCTGAAGCAAGAATGACTCCTCTTCTCGCAATCTCTGCACCAACCTGCTCAGCTAATTGAAGGCTTTCTTGATTACTATCAGAACCACCTATTACTGAAATAATTCTTGCAGGCATATTTCATCTCCACTCTTCATCAAATTCCGTGATGTTTCAGGTTGTGGAGCTTCTTTTTTAGCATACTGTAACCGGCTTTAGAGAGTCTGCCCTCATTGAGTTTCTCTTCTGCAACCTCGAGTAATGACTTCCGATACTCTGGTTTATTGAAACCCATCAACACATCCCTATCGGAATTGGGAAGAGTGAAACAGGCTGGAGGTTGTGATTCAAATGGCCGACATTCTTTTTCAGGGATGGAACCAATCAAGGGTAGGACTTGATTCTTCTCTTTACAATTAGCCAAATGATTTGCCACACGCCTAACGGCATCTTCCACTTTTTGAATAGCATAAACAACTGGTTGAGATTCAAAGTACGAACCAAGTTTACTGATTTCATCTTCAGTTTCGATTATAGAACCAACAACAACTACCATGAACAATGTTTCTGAAGTCAGTGATAGGTTTTGTAATAACAGTGGTATGGATTCTACTTCTTCTGGTTTCACTACAACGATTATCGCTCGGTGTCCCTTTACATAGCTGCGAGTGATTCCTCGAATCCGTTCAGTTGAAGGGAGCGACCATAATTGGAGTATGACCACTAGATTCTCTGTATAATCGAATCTGGAAACACCAAGACTTACAC
>VAPB010253590.1_pt1 | contig 13411 bp, 12 predicted proteins | sample 3395101 | NCBI WGS metagenome assembly VAPB01 (sample SAMN08290433, study PRJNA428436) | hydrothermal vent metagenome | isolation source: Deep-sea hydrothermal vent chimney | place: Indian Ocean: Southwest Indian Ridge | reverse complement strand
GTTACCGGTAACCATGATTATTTTACAAATATTGCCCAGTCTATACAGTTCATGAATGATTCCGGTTTTACCCCTTTAAGGGGAGAAGGTGTAACCATACATAATATTATCAATATAGCCGGTATGGACGATCCGATATCAATGAACGGCAGAAATTCAGGCGACCGTCCTTCTGAAAGAGACATACTTTCGGGGCTTCCCTCAAACCTGTTTACCATATTGCTCAAACACAGGCCTGACATCGATAAAAACAGTCTCGGACTGTTTGATCTTCAGTTATCAGGGCATACTCACGGCGGACAGTTAATACAGTTACGCGTTATCCTCAAACTGCTGGTAAATCACAATTCAGGTTATCAGGAACTTCCTAACGGCTCAGCTTTGTATGTAAGCCGCGGCGCCGGTACCGCGTGCTCACCCATACGGTTTCTTACCCCGCCGGAGATAACAATAATTGAAATAGAAAAAGAACAGTAACAATTTGAAATTAAGAATTAAGAAAAAACAGGCCCATGTCCCGTTTTTTTAATTCTATTATCATAATTTGTGGGTGGAACGCCACTAACTTTTATTTGTTAAATCAAAAATAAGATGCGTCACTATTTATTGAATTTAGAATTGATAATTGTTAATTTTGCACTATTAGTTATTATCTATTAGCTATCAGCCACGAGCTTGTCCGCCTCTGGCGTGGCTATGAGCTATTCGTACCATCCTCTTCGTCTTCATCTTTATAAGCCCGCTTCTTAATTAAAAGCCTGATAAAGCCGTACAAGGTTAAAAAGGCCGCCAGGGTAAATATTACCGTATATAGATTATTACTCAGATATAAAAACCATGTGATCTTTCTCCTTAGATGATCATGCCATTGCTCTTCAAGCTCCCCGACAGAAATAAAAAGGCTTTTGGGGACTGCCATATCCATTTCGTATCCTTCCTTAAGACTATCAAGGATATTCAGTATCGCGTCTGTACCATACTCCTTGTCTATGCATTCAACAATACTCCTGCTCTCTTCATACGCAAGGACAAAAGATCTTTTATTCCGCGGGAATGTATATTCCAGGTCTTTCAGTCTTATTAGTTTTTTTGATAAAACAGCCTGTTGAAGAAGATTATCGTTTTTACCGGTTATTATCTCCGCGGCCCCCCCGCTCACCCACTGGGATATACCTTCATCAAGCCATTTAGGGAGATCTCCGTCTTTGACATAGCTGTGTAGAAAAAGATGGCTCAGCTCATGTTTAAGCGTAGTCTTGACAGTAAAAGGATAAGTCTTCATCATCGAGTAGTCAATTACTATTAATTTTTTCCCGGGCACTGCAAAGGCGACAACTGCGTCACTGTTGATTATCTTTTGAAATTCTTTTCTGTCCCTTACTATCACTACAAGAGGCCTGAAATCGATCTTCTGCATGAACGTTCTCTCTATTTCTCTTTTTACTCCGGGATACACATATAAAACTTCTTTAGCAGCCTGCTGAAGCGGTCTTTGAAACTGGACGATCAGTTCATCAGTCTGTATACTGTCTGTCTCATCCGCAAAGGCCGGCACAGAAAGGATAAGAGAGAAAGTTAAGAACAGAAGAGTGATTATTAAACAGAACAGCATAGAAGACCAATGCGATAATTTTATTTTATTCACGAAGATTACTATGGCCCCGGCAACAAAAAACCCCCGGGAGTTATCCCGGAGGTCATTGCAATTTATAATCAGCCTAAAAGGCTGCTTTCATCTCTTTCCCTTATGAGAAGAGCACTTTGTGGATTTCCCGCTTGCCGAATTCTTACACTTTTTCCCTGCTTTTGTCTTTGCAGAACATTTTGCCTTCTTTGCCATGTTTCCTCCTTTTAAATTTAGAGAATTTAACACTTAAAGTCAGTATATCATAAGCAATGCCCAATTTAAAGAATTTATTTGTACGGATGGAACTTCATATGATAGACTTCTATTAACAGTCACAAACTGATCTCCTTGATATGAAAGTATTCTTTTCCAGTAAATGCCTCGAATACTCACAGCCCGGACACCCTGAGTCTCCGGAAAGGGTTAGCTCAACATACAGCTTTCTCAGGAAAAAAGGTTTTGAGTTCATTGAACCATCTGCATGCAATGAAGAGGATATCCTGTTTGCTCACACACCTGAACTTCTTGAGTCTGTAAAGGAAGAACGTTTTTTTGATATGGACACTCCAGCGCTGCCCGGAATATTTGATCACGCAATGCTTGCCGCCGGAAGCGCGGTCAACGCGGCGTCTATATGCCTTGAAGGAGAAATAGCATTTTCTTTAATGCGCCCGCCCGGCCATCACGCAACCAGAAACAGCCTTGGAGGTTTTTGCTACTTCAATAATATCGCCGTTGCCGCGTTAAAGACGGGCCGGAAGGCCGGCAAAACAGCCATAATTGATTTTGACTGCCATCACGGAAACGGCACAGAGGACATATTCCTTGGCAAAGAGGGGTTTCTGTATCTTTCACTGCACCAGAGCCCTTTATATCCGGGAACAGGGCTTGGAAGCCGTGAAAACTGCATAAATTATCCCCTTGCTTCAGGTACGTCTGCTGATGAGTATATCTCTGTCTTTGAGAAGGCGCTTGAGCAGGTTGTACAATTCAAACCCGACCTTGTCGCTGTCTCCGCGGGATTTGATTCATACATACTTGACCCAATAACAAACCTTTCACTTGAAAAAGACACATACAGAAAGATCGGAGCAATGCTTTCCGGACTTAATAAACCTCTGTTCACTGTGCTTGAAGGCGGATACAGTAGAGACCTGCCGGAGTGCATTTACCAATTCCTGACAGGACTTGAGGGACAGCAGACGAAAGACGATTGAAGATGGACGAGAGACGAAACAAATCAGCAACAAGGGATGACGGGCGGATGACGATGGAAGAAAGAAGAAGGACGAAGGAAGATAATCATTTAATATTGCAAAAACTGTCAGCCTTTTTTTCCATCGTAAATAACTTAGCGAATATATGCTCGTATTTTTCATCCAGTTTCTCAAATATCTTTTTATCAATATATTCACAAGCCAAAGCAAATTCTAACCAGGTTTGTGTCTCTGCGGCTTCTTGTGCTGCATCTGATAATTTATTAATAAATACAGCCTTATATCTTCGTTTACGCCCCTCCGGGTCAGAGATCCAAAAAATTGTGTAATTTTTCTTTAGAAAGTTTCAGAGAACGTTCAACCCATCTAGCTTCTGACACCGAGGTATACTTTTTGTAAGCAATTATACGCCAAGGGATGCCCGATTTAGTTGACCTTACACGTCCAGCATTGTGTTCTTTGATTCTTTTCTCGAAATTTTTGGTATGGCCGATGTATCGTCGACCAACACGATCACTGTATAGAACATAGACAAACACGTCCTTTGCTCCTCTGGGTCAGAGACAGCCTTCTGATAAATTTGTACAAACAGATCTTGAAGATTTGCGTACTTGGTCAGTTAAAGAATACCTTTCTTCCTTGGGAAATGTCTTTGAAATTTCAAAAATTTCCATTGCCGTTTTGAATGCTAACTTATAAACCTCTAATTCTCTTACGCTGCTGATCTTTTTCGTTTTCCGTCCTTCGTCACTCATCTCTTCTCCACATCTATCTTTATTTGCAGTATTAGCGGTTTTTTAGTCCCTCGTCTATCATAATATGCAGTGTTTAACAGAAGTTGCGTCCATCATCCATCGTCTATCTTTGTTTGTAGTATTAATGGCCGTTTCGTCCCTCTTCTATCGTCTCTCCTCCATCATGTCGTTCACTTCTTCCAGAAACGCGGTACAAACAGAATAACAACCGTATAGATCTCGAGCCTGCCCATCAGCATACAGAAGATAAGCACCCATTTACCGGCAGTCGGAATTGATGAATAATTATCCGCAGGCCCGGCCTGCCCAAGCGCGGGACCTACGTTTGACATGGCTGATATAACCGTACTTGCCGACGTTATTATATCCATACCCAACGCGCTCATTAAAAGTGTTGCTACCACGGAAATGAGAATGAACAGAAACAAAAACCCCCAGATACCGCCGAGAGTCTCTTTAAGCACTACTTTTCCGCCAAGCCTGAGCGCTGTAAGCGCGTGCGGATGGATCAGCTGATAAAGCTCCCTGTACGCCTGTTTGAACATAAGCAGGACCCTGACCTGTTTCATACCGCCTCCGGTTGAGCCTATCATACCCCCGAAAAACATAAGGCCGATCAACAGTACCTGGATAAAAACCGGCCACAGCTCATAATCAGCAGTCGCATAACCTGTTGTAGTCATTATAGATACAACCTGAAACGAAGCATACCTTAAGGAGTCCGGGACCGAATACCCGCCCGACCTGATCAGAGCAAGGGTAACAACAGCTATTGAGACAAATATCACCATAAGGTAGAACTTGAACTCCGTACTATTGGTAAATTTAGAGAATTTACCGCGCAGAGCATAAAAATGAAGAGCAAAATTGATTCCGGCGAAGAACATAAAGACAGTTATTATTATTTCGATGTAAGAGTTGTTGAAATGAGCTATGCTTGCCGTCTTTGTTGAAAAACCGCCCGTAGCCATTGTCGTAAGTGCATGACATACAGCGTCAAAGACCTCCATGCCGCATATCCACAGAAGGACCGCCAGAACTACAGTGAGTCCGGCATAAATATACCAGAGAGACTTTGCAGTATCAAGGATTCTCGGCCTTAACTTCTCAACACCGATATCCGGCACTTCCGCCTTGAATAACTGCATACCTCCGACTCCTAACATAGGAAGAATGGCAATAGAAAATACTATTATTCCCATTCCGCCTATCCACTGAGTAAGACTTCTCCAGAGCAGAATGCCCTCAGGCAGGCTTTCGAGATCACTCAGAACCGACGCACCAGTTGTCGTAAACCCTGCCATGGCCTCAAAATACGCGTTGGTAAACGATAAAGAAGCACCTGTCATCAGATAAGGCAATGCGCCGAAAAGAGAGATTGCAAGCCAGCTCGCGGTTACAACAGCAAAGCCGTCTCTATGTTTCAGCTCTACCTCTTTCTGACTCTTTGTGAAAAAAAAGAGCAGTATGCCTGAAAACAGGGTGACAAAAAAAGACATGCCCAGTGCGGCAATATCCCCGCTTTTATAGATAATTGAAGCTATGATCGGCAGCAGCATGAAGGCAGAGGAAAAGATAAGGACCACGCCGACAAGATTAAACACAAGAAGAATGTTCATTGAAGGAGTTTTTCTACCTGTTTGATAGAGTCTTTAAGTGTAAATACTATCAGTTTATCGCCCTGCTGTATCTCATCTCTGCCCGAAGGGATAACTACGTCCTCATCCCTTATAATTGCTCCGACCAGTGATTTCTTGGGAAGCTCAACCTCAAAAAGTTTCTTTCCTATAAGCACAGAGCCCTCTCTTACAAGCGCCTCCATTATCTCTGCCTTGCCGTCGGCAATAGTCGTCAGGGACAGAACATTCCCGCCTCTTACACACTTAAGAATAGCGTCCGCAGTGATCAAACGAGGGCTCAGAACAGCTTCAATACCAAGACTGTTGGCCAGTGGCAGATAATCAGTTTTGTTGACAATTGTTATAACCTTTTTAACTCCAAGACTCTTGGCAAGCAGAGAGGCCATAATGTTCAGTTCCTCATTATTCGATATCGCTGCAAATACGTCCATTTCATTGATATTTTCTTCTTCAAGCAGTTTCTGGTCTGATCCGTCCCCGTGAAGTATAACGCTCTTTTTCAGTGATTTAAGCAGGAATTTGCTCCTTTCCGTATCCCTTTCTATAATCTTCACGTTTACATTTCGCTCTTCCATTGTCTTTGCAACATAATAACCAACCCTGCCGCCGCCGACTATCATAACGTTCCTGACCGGCTCGGTAACACCGCCGAAAACATTACAGACCGGCTCCACGTCATCGGCCTTGACCGGCAGGAAAATGATGTCATCTTCCTTGATCCTGTCATTGCCGGTCGGGATAATTATCTGATCCCCGCGCTGTATGGTACCGATCAATACCCTGGGGCCTGACAGATCAAGATTTTTCAGAGACTTGTCTATAAATTTCGATTTGGCAGGGATTTTAAAACCGATTATCTTTACTCTGCCGTCTTCAAAGTCTTCAACATCAACGGCAAAAGAGATTTCCAGCAGCCTGACAATGGCCCTGGCAGATTCGATCTCAGGGCTTATAGCAGGATTTATACCGAGACTGTGCAGAAGTGTGGCATTGTCAGTATATTCTATATTTCTGATCCGCGCGACATTCCTTGGAACCTGGAACATTACCTTTGCGACAAGGCAGGCGATCATATTGGTCTCGTCCATATCCGTGACAGCAAGCAGTATGTCCGCGTTCTTTACTCCTGCCTCTTCAAGGACAGACGGAGAGCCGCCCTCGCCTTCGATAACGGCAACATCCAGTTTCTCAGATATCCTCCTGAGCTTATCCTTGGACTTGTCTACAACTACAACATCAATGTTTTCGGCAGACAGGAATTTGGCGATTTGAAAGCCGACCTCACCTGCCCCGACTACTATAACTCGCATCGCCAACATTATATCATAAGGGAATTGAGAAAAAGCAAATAAAAGGGGGCAAAACCGACACCTTAACCAGGGCAGTGCCGCCTCCAGCTTATTGATTTAATTAAGAAAACTTCTTAAGATAAGTTTAGAGTCTTGAATCTAGAGTTAAGAGTTGGCTGTTAGTATTTGGTTGTTAGCCAAGAGCTATCAGCCATCAGCTATGAACTATATCGGGCGATTAGCTTCCGCCTCAGGCGGAGGAGAGCGGTCGATTCGACAGGCCGAAGGCTATATTATAGACTGAGGGTCGATCCGACTCGCTAGGAATAAGATTTTTTTATTTGTTACTATTCACGCTGTAAAGATGGTACGGGCGATTAGCTTCCGCCTCAGGCGGAGAAGAGCGGTCGATTCGACAGGTCGCTGAATAAATATTGTTTTATTGGCTGTATACTGGTAACTGATCACCGATTACTGGTCACGGTTTTTATGGGCGATTAGCTCAGTGGGAGAGCGCTGCCTTCACACGGCAGAGGTCGTAGGTTCGAAACCTACATCGCCTACCATTTAAATACCGTGAGCTGTGAACTGTGATCAGTAATCGGTCAACTGATTAAAGCCGTCCCTTATTCCTGCTTTTGCTTTGCCCCCACATCTTTGATTCGAATAGCGAATCAGAGGGGGCAAAAAAAAGGCCTGGCTTAACCAGGCCCCTGGAGGATAAAATGCGATGAGCTATATATTACCGTCACCATCACCTATGCCAAGACATGGAGGCTCAAAATCTGTCTGCTTAACATAGTTTCTGTAAATTTTATTGCATGCTTTCCATGAGGCATGTGGTTTATCACTGTCGCAATCCATAGCTTCACAATAAGCGACGCATAGCCCATATGCTACCCCTATATCTACGTCACAAACTGTCTCTTCTGCCGGCGTTTTGCCATCAGGAGTTTTGGCTATTGATACATCAAAACTAATTGTTACAGTGACAAATGCTAATACCAAAATGAAAATTAAAAATTTTACCAATCTCATAAGATTTTCCTCCTTTTGGATTTATTATTTACAACTCAATAAAATACCAAGGGCAAGATATCAATGATGCTAAATAATTTTTCCGCCTCCTTTTAGTGTGAATTTTCTCTGCTTCAGGGCATTAAAATTATAGCAGAAATTTGCAGCCATTACAAAGCAACTCTGTCAAATTAATCTGCATTTCTTTTAAAAACAGGTACTCAGGGATCAGAAGACATCACCTACTCTACAAAACTGGTCATAGACAAGCCGTAATTTCCAGTATCTTTTAAGGGTTTTTCACAATGGCTTTCCATACTTCAGGGGGGGGGTAAGCAGCAAAGCGGGTTTCTATATCATTCTTAATCCGTTTCGAATGGTTGAATTTAAAGACGGTATATCGATTCTCTTAACATCATGGTAATACACTTAATTCAAGTGATAATCTATCGCGGCCGGTGTTTGATAAAAAGGCTGGTTTATTAATACCGCAGAAAAATATACCGCAGAACCGGGATGGACAGAAAATACAGTAAAGAACAGAATGGCTTAGGGTGACTTTGACTATATGGTATATATGGTTTTCCTTTTCTTGTATTCTTTCCGTAATTTGATATAATTTTAATATCGACGTCTGGAGACATGGAATATACTCATGACGGATATATTGACAGTACTTGACAATACGGCACTGCTTGAGGAGAACCTTGCTAAATTCTATGAATGGCTCGGGGAAAAATTTTCTCATAATAAGGAATTACGCGCTTTTTACCATCAGATGAGTTTTGATGAGCTTGCCCATCGTGATCTTGTAAAATATCAAATAAGGGTTGTGCGTAAGGAAAAGGACCAGTTCTCTGATGTAGATATATCTCTCGATTATCTCAAGGATATCTCAGAGAAGGTAATGGAACATAGAAAGAATGATCTGCCTTCGGTCGAGGATTCTCTAAGACAAACTGTTGAAATCGAGAACAGCCTGGCGGAACGGTATTTTGAAACTGTAATCAAACAGTCCAATAAGGGGTTTGCCGCATTGATCCAGAACCTTGGAGACAGCAGCAAAGAACACCTTGAAAGGTGCCTGGAAATGGCAAAGAAGCATAATATTCCAACTGATCAGGACTGATCAGTGCCCGTCACACACCTTTTTACATCAAATCTTAACCAATAACCTGCATTGTAACAATGACCGTTAACGGTTATCTGTTAGAAGAAAGGCCTGGAATTACCAGGCCCTTCATCTATCTTTTTCTAATTTCACTTATTTCTTAATTTCGACAACAGTGTTGCAGAAAGCTTAAAGTTGTGATTTTCCTCTGACCTTACTTTCATGTAAAAATCACATTTGCTGCAATTCTTGTATTTCTGGGCAAATGTCCCCTGTGGCTGCCCGTCACACAGCGTTCCAGCAACGACCCAGCATGCCCTGCCGGCATTCTTTCCGCCATGAATTCCATTAAGCTGTGTCTGCACACTTACCGGACACACACCGACTTCCCCGACTTTGGACCCTCCTTCTTCTCTGCCGCATCCTTTAATTTCCCAGCAATTCCATTTTGTCATTTTTTTCTCCTTGTTTTTGTAAAGAAATTTGTTATTCCAGCCCATTTTTCAATCTTGGTAAAAGTGTTATAGAGAACTGAAAATTATGAAGTTCTTCTGATTTTACTTTCATGTAAAAATCACATATATTACAATCCAGGTATTTTTGTGCAAAATTCCCCTGAATCTTGCTGTCGCACATACTGCCTGCTACAACCCAGCATGCCCTTCCGGCATTTTCACCCCCATGCACACCATCAAGTCCTGTCTCTGTGCTGGATGGGCATGCGCCGTTTCCATTTGTGTTTCGTCCACCCAACTCTCTTCCGCATTTTTTGACTTCCCAACAATTTTTCTTTGATATTTGCTTTTTCATCACTTTCTTCATTCCTTAATCTTCTTTGTCTAAAATCCCCGAAATTCAGAGGATTGCCCTTTTCTCTACTTTAAATATCTCAAAATAAACGGGGGAAAACAATGAGGTTTAAATGGATAGACAATGGGTATATAAAATACCCATTAAAATGAGGGCTAACCTGTTGATTTTAAAGTCTTTGTAGGAAAGTTGTGAGGTTAATATCCTTTTGGGATATGCCTAATTTTTTCCTGATATTCTTGCGGTGCTTATCTACTGTCTGGTTGGAAACATTTAATAAATCAGCGATATCTTTGCTGGTAAGGCCGCCGCGTATCATACTGCAGATCTCAACTTCTTTTGGCGAGAGATTTGCACTTTTTTCTGTTATTTTCCGGCCGAATGAAGAAGCCATCTTTTTTAAATGATGCTCGAGCAGTTCGCTATATTTATTTGTCATTCCTTTCATTCGGAATTTTCTTATAATCGGCAGCAACAGCTTTTCAATATTTGTTGATATATCTTCCTCTATCTTATTCTTTTCCGCATCGACCTGACTAAGTACCTCTCTAAGGGCTATATTTTTTTCTTCCAAAGCTTTCCTTTGATTATCTAATTCCAGATTATAAGACTTTAATAATTTCTCTGCCTTCTTACGCTCGGTGATATCTTCTGCTGTAGCTAATAAATGTTTTTTCCCTTTGAGTTCAATAATTTCCGCTGAGTAGAGTAAAAAGCGCTCCTGTCCGGTCTTGGTAAGGAGTTTAAGCTCTATATCGCGGACTGATCCTTCTTTTAACAGGCCTTTCATGTTTTCCTCATACTTTTCCTTATCGACAAACATATTCAATTCATCCATAGTAGTGCCAATTATCTCTTCGCGTTTATACCCTGTCATACGATAATGGCTTTCATTAACCTCAACCCTGCGTTTATTCTCCATATCAATGAGAGTAATCGCATTGGGATTCGATTGAAACGCTTTTGAGTACTTCTCCTCGCTCTCCCGCAGGGCTTTTTCGGCTTTCTTTTTTTCCGTGATATCTCTTGCCAGTGTTAACATATGTTCTTTACCGCCAAGTCTTATAAGTTCAGAGGATAAGAGACAAGTGCGTATTTCTCCTGATTTCGCGCGTATATCCGCTTCAAAATTTTTTACAGTGCCCCGGTCTTTCAGGATTTTTATCAGCCCGGAACGCTGCTCGCCATGAAACCAGATGTCCAGTTCAAAAGTAGTCTTGTCAATGGATTCTTCAGGTGAATAGCCTGTTATCGCCTCGAATCCTTCGTTAGTATCTATAATGAGCCCGTCTTTTGGTAAGCTTATCATTATTGCATCAGGGCTGGAATGAAATGCCTTTGAGAATTTATCTTCAGATGCCAGCAGGGCCTCCTCTGCCTTCATGCGTTTGGCAATATCCCGCTTTAATGCCTCGTTAATTTTAAATAAATCACCTGTGCGTTCGGCAACCAGTTCTCCAAGATGGTCGCGATGCTTCTTCAACTCTTCTTCAGCCCGCTTACGCTCATTGATTTCTTTTTTCAGGGCTTTATTGGCCAGTTCCAGTTCTTTTGTCCTTCCCTGAACAAGTTCTTCCAGATGGTCGCGATATTTCCTTAATTCTTCATCTGCCTTCTTGCGTTCGGTGATGTCTCTTGTGAGTGTTAACATATGTTCACTGCCGCCGAGCTTGATGAGTTCAGCAGAAATCAGACATGTGCGTATCTCACCTGACTTTCCATGAAAATCTATTTCCTCGTCATGAACCCTTCCCCGGCTTATTAAGGTGTCAATGAAATTGGTACGGTCTTCTGTATTTACCCAGAGGTTCAGCTCAAAAGCGGTTTTTCCAATTAACTCTTCACGTGAGTAACCGGACAGGAATTCAGACCCCTCGTTGGCATCAATAATGAGACCATTCTTTAACCTGCTTATCATTACTGCATCAGGACTGGAGCGAAAAGCCTTTGAAAACTTTTCCTCACTTTCCTTCAGTTCTTCCTCAGACCGTTTCCTGCCGGTAACATCACGTACTATAGCCTGCAGGTATTTCCCTGAACTCAGCTCAATTGCATTTAAACTCACCTCTGCGTCAAAGAAAGCTCCGTCATACTTCTGATGTTTCCATTCAAAAAATTGCGGGTTGCCGCTGTATGCAGCCTGTATCTTTTCCAGCGCCTTTTCTACAGAATCTCTGCCATCCGGTTGCACTGATGGAGAAAACCTGTAAGGAGGCTGATTAATGATTTGTTCCCGTGTGCATCCGAACATCTCAAGGGTCTTCCGGTTACAGTTAATAAACAAATCATCTTTCATAATAAATATGGCATCGTTTGCTGATTCAAAAAGTGTGCGATAACGGCTTTCACTTCCCTGCAAATCATTATCCCGTTGTTGTATCTGTGCCAACATATCATTAAACGAGTCAATGAGATAGCCCACCTCATCTTCGCTTTGTTTGACAGCGCGGACAGAATAATCCTTCTTCTCAGCAACTTCACCTGCTGTTTTTGCAAGTGATAGAATCGGCATGGATATTACTTTTTGGATTTTTGAGGACAAGGCATAGGAAACGATGGACGATAACAGTAACATCAGAGTCAACGCTGCTGCACTTTGTTTGATGAATGTCGATAGTTCACTCAGGTCAGATTGCAGGTAAACTGTTCCAATAGGCCGGTTGTTAAGAATAACCCGCTTGAATATAACCAGTCTGTCCCTGTCAAAACTGTAACCATCCTCTTGTGGTTCGGGAGATGGAGTATCAGAACTGGAGCCTTCCCGCCGGTACGTGGTGAATACTGTCCCGTCACTGCGATACACGCTCGCAGACGCTATCGATTTTTTAGCGCGAAGGGATTCAAGCACTTCGCTTGCATCCTCGGGATCGTCAAATGACAGCGCCCCTGCAGTGTTATCTGCAAGCATCTTTGCCTGCGTAGAGAGGTCAATCACCATACGCTGGCGAAAAGAGAACCACTCGTAAGTTATAAATGCCCCCCCGGCCAGCAACATTACAGTTGAACTGACAAGCATGATAATCAGCACTATTTTATGCCTGATAGTCACCTTGCCGAGACCTCCAATACCAGGTGCTTTATTTTTTCTGTATTCTTTATCTCCCCTCATCTTAATCCTCAACAATTCGTGTAGCTACTCTGAGCAGTTTGGAACGAAACCTGATCCCAACACGCCCGGCGGCCTCTTTGTTAATCTCAAATCGTACATAGTCTCCCTTTTTAATAAAATTTATCATCCCTCCCAACTCACCAAAACCATCCATCTCGCTAACTGTCAGAACCGGGTATTTTTTCAGCGACTTAAGGATTCCTTCCATGCTTTTTTCGAGCGAAGAGCTGATGAACAACAGGTGGCAGTTTTTCAATGAATCAGCTTCTGAACCTTTTTTAAACCGTTTAATAACAAGTTTCCTGTCATAAACGGTTTCTCCTTCGACCGATTCAAAAGCATCACCAAAGGAATCTTTGCCGAGTATACCGATTATAATGGTACCCTCGGAATTATCAATCGTATCCTGCGGCCAATCAGCAAAAAAAAGGAATTTATAAAGAAATACTGCTTTGATCTGATATTCAGACGCGGCATCGATGTTTCCAATGGCCTGCGGTGGAACACTTACCAGAAAAAACATAAGGATAAGCAGAACTTTTACTATCTGTTGTCTTAACACCAGTAACATATTCCTGTACCTTTATTACATTAATCCATTCTTTTACTTTTCAAAACCTGTAAGTTACCTTGGTGTAGAAGCTTCGCTCGATTTCGGAGTGAGTGCCAAACGCCTTCTCGCCGTGTTCGGTCCCATGATTGTCAAAAATATCCTGTCCGACCAGACTTAACTCAAGATTGTCTTTAGGCATCCAGCCAAGCCGAATATCCACGCGAACGGATTTATCGATCTCAGCGGTAGAAAATCCAGTAATTTCATCGACATAAAAGACCCC
>VAPB010236547.1_pt1 | contig 13440 bp, 16 predicted proteins | sample 3395101 | NCBI WGS metagenome assembly VAPB01 (sample SAMN08290433, study PRJNA428436) | hydrothermal vent metagenome | isolation source: Deep-sea hydrothermal vent chimney | place: Indian Ocean: Southwest Indian Ridge | reverse complement strand
CATTTACGCCTCCTTTATTAAGACGTAAATAGTTTATTCCCTGTGCTAATTTTCGGGAATTTTAATTGTCGCCGGTCGGGAATTATTATTATCGCTCAACAGATTGCCTGATTATGTATTGTCCTGAGCTACAAGACACCTCACATCCTGTGCCTGAGGGCCCTTGTCGCTTTTAATAATTATAAAATCCACTCTGCTGCCGATATCCAGAGAACAGTACTCCTTATCATAAATAGCGCTGTAATGAACAAAGATATCCCCTCCACGGTCATGTTTGATAAAGCCAAAGCCTTTTTTGTTATCAAACCACTTAATGGTACCTGTTTCACGTTTATTCATTACCAGGTCACCATCTTCACTCTGGAATCAAACAAAGATAAACTGAATATTAAAGGAAATGAGAACATTTTAAATTAAAAATAGCTCTTTAGTTTAGTATATATTTTAAGTTTTACTCTCTCAGGGCAATTATTTCAATATTTTAATAACAGTATCAAAATTTTTTAACCATAATCATATAAAGTAAATTTATAAGTAATTATGTAAAAAAATGGATTTTGAACAGGATGTTAAGCGGTTATTAAGGAAGAAAGATTAAGAACTTTCAGGATCACTCTTAAAGTCACTATATAAACCGGGGTTTTTTATTGATATTTCACTTTCAATCTTCTCAATATCTCCCATATAAGGTGTGCGCATTCCGTGATAATCGACGAGATTACCAATAGCCTGAAAATTAATATTAAGTTTGGAAATCAGAATAAACAGCCCTTTGGTCATAGCGGCATACAAGTGTGTTATTTCTCTTTTTTTGGATTCCCGGTAAACAGCTTTAAAAAGACTTACAGCGATTGCGTGCTTGTGGCGTTTATCAGTAATAAAATTTTTGCCCTGCCCCCCGTCTTTCCTGTATCTGTCATGGGTTCTTCTTCTGAATTTGTTTGGTTGATTAAACGAGCCGATTCCCCGTCTCTCTTCAGCCGGTCCATATATGTACTTGTCTTCAGCCCTTCTTCTGTAATCTTTGCTTATCACAAGGCGCGATATCTCGGCCAGTTTCTCATGATCAATGTTGTCATGTTTATCATCAATATCGCAGTATCTTTCAATAGGGAAGCCCTCAGGGGAATTTAGTATTAAACGAATTGTTCCGGCAAGATTGTCATCATAATCCCTGACTGCGAAATGCACAGAGTGCTTGTCAAATATATCTGTTTCGATCCTGTCAGGGTATTTTTCTGGTTTTTCAAATCTCCACTCTTCACAATAGACCTTATATCGTAATTTATAGAGTTTTCTTATATCCCTTTCGTCTGATACCTGTTTGGCTATGAATCCCATCGTAAACCTGTTAAAAGTTAATAGTTATTAGTTAATAGTTGGACGAAGTGCCTGCTGAAAAAGATTTTTTAGAAGCTCTGACCTGATAATATAATAAAGTATAAAGCATTAAACTGCAATAAAAGATTATGTATTGTGAACAAAGAATTTAAAAAGGCTGTAAAGATTGGATGTGTCCTGTTTTTTAGCCCAGATTTAAATATACCCTGAAATCAGCCTTTTAATCTTAAAACCTGTAGCCCAGATTAACCGATACGGCAATACCTTTTAAATCAGCTTTTGTCTCCTGAAATTCGGATTCTCCTGCGAAAATATACCGCCCTTCGGAACCGATATAAACAGATGAGGTAATATCCATATTTATGCCGATTAAGAAATGGCTTCCATATACAGTATCTTTGTCATAAGCAAGAAAGCCGTCTACTTCTCTTTCAAACCTTGTAAAATATACCCCTATGCCTCCACCTGCGAGCAATTCAATATTTTTATAGGGATAAATGACTTTTGCAGTCAGTGTAACAGGAAAAGCCATTATATCGCTTCTTCCCCTGATTATTCCATCGTGAATATAGCCGGCTCCAGCCTCCAGGACAAAGTTTTTATGAAGGTAGCGGCCATATGCCAGTTCTCCGTAGAACCCTTCATCATGGTGTATATCCTTGAGATCACCGGCAAAGAAAAATAATCCGGGCTTTAAAAGTAAATAATTTTGTTTATCCTGCCCCTGTGCTGACAGGGGTGCTGTTAAAATAAATACAGCGATAAAAACGAGAATTGCCTTTTTCATACATCTCCTCTTGTAAATTTAATTTATTGCAGATTAATAATGTTATGAAACTCTGATATCATAAAAGAAGCTTTATTTAAAATCAATATGTAAGTAGAACGTTGTTAGTTATACGTAGAACTGTCAAATATCGAAGCAAGTCTTGATATTGACCGCTTCTTGAGTTTGGTGTAATATATTTAATCTCGATTATTTATTGTTTTTTGGGGAGTTGTGTAACGGCAGCACGGTAGATTCTGGTAATCAAGTACACTCCTAATAAATCAACGACTTATATTTAATCGGGTGCAAATCGGTCACGTTTTCATTGTGCTTTTCCTCCTTTTTTATCTATAACAAGCAAATCTTTATACTCATAAAAACCTAATTCACCAAGTCTATTTATTGCTTGATTAATGCCTATAGATACTCCAGGAGTGTCTGTATGGTCTTTGGCTTTTGTTAGCACGTTCTTTATTAAAGCCTCGCAATAAGAAATGCCTGATGGCGATTCTTTAGCGATAAGTAATTGATTTAACAATTCCATGGAGCTTTTTGCATTGGTCTCTACCTTATTATCAATATATTCATACAATTCATCTTCCTGATGGATCATATGTAAATAAGGGATTATCGGTTTAATTAAATGAATTATATCGTCTAAATTTTCAGGACAATATTTGAGCCATCTAACAAATTTGGCCAGTTCTCCATCTTTAGAATGCTTTATTCGATATTCCCACAATATTCTAAGTCTCTTCCATTCATCTGAGTCATTGTTTGGTTTAACTTCTTCTAATGAATTAGCCATAAATGAAATTGCATCTCCCCTCAAATTTGAAGATGCATTCTCAAAAAATGCATTAATTATCTCCCCCTTATCACCTAATTTCTCTAATTTCCTCCAATATGCAAGCATTAAATGATGAGCTAGTCGCTCATTATAACGTTCATGGATTTTCCTGCTTTCTTTTTCCTTCAGTAAATCAACTGCTTTAACATAATCTTCTTTGAGCAGTCTATATATTTCATTGAAAAAATCGGGCAGCAACATATATCCATCCCAATGTGCTTCCCAATATTTTTTCTTTTCATTCTTTTGCGGCAATAGTTTGCCATCTTTCTTCATCTTCGTAACCCACTCTTGATCAAGATAGTACAAATATGGCAGATAACGTCCGTAATTTGATTGTACGGACGGACTTAGTTCCTCACTAAATCTTTTTTCAAAATATTCTTTATACAAGTCCATTCTACTGCCTGGAGGGAACGGGCCCTTGCCTTCTTCTTCCTTTTTTTCCTCTTCTGGACGCATTCTTGCCCTACGTAAAGCATGCTGCATTAAAGCACTAAATGCTTTACCTCTGTTAGTGTTTATACAATAGCCAACGTAATCCATATTGTTGGCATCTGGTCCGTATTGCTGTTCAGACTCTTGCGTTGGATCCTTTTCTCTTTCTATTAAGTCAATAAGAACTTTTTGTGTTCTATTCATTAAATCGTCAGATAATTTGATTTCATCCTTCATAACTAGCGCTTCTATAAAACTTGATATTGCACCTCTTACCCAAGTATATTGTCCAATGTCAAACACATCATGCTTTGATTTTACGTCCGGCTCTTTACGAAATTTCCATTGGTCTTCGGTAAATTCAATCACATGTTTTAATTCAAAAGTCTTCCCAGATTTCAAGGCACCCTCTAATCCACTAATCCAGCCACATAGATATGCCGGCCAAATCTTCTCATCCAATAAGTTCTTTGTTGCCACCGCAAATGGCTCCGGATTTTCTCTAACGACTTTTTCAAGAATCCTGGCCACGCCCTCAGGAGACGGGCCCATCATCTGACGAGAATCCCGCAAATTGGTTTTAGACCACTCTATAAAATCATTAGGCGACATTTTCTTTATATCTGACTCCGTTATGGGGCTTGTTGGACCTTTCCAAGAGGTTCGAGTCACCATTAAATCAGGTTGTGTTATCTTTTCCATTTCCTCTTTGTATTGGTCAAGTAAAAGCCTAAACTCTTTTAATTCTTCATCTTTTTCCAAGTAACTTCTTAACAACTTCAATCTCCTTGCCGACCAATCCCTTCTATATCTATCAGTCTCTTCATCATGCATGTCCCGTGACGGTCCTGCTATTATCCAATTTATAAACATCTTCTTCTCATTAATATTTAATAGACCGAATTTATCTTCCATTAATTTGAAAAACTCGTGATGCATTTCAACCTTGTCTATGTTCTCCCTATCGAGTAGAACTTTTTTTGCTAAATCTTCAATATTCCCAATTCTTATCGCATGTATGGCTAACCTGTTAAATATTGTGAATTTTTCATTTAGATATCTTTCGATTATTTCCCTTGATTTATTTGGGTCTACAGCAACAAGTTTCTCTATCGCATTCCTCAATATTACTAGGAACATATTTCGTATTTCATCAAACTCCCAATTCTGCGAGCTATCCTCTATAGTGGAACGCCAGCCTATCGAATAATCATCAATCGTAATGTCGCCACTGTCCTTGTGGATTGCTTCCTTTAAATGCTTTTCAAACGCATTTAAAACTTCGTGTGGTTTTTTATCTATAAGTTTAGGTAAATGTTTCTCGACTCCCCTCATATACGAGACTAGCTCGTAGCTGTTTTCTTTCCTATTCTTTATTACATTACTTAATATATTCAGCAACTTAATCGACCCTTCATAACATTCGAGTTCATTATATTTCTTAAATAAGGCTATAGCCTCTCTATAGATGATCGCCATCATATGCTTTGAGTCGAGCCAATTATCAAATAATTGTATTATCTCTTCATGCTTATCAACTATGTATGTTTTTGGCATCGCTAATATTGCATTTGCAAAGTCATCTATAGCAAATCGGTTATCGGTTTCACTTCTCTGAAGTAAATTCAGCACTTTATCCGGAATCTTATTCGCCACCTTTACTAAATATTCCCCAGGCCACCAAGGAGTGGTTTCTATATATTTACCGTCCTTAGAAGGTTTTGGGGATGGAATATCATCGAATGCTTTCAATTGTTTAAGTAATACATCAAACAATGCTTCGTCTTTAATTTCTTTATAGAAATATTTTCGATAACTTTCATGTTGCAGTAAATTATCAATAGCAAATATATCTGATGTTTTGTAGCTTCTTTTGGCTATAAAATTATCAATAATGTCTATGTTTTTATAAAATTCATCTTTTTTCATTACTTACTCCCATCAAATGGTTTCTTAGGTTCATTGACTGATGATTTATCTGTTAGTTTGCTACATTCATTGTGCAATTTCTCAATAATGTCAAATAACTTTTCATGGTTTTTGACTGAGCCATACTCATCAACTTTACCATCGTCTATAACATCATAATGAATCGATTTTATTTTGTGATTATCTAAAAAATCAAAGTATTCTTCATTAGAATCGTACCCCTCCTGATTCGGAACAACAGCGTAATGATATTTAATAGCCGGATATATCGCTTTATTTCTTGGTATGGAGACACAAGCTCTGCTATATCTTATGTTCTTAATTTCGCGATCTTCAAGCCCAGTTCCTAAATACAATACAGTGTGTTGAGACATTAAACCTTCCAGTTTCTGAATAAATTCGCCTCTATATAAGTCACCATACTGAAATGGACAAATTACCCAATGGGATGTATCATCTCTCAAACCATGGATATGAAATATGCTTTTTTTGTCTTGATCATTAAAATCATCTATACTTACAGTTTCTACAATTCCACTTTTTTGTTTAGCATCTCTAGCGCTTTCCAGGCATGTATCTAAATTTGTAGTAATTATTCCCTTTAAGTGATCATTTAACAACTCAATCAGTGTCAAATGAGCCTGGTGATAGTTAATTTCTTTTGGGCTAAACATGCTGCTTATGCTTTCGTAAAACTCCCTCTCACAATTATTGAAAATTGCATTCGATACTTTGAATAATTCTTCTTTATTTTCAGCTTCGATAGATCCCTGAATCCTCGTTCTTGTAACCGGCGGCATATTGTGGCAGTCTACAGTTTCACGAGCCAATCGAAGCAACATTGCTTTCCAATCAGGATATCCCAGTTTTCGCGATAATCCAGCACCAACAAAAATAATACAACTTTCTTCCTCTTTCACAATTGTTTCAGCTAATAATCTAAGGTTTTCCCTGTCACGCTCGTTCATATATCTCTATGTCACTTTTGATTGTGGATTTCCAAACTAAGCCTCCAACTCGCTTATCTGTTTGAATCTTCAATAAACTCAAACAGTTACTCTCTTCTGCCTGCAAATTGCATATGCTTCTTATTTCTGCACATAATTATACCAACCTGCTTTGTACAATACAATTTTACAAATCATCCTCATTCATTGATTAATAACAGCAGATCTTAGGTCTGCTTGCAATTTCTTTAAAATCATTAACTTAAAAAAACTTAAGAATTTTAAAATCGGGTGCAAAATCGGGTGCAAAACAGGCCTTATTTGACCTTATTTGACCCGATTTGAACTTTTAGGTATTATAGGAACTGCGCTAAATCATTGATTTTTGGGGAGTTGTGTAACGGCAGCACGGTAGATTCTGGTTCTGCTTGTGGGGGTTCGAATCCTCCCTCCCCAGCCAGCCCGTAAAATCCCTTCGGGATCACGGGCTGACACGTGATGAGCAAGCCCGTAAAATTTGTTAGAATCACGGGCAAAGCGAATTTTACGTGTCAGTTTTTAAATCCTTGGGAATTAATATAAAAACTCGTTGGTTAAAGTCTTAAGGGCATCTCTTATTATTATGCCTTATGTCTATGTCCTCCATAGCGAAAAAGACAATAAATTCTACACTGGCTATACCAATAATATTAAACGCCGCATGGAAGATCATAGAAATGGTGAGGTAAAATCAACCAAAAACCGAAGACCATTAAAGCTAATATATTATGAAGCCTATATTGAAAAGGCTGATGCCCAAAATAGAGAAATATTTTTAAAAAGTGGTTCGGGCAAGAGATATCTCAAAACACAATTAAAGGTCTATTTTAAGAAAAACGGATTAATTTGATAATCATAAAGGTATAGCCATTTAACGGGAATCACCCCGTGATCTGAAAGATTCTACGGGGAAAAAGCAATTGAAGACTTATTTCGAGAAAAACAAGTTGCTCTAAAATCAGGTGGTCTGAGGGACTTAAAGCCATAAACACGTGGTCGCATTAAGCGACTTTACTGTTTTACCACGTGGTCGTTTAAAACGACTTTACGTGGTGATTATCTGTGCTTACTCTTGTGTAAATTGCACATTTTAATTGGACTTGCATAATTACCCTCCCCTCGCTAAAATATGTCAAAATATAGATATTATAACTACGTATAATAATACTTAGTATTTATATGCGTGTCAAGGGGGTTTATGTATCTTAAAAATCTTGCTAAGATTAGAAAAGAAAAGGGATTCACGCAAGAAGGGTTAGCAAGAAAAGCTGATATTTCATATCATACCCTTTTGAAGATAGAAGGCGGTGGTATAAGAAATCCTCGGATCGAGACAGTCGTTAAATTAGCTGATGCTTTAGGTGTGAGCTTAGATAAGTTAGTGGAGAGGTCCAAGAAAAAATAAAAACATTATTTAAGAGGTCGTGGAAACTAACCTTATTATATTAATTAGTGTATTTGCATTGCTGATAAGTGCATTCTCTCTTGGGTGGAATGTTTATAGGGATGTAATACTTAAACCAAGATTAAATGCAACCATACGAATTAGCTATATTTTTCAAGGGGAGAGAAAACACGGCCCCTTTATTGATATTACAGCAACAAATCTTGGCCCCGGCCCTATTACGTGTGAGAGCGTTCACATGGCCAGAAAATCAAAGATGATATTTTTAGGGAAAAAGATATTAAAACTTTTTAAAAAAGATAATAAATATGCATTTATAGTGCATGATTATACTAATCCGTATAGCTCTCAACTTCCTAAAAAACTCGAAGTAGGCGAAAAACTGACTTTGCTTTTCACTGAAGAAAAAAACTCATTATTGGCGGTAGACCCAACGCATGTTGGAATATGTGATTCATTCGGGAGATTACATTGGTGCACGAAAAAAAGCCTTAAAGAAGCCAAGAAAGATTTTTTCAAAGATTTTCCCAAGAAAGAATGGGGAAGAGACCAAAAGGATAAAGGTCAATCTTCAGCGGTTGAAGATAAATGATGATCCGACTTAAAATTGACAAAAATACCATGTTCAATATATTTTTTTTATATAGTGGGTGTAGCAATATAATAATGTTAGATAAAAAATAAAATTATATGGAATTTGATCAGCAATTAAAAGACTTGATCTATAATTTTTTCTTCTCATTTTCTAGATTTGAATTTGCATTAAAAGAAACAGGATATCGTAATAGAGACAGATATAAAACAGCTGTGCCGGATTGGAAAAGATTTATTAATGATCATGAAAATCATTATGAAATAGATGAGTCTGCTCGGAGACTTATTGATCATCCACCAAGAAAACAGATATTGAATGATAATATGCTTATTTGGCAAGACATAACATTCAATCGCATGTCTGATTTAAAGAAGATGTCACTTATTGTAAAAACTATCAGAAACAACCTATTTCATGGTGGCAAACATGGCGAACGTTCATGGGATGATCCTCTTAAAGTAACATTCTTATTGCAAAATAGTATCGTCGTAATAAATAAATTTAGCGAGCTTAATACTGATTTAAAATCTCACTATAGGAATGAATATTAATACTCTATTGGAGGTACTCATTGTCCAGAATTAAGAATATCTTATTATCAATAGCCTCTTTCTTGGCCCTCGGTTTAATTTTATTTGGGTCGTATCTAATATTAAAACAATTAATTTCTGAAATAAACGCCCTCGACCCCAACGTTGTTGCGTCATTGATAGTAGCCTTAGCAGCGGTATTTGGATATTTATATAATCAAAGGAAATCAAAATTAAGAGAAATTTCTGAAGCTCATAGACTTCAAAAAGTAAATCTCTATAAAGGATTTATGGACTTAATCGTTGATATATTAATGGAAACTAAAAAAGAAGAATTTGACAAAACACATAAAGAAGAACTATCAGCTAACCTAGAAAAAAAATTCATTGATTTCACACGAGATCTCATCTTATGGGGTTCTCCGGAAGTAATAAAAACCTTTAAGAAATTCAGAGAAAGCTCAGGACTTGCCCCTAGTCCTAAAATAATAGTTTTTGTTGATGATATATTACTAGCAATGAGGAAAGATTTAGGGCACAGCAACTTTGGATTAAAGAAAGGAGATCTAATCAAACTCTTCTTAAAAGACCCGCATGAATTAGACAGAATTTTAAAAGACGCTAAGGTGAAATGATTACAGAAATATCGGAAGTCATAAAAGCCCATCAATTATATTTGGAAGTAAAATATCCTAACCATTATAAAAAATATTGTTCTCTCCTGAAAAATCAACCGGAAAGTGCGAAATCAGAAGCAGTTTTATTCGCAGTGTTAAGGTCAATATTTAAAAACGTTACTATTGCAGAAGATATAGCGACGGGAGGAGTTGATTTTTTGTGCAAAACCAATGATTCGCAATTTTTAGTAGAAGTTACATGTCTTGAAACTGAATCGGTTGTAAAACAATCAGGTTTAGAGAACGGCATTACGGAAGATTGTAAAACAACATGGTTTAGCATGATAACTCATATGTTGCGTACAAAAGCTTCTAGCAAAGCTAGTCAAATCTCTGGTAAAGAAATTCCTCGTTTACTTGCAATAACAACAGAACATATCTATGGGGACACTTTGATTGGTTCACATGCTGCTGAATGTCTTTTAACTAGTGAAACAAAAATTCAAATACCAGTTAATAAACCTATAAATGAAGTAGGATTAGCAACTGACTTAAAGGATTCAGTGTTTTTTAGATTAAAGGATGGGGTTTTTGAATCTTGTAGAAGAAGTATCTCTGCAATACTATTAATACATATTTTACCCGATAAATGTTGTATGGTTGGTATTTTACATCCGGACCCTATTTATATTTTACCCATCAAACATTTTCGTAGTGTGCCTTTTATTCGTTTAAAGAATTGGCCTCCAAATAATAATCAAATTGAAACAGAATGGGTGATTCATTCACCAACTAGAGCAGAGTTTTACTTGAACCCGGTGAAATTTAAAGATGAAGAATTAAAAAACATATAACAATCTCTCCAGAGAGCGTCTTTTAAGGAAAAAGGGCACACAAATGGCGTTAAAGAAAACAGCCGAACAAGCAGATTATCCTTATTACCACATATCGATAGAAGGGGGGTATTTTATATGGAAAAAAAAGACTACTACGCTTCATTGGTTCAACTTGTTATGCAATCCGAAACAATTACGTGGAATCGCTTCAATAATTTCCTTGTTTCAAGCTCAATCCTAATCGTAGCATGGGCAGCTGTATACTTTGGAAAAGACTTCACAAGTAAAACGATAGTTTTAATAGCATTATCATTAATGGGTTTCCTTGCTGGCATTTTGTCTGCGCTGTTAGGGCATCGGGGAAGACAATATTTAAATCTATACTTTTCTCAGGCACATTATTGTGAAGAAAAAGATGATGAACCTTTGTATATTAAACCTTTCTTTATTGCAAATGATCAAATTAGGCGACGACCTGAAAGTAAAATAAGGAAATTAGTGTATTATATTAGCTCTTCACACTTCCTTATAGTTACAGGTTCGTTGGCATATTCAGCCATTTTCTACATATTATATTATCAATCATGGCAATTGCTTTGAGGCGTACGATAATTAAAAGAATTAAACTTAATGGGGGAACAGACGCGGAGCACAGGAAGCGTAAAACCGAAGGATTGAAGCCCGAGCACCGAGACTGTTCGGGTTGGGCGGGGAGTCGTTTAATGCCTTTCAATAACCCTTCCGCTAAAATGGGCGAAAACCCCGTAAAGTCCTTTAAAGTACTTAGACAACGGGGCAGGCATTCATCATGGTTCGGTAAACTCACCATTAATTTAGTTATGGTTCGACTTGCTCACCATTTTCAAACACAAATCTATTAGATATAATGTCTTGCATGTGGACTGTATATATTCTCAGGTGCAGCGATGATTCGTTTTACGTTGGATTGACAAATGACTTAAAACAGCGTATTCAGGATCATAAATCCGGTGATGGTGCACAATATACATGTGCACGCCTTCCTGTTAGCCTCGAATATTCAGAAAGGTTCAGGTCAAAAAAAGAAGCAGAGAATCGTGAACAGCAATTGAAACGTTGGTCAAAAGCAAAGAAAGAAGCGTTAATTGCTGGCAATCTGGCCAAATTAAAACAATTATCTAAATCCTGAGTTTATCGAAGGACCAAATACCATCCATAAAATGAAACAGCGAATATATCCCCGAAGGAGATAGTGAGCGAGTATAAATAAAATAGGCAAGTCCTTACATTCAGGTTTCCGCAGGGAACATTAAAGTAAAAGAAGTTTAAAGAAATGAACCCTTTATCCCGTTGTTCAAAGAACTTTACGGGACACCCTAAGATTTACCCCGTACCCAAAGTTCTGAATTCAACGTAGTTCAGAACTATGTGGTTTACGGGGCTCGCCCCTCGCCTGCCTGCCGGTAGGCAGGCTCGCCCTTTCAGGGCTTCGCTCAGGGCGTGCGGACTCCCTGTCCCGTATCCCGATAAATCGGGATTTACGGGGAACCTCGCAAAAATTATTTATTGTTTTTTGAATATTGGCGGCGGGAAATATAAGTAAAAATAGTTACAACAAATCAAGCATGTAAATGCTACTCTCTTTAAGCCAGTTTCTATGCTTTTTATAATTTGGAATGATTGATTCAACTTTATGCCAAAAATTCTTTGAATGATTTGGATAAATAAGATGACAGAGTTCATGGACAATGATGTAATCAAACACAGAAATAGGCATCATGACTGTCTTCCAATTTAACCTTAAAATGCCTGAATTGGAACAGCTTCCCCATCTTTTTTCCTGATTTTTGATTATTATTTTTTTAGGATATTGTCCTATACTTTTAGAATATTTCTGAATACGCTCAGTTATTTTTTCTTTAGCCTGTTCAGTGTACCAGTCAATAAGTTTTATTCTGACAATTTTTGAAGCCGCTTTATCTTTTAAATTACTACTAATATAAACATGGAGCCTTCTGTTGTGGATCCCACAGTTTTTATCATGTCCAGAAGCCGATCTGACAACTTTTAGACGGTATTGTCGGCCCAAAAAAGGAAAGCTTTCTCCGCTAACAAAATCTTTTTGAGGAATACTATTTTTTAGTTTCCTGATTTTTTCCTGTTTTCCAATAATCCACTTCGCGCGCTTCAGAACAATTCTTTTTATCTTTTCTGCTTCTATTAATTGAGGTGTTAATACAATAACTGTAGAATTCGGTTGTACTTGAATTGCTACTGTTTTCTTCCGCCCGGTTTTTCTAACAGCATAATGTATTTTTTTACTGCCAAAGGTCACGTGTGTCATTTAAATGTCCTTGAAATGTTTTTCTGCAAGAACTATGATTTCAGAAATCAATGAATCCGTATTTTTTTTAGAAAAACCTTTTGCCTTCATTTTTCTCCTGATTTTCTGCCTCATCTCCCTTTTAATATCTTCTTTTTCTGTCCAGTCAATTACAGCGCTGTTCTTGATCGTCTCAATAATGTCTTTAGTAAAAGCTACTTGTTCGCTATCAGAATTGTTGAAGATTTCTCCCCGAAATGACTGAAATAAACCGTAGAATGCAAATTCCTTAATATCTTTCAAACCGAGAGACTTTGCATACGTTTCACGTCGTGCATCCTGATCTTTTAATTCCATTAATTTAAGAAGTAATTTTGCTTCATCTTTTCTTCCTTTTTTATCCTCTTCAATAATCGTCTCTAACTGTTCTTTGAGGGTGCCGTAAAATACAGGATCCTCTGATATTTTTTCAGTGATTGTCTGACAAATTGCATTTTCAACATGACTTGCTTTTGCACGACTACTGCCTTTTATTTCCAACTTTTCCTCAAAATCAGGAGCAGTGATATTTATCGGTTCAAGAATTTGTTCAATTCCAGTCTCAGTAATGTGAGCATGTATAAGCGCTTCAACTTTCCTGCTGTAGTCCGCAAGGCTTAACCGGTCATCACGATAAAGATTCCTGGCCCCTTCCCGGATTGCTCCCAACATCTTGAAATCTTTTACATAAGGATTAATCATGGGGTCTATAATAAAAAATTAAAGCAGAAATAGGGGATAAAAAACAAGCAGCCTTCTTTATGTAATAAGATAAACAAATGGCAATGGGAGCATCTGTGGCT
>VAPB010522344.1_pt1 | contig 13485 bp, 12 predicted proteins | sample 3395101 | NCBI WGS metagenome assembly VAPB01 (sample SAMN08290433, study PRJNA428436) | hydrothermal vent metagenome | isolation source: Deep-sea hydrothermal vent chimney | place: Indian Ocean: Southwest Indian Ridge | reverse complement strand
TTGGTATTATTGCCGCATTGGCTTACACATTTGGTCTGAAAAAGCGAGTACCGCGCCGGGCCTTCATTCTGGTCCTGCCTCTGGCGATCGATGGAACGGCCAACCTGCTGGGCATCTGGGCTACAGGTGCGCTTTTGAGATCAGTGACAGGAATTATGGCTGCCGCCCCAGTGGCCGCAGCTCTTCTGGGGAACAGGTATGAAACTGTCAGAGAATAGACTTCGAGGAATATTCTGGGGAGGATTGACCGGAGGGCTTGGTTCGTGCCTTCCCGTAATCGGGCTGGTGAACTGCGTCTGCTGTCTCTGGGCGTGGATTACCGGAGCGATGGCGGTTGCACTGATACGGGGAAGAGAATCCCTGGATGACCGCGACGCACCAAAGATGGGTGCGATTGCCGGGGCATTTGCCGGGCTTGTCAGTTCAACCGGTCAACTGCTCTACAGTATTGCGGTGGGGCCATCAACAGCAGGCTTCATCGGAGAGATCAAAGGATACCTTCCCGACGCATTCCCTGAACAGAGTCTGAAGGCGTTCGAGGGAATGGCGGGCAGCGGCATTGGCGCGGTCATCCTGCATTTCTTCTCAGCGATATTCCTTATGGCGATTTTCTCGGTCTTCGGCGCGTTGGGCGCTCTCCTTTATGTGCGTTTTACAGGTCGGAAGCCAGCAGCGAGCCCGGAACCAGGTAATGTTGAGACCTCTGGGCAGGAGTGAGCTCCGCACCCTCAGGAGCCTGACCAGTCAATCGGTACGACTGCGCAGGGGTGCTTTCCTGCTCGAGGGATCGCGGGCCATCGAAAGCGCTCTGGAATTCCCCGACAGAGTACAGCTGATAGCCATTTCAGAGGATGTTGCAGGGAACACCTCCTCCATGAAGATTGTGGAAAGAGCCGAGAAGAGAGGCATAGGAGTACGATCGATTGAACGGCGGCATCTGCAGGAAATTGCGGACACCAGAACACCATCGGGACTGATCGCCTGGGTCAGGTGGGAACCGGTCAGGAAATCTGCCGGCGATGAGTTGTTATCGCTTTTGAAACGGCTTGGGGCGAAAAGACTGCTCTGCCTCGATTCGGTCAGCGATCCCGGCAATGCAGGCAGCCTGTTGAGGGCGGCCGAAGCATTTGGTCTGAATGGTGTTTTATTGGGACAGGGTTGTGTAGAGATAACGAATCAGAAAGTTGTCAGGGCTGCTGTTGGAAGCATTTTCGGCCTTCAGCTTGTAGCTGAAGGGGTTTTCCTGCTTCCCATTCTGCAGGCACTTGAGAAGGCCGACTGGTCGATCTTTCGTGCTGAGGCGCACGCAGGATCCTCTCTGCCCCGGAAACCCCCCGTGGAACCGTGGCTTCTGCTTATGGGCAGTGAAGCTGTCGGTCTCGAACCTGAACTTCAGAAATTCGGAACCGCCCTGCACATAGAGACAACAGGATCGGCCGAATCTCTTAATGTTGCCGTTGCGGGCGGGATCATGCTTCACGCATTGACCAATAAGAGGTATTGAAATGTCAGACGTAGCAATAATCGGTCTGGGATATGTCGGTCTCCCGCTTCTGCTGGCATTTCGGGATGCCGGATGCGAAGTCACCGGCATCGATATCGATCCGGAAAAGATCGAAAAATTGAAGAGAGGGGAATCGTATCTCTCACACATCCCTCCGGAGTCTATAGAGAGTAGCCTGGATGATAAAGCTACCCTCTCAAATGACATGGCCGCCATTCAAAAAGCCTCGGCAGTGATTATTGCGGTACCGACGCCTCTGACAGATGACATGACACCTGACCTGTCCTATATTGAGTCCACTACAGGACAGATTGCCAGGTATCTTGCGGCTGGACAACTGGTGTCCCTTGAAAGCACCACTTATCCTGGAACCACCAGAGATGTGGTAATCCCCATATTAGAGAAGGGTTCGGGGTTGAAGGCCGGTGAAGATTTCTTTGTGGCGTTCTCTCCCGAAAGAGTCGATCCGGGTGATCCAGACCACGATTTGACGATGATTCCAAAGATAGTTGCAGGTCTGGACGAGGAATCACTACAGCTGGCAGTGGATCTATATTCCCGGATCACACCCGAAGTGGTGCCGGTATCCACACTCGAAACGGCAGAGATGGCTAAACTGCTCGAGAATATCTACCGGAGTGTCAATATAGCGCTTGTCAACGAAATGAAGATGCTGGCGGACACCATGGGTCTGGATATCTGGGAGGTGATCGCTGCGGCTTCCACCAAGCCGTTCGGATTCCAGGCCTTCTATCCAGGTCCGGGACTGGGAGGTCACTGCCTTCCGATAGATCCCTTCTATCTATACTGGATAGGGAAAACAAGATACGACTTTAAAACGCAGTTTATCGAACTGGCAGGGAAAATAAATTCAGAAATGCCCCAATATGTTCTGAAGAGGCTTCTGGATGCGATGGAGGGGAGGGGGAAGGAAATCGACGGGGCGAAGATCCTGCTGATAGGAGTCGCCTACAAACCCGATATCAGCGATACACGTGAATCGCCGGGCCTGAGACTGATGTCGATGCTGGAAGAGATCGGTGCCCGGGTCAGTTATCACGATCCTTTCGTACCGGTTCTTCCGCCCACCCGTGATTACCCCGGTTTCACAGGAAGAAACTCTGTGGATCTCGAAGCAGGCACTATCGGCGAATATGACCTTGTGGTTATCGCTGCCAACCACTCGAATGTGGATTACGGTCTGCTGGGCAGGAATGCCTCACTGATAATAGACACACGCAATGCCATGAGAGATTTCGGTGGGGAGGGGGCAGACATAATCCGGTCTTGAATCAGAGGCAAACGGGGAGCGAATCAGAATTTAATTCCGAGGCCGAAGATGAAATGGCGAGCTCCATCCTCAGGCCAGGCCATCTCGATACGGATAGTCCCGAGAAGTGCGTTGTGAAAGTAGCATCCCACTCCCGCCGAGATCAGGGTCGGCGTTCGATCCGGCCAGGGACCCTCTTCCGGACCACGTCTGATTCCGCTTCCACCTCCGGCATCCAGAAAAACTGAAAGGGAAACACCGACAATCTGATCGCCCAGCTTTCCGACTGGAACGATGTGCATGGGTACTACATACCATTGAAGCTCCCCGGAAACTTCCCACCGCCGGGTAACCAGGTAGTGTCCGAGCGGAAAGCCCCTGATGCTGTTTGCTCCACCGAGCGTCAGAAGTCTCCAGAATGGTTGTTCTCCCCACATGCCGTCCAGAGTTATCATGCCGGCCGACACCCAATCCCCTGTGATTACTCTCCTGTTTATTACAGCGGCATGCAGTGCGCCTCCGGATATATTGCCTCCCAGGAATCCACCGTAGCTTTCGATCCTGATCCCGGTAATCGTGCCTGTCCCGGGATATCCCCACGGATCAGTTGAGTTGCGACCCAGGTAGAGCCAGATTGAGTGGAAACGGTCGTGGAAGCGGGTACCAGGAGTGGGTGAGTACCTGGGGTGGACACCCACGACCCTGCGGTAACTCACCCCCGCAATGCCCCGACCGTTCCTTCCATACCACCGGCCCATCTCGAGGTTGAACCTCTCACCCGACTCGTAAAAGTCATAGAGATTATTCGTGATACGGACAGCAGAACCCTCGATGTCGAATGATTGATGGCTGGAGCCGTTCCACGGATTTTGAAAGCTGACCTTCAGATACCTGGCGCCACCGGTCAGCAGGGAGAAAAAGAGCTGGTGACCTCTGCGGGCTACGTTCAGATATGCGAGGTCGAGACCGTACGACCACCCCTCCTCAGGAGTCCAGTCGATCTGAGGAGCGGCGAACCAGGCGAATCTTTCATCGATATATATTTCCACTTCAACCGACTGCGGCCGGGATCGGTCAGGATATCCCGATGCGCGGATACGTACCGACCAGAAAGTCATAAGTCCGGTGATAGCCCTCTCATCCCTCCTTGCTGTATCACTGCGGAATGGCGAACCTACACACAGCTCCAGCCTCCTGCGCACGACATCTTCATCCATTTTTTCCAGTCCGTGGACGGTGATGCTACTGATTGGCAGGCCCTCCAGGGTTTGATCGGGATCGGAAGAGGGCAGCTGTGCTGATGAGGTGCGGGGGAACAGGAGAAACAGAAATATTACCGTCGCCGACCCCGGCAGAAATGCTTTTGATGCAGTGAGCAATATCCTCATGGCATGCCATGATACGTGCAGATGATCGAATGCGCCAGCGGGGCCGGCAACCGTCGGAAAATCGGCTTGTTACCGGTGGCAGCGTTATTTACAGTTTACACAGCTTAGTGTGCCGCTCCGTAATTGCGGAACGGCACACCTGTGTCCCTTTGCCGGATTGAACGATACATTCGTGGAGGAAAGATATGAATCTGGTAGTCTGCGTTTCTCAGGTACCCGATACAGCGGCTCCCGTGAAGATAGGTTCCGATAAGAAGCATATCGAAAAGCAGGATGTCACCTACGTGGTTAATCCTTACGATGAATATGCGGTTGAAGCGGCGCTGCAGCTTAAAGAGTCGGGTGAGGGATCTGTTACCGTTATGGGAATAGGTCCCGATCGCGTGTCACAGGCGCTTCGCAGCTGCCTCGCGCTCGGTTGTGACGAAGCTGTGCACGTGAAGACACACGAAACAGTTGACGATCCTCTCCAGCAGGCGCGCCTTTTCGCTGCTGCGCTTAAAGACCGGCCATACGATCTGATCCTCACCGGAAAACAATCGGTCGATGACGATACCCAGGCACAGGGTCCGATGCTTGCAACAATACTCGGGATACCGTGTCTTACGGAGATAGTGAGTCTCGATCTATCAGATGGCGGCGTGACGATTACCCGAGAAGTTGAGGGCGGGAAGCAGACCGCAACGTGCGGGCTTCCGGCCCTGGTCACCGCTCAGAAAGGGTTGAACGAACCGAGATACGCTTCGCTGAAGGGCATCATGACGGCGAAGAAAAAGGAGATAGCAGGGCTGGAGATCGACCAGGGCGACGCAACCCTGGAGATTGAGAAGATTACTCTGCCTCCGCCCAGACCGGAGGGAAGGATAGTTGGAGAGGGAACTGATGCTGTTGTGGAACTGGTACGGCTGCTCAAAGAAGAAGCCAAAGTACTCTGATACACCGTAAGCAGATCAAAGGAGATTCGCGATATGCCGAGTGGAGTTCTGATAATTGCAGAGACACGGGAAGGTGTGATTCGCAGCGTGACAGCCGAAACAGCCAGCGCAGGAAGAAAGCTCTCTGACGAACTTGGAGCGGGATGTTCCGCTTTGTTGATAGGGGCGGGTGTGGCCGACCACGCATCCGGTTTCGGTTCATATGGAGTCGAGAAAGTCTACGTGGCTGACGACGCATCACTGAGCACCTACTCGGGAATGGCCTGGCTGAAAGCAGTTGAACAGGCGGTTGAAACCGCCGATCCCTCCATCATACTTCTTTCGGCAACCATCAACGGAAAAGACCTTGCCCCGCGGATTGCTGCACTCCTCAATGCAGGGTATGCAGCCGCCTGCACCAGTATTGATCTGAAAGGCGGGGAGGTCAGGGCCACGAGACCTGTCTATGCAGGCAAAATAGTTCAGCAGATTAAGATATTGACCCCTGTTGCGGTGATATCGATCCTTCCGAAAAGCTGCGAAGTCGACGACGGTCGAGGAGGAACGGCTGCGGTTGAAACGATGGATGTATCGTGGGCGGCAGGCCTCTCCGGCGAGAAGACGATGCCCGTTGAATCTGCCGCAGGGGAAAAGGTTGACCTGACGGAGGCTGATCGGATTGTCTCAGGTGGGCGGGGGATGGGGGGCCCCGAGAACTGGCACATGCTGGAGGATATAGCCGGTCTGCTGGGGGCGGCCCTGGGAGCATCGAGAGCCGCGGTGGACGCCGGGTGGCGCCCGCACAGTGAACAGGTGGGTCAGACGGGCAAGACCGTAACTCCCGGTCTGTATATGGCGTGCGGGATCTCGGGAGCGATGCAGCATCTGGCGGGAATGAGCCGTTCGAAGGTTATCGTGGCTATCAACAAGGATCCGGATGCGCCCATATTCGGTGTGGCCGATTACGGTCTGGTCGGCGATGTGAACGATGTGCTGCCGAGGCTGGCCGACGAGCTCAGGCAACAGGCAGATTGAGGACCTTCAGAGGCATCGGGATAAAGCAGAGGATAAAGACGGCAACACATATCCAGCCTATGAGGCAACGCCGCGGGTCGAGTTCATCCTCATCAGGAGTATGAGGATGGCGGATCATATCACCTTTCCATAATCCTGAGAGAGGAATCCTGACACCGTAGATCAACCTGACGGCCACAATTGTGACCAGGTAGAGCACCATTAGAAATCCGAGCAGCCACCACCACCACCTTGAAGCAGCAAAGCCCAGCAGAATCAGTGTCGTCAGCATCAGGGGTGCGACAATCCACTGCCGGCGACCGACCAGCGCGTAGGCAATATGTCCGCCGTCGAGCTGTCCGACAGGCAGCAGATTCAGCATCGTGACGAAGAGCCCCACCCACCCGGCCAGACCTGCCGGGTGTATCCATACAGAAAGCCCCTCTGGTACCGGACCGATGACCATATATTGAATCAGCCAGGTTAGAATGCTGTCTCCGAATTCTATAACGATAGTATCTGTTACCATCGGTCCGGTTGTCGAGAAGTGATATCCGAGAACCAGCGCGATGATGCTGGGAAGAAAACCAGCCAGCGGTCCGGCCGCGCCGATGTCGAGCAGTACCTTTCGGCTGTTGATAGGGGATCGTATGGATATGAAGGCTCCCATCGTTCCGATCAGATTGGGGAATGGGATGAAATAGGGGGGAGATACCGCGACCTTGTGCCTTCGGGCCGCGATATAGTGGCCGGATTCGTGAAGAAGCAGTATTCCCATCAAAGGAACGGCGAAAACCCAGCCCCGCAGGAAATCGAGAGATGAAGAGGGCGAAGGCGTAACCATTCCGGCCCCGACCAGAAATGTGGAGAAGAGTGTCAGGGAGAAAAGCAGGAAGGCCCTTACCCAGCTGCGCCTGTTCAGTGCTATCTTTTCTCCATCCGACAGATCTGTCCAGAAAACGCGCCTGGAAGGTTCTGGATCGGATAAGTTATCAGTGTGATTGCTGTCCAGTTCGGGCTCCTCTCGCGCCACCAGAAGATAAAGAGCAATGAAGAATGAGTGTTATTCAGATCTGTAAGGTCAAGGTGGAAAAGGGTCGGCTTGACATGTTTAAAAAGCGTTTCCAGTTTGAGGCCATGTTCGGTCTGAAAAGGAATCAGACTCCGCAGGACTGCTCCGGCAGGATTGCCACCGCCCTCAGGGCTGCTCTGCTGGCTGTTATTGCCGGCGGGTGCGCAACCCCGGCCGAGATCGGTAACGAATCGTCTGCAGCGCTGATTCAGCTGATAGATGAGTCGAGCCTTCAGAAGATGGTCGAGGAGTTCGCTCCGATTCCCAGGTCCCCGGCCTCAGAGGGCTTCGACAACACCCTCGACTATATCCATGAGAAACTGAAGAGTGGAGGATTTACACCGCTGAGGAGCGAGCCGGCCGACGGAGCCCCGCCAGCCTCGGCCCCTCCGGCCTATACATTCGTAATCAGCGACACCGTCAGCTACGGACTGTGGATACCGGTCAGCGCCAGGCTCGAAATCGAGGGTCCCGGAGGATTCGTTGTGGCAGACACGAGAACCACCCTGGTTGCCCTGGCTCTCAATTCGAAGAGCACCCCCCCGGGGGGCGTCAGCGCACCGATATACAACCTGGGCAACGGAACGTATCCGCAGGAATACGAAGGGATCGATGTAACCCGATCTATCGTTTACGGACGCAAGCCTCTGCGGGATATCTACAGGGCCGCGGTTGTGGAGAGGGGGGCGCTGGGAGTTATCAGCCCCGCAGCTCCAGTCTGGCAGGGAACGGATGACAATCCGGCACTTGTAGCAGTCGGACGGGTTGGTCCGGAGGGATTCGGATTCAAGATCAGTCCCGAGAGTGCGGTGCGGCTGGAAAGAGCAATCGCCGGGGGTGGAGGTTCGGTGCGCGCCAGAGCAACAGTCAACACGACGGTGGCAGAGGGAGGTGTACTCAGGACCCTGGTGGCCGAAATACCCGGCAGTGAGATCCCGCTGGAGAGGGTAGCCCTGATTGCTCCCTTTTCGTCACCGATACCTGGAGCAGCCGACCTGAGTGGTGCGGCGGTGGTAGCGGAGGCCGCCGTGGCTCTGTGGCGGGCGATAGTGGATGGAAGGGTGGAGAGACCTCGCAGAGGGATAATCTTCGTCTGGGGAGCAGCGTTGATGGGAACGAGATCGCTGACGGCACACTACCCCGAAATAGTGGAGGAGCTGCACTCGGCAACGGTAGTGAACATGGTAGGGCGCCGGCGCGAATCTGACGGGGGGACTCTGCTGGTGGAAAGGGTCCCCGATCCATCCTCACTCTGGACCCGGCCCCCCGACAGCCATACCGAATGGGGGGCAGCCAGGCCGCCCCACTGGCCTTTCCGCGGCCACTACCTGAGTGAATTATCCGAAGCAGTTGCCCGAAACGCTGGTACACGGTGGCCGGAATGGAAGGTGGGGCGCAATCCATTCGAGGGGGGCTCCGACCACGATTACCTGCTCGAGATGCTCATACCGGCGCAGAGACTCTGGAATTTTCCCGATCCCTACTATCGCTCGAGCATGGACACACCGGACAGGACCGATCCTCAACTTCTTGCGGCCACCACTCTGGCAATCGCTGCAATCGCCTACGAGACAGCTCTGGCAGACCCCCACACGGCAATATTGATTCTGGAGCTTGTAGAAGAAGCTGCGCGGCAGAGAATGTCCGTTACACTCGATCAGGCGACCCGCAACCTGGCAGAAGCTGACAGCCTGGCGCCGGGTTCGGCAGAGAGGGAAGGTCCCAGGTGGAGGCTGGAGAACGATATACTGAACGCCTGGAAATTATGGTACGCGGAAGCTCTCGATTCGGTACTTGCACACCCGATGGCAGAAGAGGCGGAGAAACTGAAAATCCGGGTAGCCGGAGTTATCTACCGACTTGAAACAGAGTGGAGTGACAGGATGATCGAGCTGGGACTGGCGCCACTGCCGATCCCGGAACGGTTCTTTATGGGTTTGCCCAGACCCTGATGGCAGGAGGCGTCATCATCAGAATTGAAAAGCGGCAGAAAATGGCCCTGGTCGTGGTTCTCCTCACAGGAGCTCTCTGCTTCAGCGGTTCCTCCAAACAGACTCTGGATGGCCGTTATTCGCCTCAGGAATGGGAGTCTGTCACCGTTACCCGATTCGCTCGAAGCATCATTTCCGGGTCGAGATATGTCGGAATCGGCACGACCGGAGGTCTGCTCGTTTACGATCGCATGCTCCGGAGATGGCACACACTGCTGACGAAAGCAGATGGGCTTCCCGACAATTCGATCGATCGCGTGGAACTGGAAAGTGGTGGCGGATTTGCTCTCTTCATCCGCGGGTGGACGGCGCTGTTCGAACCGGCCACTCAGCGGCTTCAGCCAGATCCGTTTCTACAGCCCGTGGCCCGAGGCAGGAAAGTTCAGCTCCCATCAAATCTCTATGCAGGACCCGAATATCAGTATTTCTCCGATGGCCGGATAGCCGGCCCCGACGGATGGGCTGTTTCGGTGATGGATGCAGGCAGGGACGATGAAGCCGGTCTATGGCTGGCAACCTGGGGCCTGGGATCGGGGCGGGCCGATCTCTACAGCCTCAGACTGAAGATGGAACCCCACGGTCTCTGGCATTCGGACGTGAGGGCTCTCACCCTGAAGGGGGGCATGCTGCTGGCAGGCGGCTTCGGCGATGCCTGGGCGTCGGGTGGAATCACTGAATTGAGACTCCGCGATCAGAGGTGGACATATGTACTGGCATCAGATACACCGGGACTCCTCTCTGACCGGGTGGCCGGACTGGCGTTCGATGGAGAAGTGTTATGGGTGGCGGCCGAGGGGGGAGTATCGAGGAGATCGGAGAATGGCAGGTGGAGGACCTGGACGCGAACCGATGGTATGCCGGACGGGAGGACAACCGCCGTCGCGGCTGGATCTGGAGCAGTGTGGGTTGGGACCCTGGATGGTGCTGTTGCTGTTGCGGGAGACTCACTGACAATTCTCCCGCCTTCGATAGGCAGGATAGTAAGAGATATCGCGGCCGGAGCCGATGCAGTATGGTGGGCGACAGATACAGGTGCGCATGTCTACAGGGGGAACTGGAACGAAGGGGAATTCCTGCGCATCGATCATCCCGAGGGCAGGCTCGACGGGCAGATAGACGCCGTCGGAACTTACCGGAATGAAGTATGGTGGGCATCTGCCTCGGGGGTTGTCGCATATGATTCGAGAGAGGGGGAGTGGCTGGAGGTGCCTGTTGTCGGACCCTTCTCGCCGGGTCAGGTGACCGATCTGGCTGTGGGCGGTGAAAATGTCTGGGTCGCATCCACAACAGGAGTCTGGAGACTTATCAGGGAAACGGGTGAGTGGTTTCACTACGGTGAACCGGATGGTCTGATAAACAGGAGGGTATGGAGTATTGCGGCAGAAGACAATGTCGTGTGGTTCGGAACAGCAGGCGGCCTGACCAGATTCGACTGGTCCCTGAGAAAGAAAACGCCGTGATCGGATCAATCCCGAATAATCGAACAGGCCCGCTCGGGCCCGAGTTCCGGCTGATTGAGAAGCTGGCAGCTCACCTTCCCTCGATCGCCGATATGCCGCCGGGGGTAGCGGAAGCGTTGAAGATAGGTATCGGTGATGACGCGGCGGTATGGGAACTGGAGGGGGGAACACTGGGAATATTTACGATAGATACAGTTGTAGAGGGGGTGCACGCCTTTACGCACGAACCTCCCGAAGCGGTTGGAGCGCGTGCGTTGACGGCCGCTGTCAGTGACGTGGCGGCCATGGGAGGCCGGCCGCTAATGGCTCTTGTGGCCCTGCAGGCGGCCAGGTCATCCTCAGAAGAGCAGATCGTTCGGATCTATGATGGAATGAGAGAAGAAGCCGGAGCTGTTGGTGTTGCGGTTGTAGGTGGCGATGTGGTGGATACCCCCGGCCCCCTCGCACTTTCGGTGGCCGTTTTCGGAATAGCCGATGGCAGCAGGGTGTGGAGGCGGAGTGATGCCCGGCCCGGGGAGGTTGTAGCGGTCACAGGAAGCCTGGGAGGCAGTCGGGCCGGCGTGGAACTCCTTGATGCCGCCGCCGGGGAGGTACCGCACGAGGATTGGGTAGTGAGGCTGGTTGAGAGGCACCTGAGACCGAGAGCCAGGGTAAAGGCGGCCGGAGCTATTGCCGGGCTCGGAGGGGCCGGCGCGGCAATCGATATCAGTGACGGTCTTTCGAGTGAGTTGTGGCATATAGCGCTCGACTCCTCTGTTGCGGTTCACATCCATTCGGAAAAGATCCCTCTGCATCCAGACCTTTCGAATCATATCGCATGGCGCACAGAGGGATCGGAAGTCGATTTCGCCGTCGACTCCGGAGAGGAATTCGAGCTGATTGTTACGATGGCAGGGGATCATGCGGCCCTGGAGGAAACCGATCTGGGAGGTGAGGGCCCCCTGACGGTTATTGGTGAGATTGTGGAAGGTGAACCGCAGGTGATCATGCATTCGGGTGACCGGCAGAGGGCTGTTCTTCCCGGTGGGTACAGCCACCGCCGGCAGGGGGAGCGGGAAGGACCGGATCGGTAAAATGGGGAAAATCAGGGCAGTCATATTCGATCTCGACAACACCCTCATAGACTTCATGCGCATGAAGGATGAGGCGGTACGTGCCGCGGCAGACGCGATGGTTGATACGGGACTGGAGATGTCGTGGGAGGATGTTGTGGGGGGGATCGAAGAGGTTTACCGGGAAAAGGGAATCGAATACCAGCAGGTTTTCGATGACTTCCTGGAGAAGAAGGCAGGCAGCATCGACTGGAAGATACTCGCATCAGGGATCCTGGCTTACCGGCGATCGCGGGAGGCGCACCTGGTTCTATATCCTCATGTACAGGAAACCCTCGTAAAGCTGGCCAAGAGAGGGCTCGGTCTGGCAGTCGTGACCGATGCACCACGGAGGGAGGCCTGGCTGAGACTGGTCAAGCTGGGGCTTCATCACCTCTTCGATGTCGTCGTGACTTTCGAAGACACCGGTAAGCTGAAACCGGATCCCGCCCCCTTCCAGAGAGCTCTCCACCTCCTCGAGATAGATGCGAACGAGGCCATTATGGTCGGAGATTGGGTCGAACGTGATATGGTAGGGGCAGGAAAACTGGGGATCAAAACCGCTTTCGCAAAATACGGCGACGTCTTCGACGCTCAGGAGTCTGGAGCAGATTACGAACTGGAGGACATTGCAGAATTGATCGACATCGTGGAGCATGAAGGTGTGGCATAAGGAATGAGTATCAGATCGGTCGGCATCGACCTGCTGGAGGTGGACCGGATGGCCAGGGCCGTCGACAGGTGGGGAATCCCCTTTCTGAACAGGGTATTCACAAGGGGGGAGCAGGAGGCTGCAGGCAGGGGAGTTGCTGCAGAAGCCTACGCGGCCAGGTATGCGGCAAAGGAGGCTGTTTCAAAATGTCTGGGAACGGGCTTCAAAGATGGTGTCCGGCGCATTGATATTGAAATTGTTGGATCAGAATCCGGCGCACCCCGGGTACAGCTTCACGGCAGAGCAGCCGAAGTGGCTTCCGGCGCAAGCTTGATGGTCAGCCTCACACATACCGTGGGAATGGCTGCGGCGGTGGCTGTGATGATAACGGAGTCGGATTGAGAAAATGCTTCTTTTAACCAGAACAGAGATGCAGACAGCAGATCGAAATGCAATCGAGGGAATGGGCATCCCGTCGCTCGATCTGATGGAGCGTGCGGGGGTGGGGATTGTCGAAGCGGTGAAGGAGTTCATCGGGGTGGAGGGAGGAACGGTCATCATAGTGTGCGGCAGGGGCAACAATGGAGGGGATGGATTCGTTGTGGCCCGGCTGCTGGCAGGTGAAGGTCACGATGTGAAGGTGTGGCTGGCCGCCCGGCCGGAGGAACTCACCGGGGATGCAGCCGTGAACTGGAGCCGTCTGCTTGAAGAGGATAAAACCTTTGACGGAAGCGTGAAGCTGCTTCCGCTGGACGACACACCGGTAGATGCACGCGCCCTGGCGGAAGAATGGAGCGGTGGAGCGGTTGTGGTGGATGCCCTTCTGGGAACGGGGACTCAGGGCCCTCCGAGGCCCCCGGGTGATGCCCTGATAACAGCCATGAATCTCTGCGGCCTGCCTGTGGTGGCCGTTGACATCCCTTCCGGTGTCGATTCCGACAGCGGAGAGGTGCCCGGCACGGCAACCATGGCTTCGGTAACAGTGACAATGGCCTTTCCAAAGCTCGGTCTGCTGCTGCATCCGGGCAGAGAACACGCCGGCCGGATCAAGGTCGCCGATATCGGCATTCCGTCAGAGGCGGTTGAGAGGAAAGACGTCAATCTGGAACTTCTCGATCATCGCTGGGCT
>VAPB010095698.1_pt1 | contig 13492 bp, 12 predicted proteins | sample 3395101 | NCBI WGS metagenome assembly VAPB01 (sample SAMN08290433, study PRJNA428436) | hydrothermal vent metagenome | isolation source: Deep-sea hydrothermal vent chimney | place: Indian Ocean: Southwest Indian Ridge | reverse complement strand
TGGAAGGGCCATCGCTCAACGGATAAAAGGTACGCCGGGGATAACAGGCTTATCGGGTCCAAGAGTTCACATCGACGACCCGGTTTGGCACCTCGATGTCGGCTCATCGCATCCTGGGGCTGTAGTAGGTCCCAAGGGTTGGGCTGTTCGCCCATTAAAGCGGTACGCGAGCTGGGTTCAGAACGTCGTGAGACAGTTCGGTCCCTATCTGTCGTGGGCGCAGGAGATTTGAGGGAAGCTGTCCCTAGTACGAGAGGACCGGGATGGACGGACCTCTGGTGTGTGGGTTGTTCTGCCAAGAGCAGTGCCCAGTAGCTATGTTCGGAAGGGATAACCGCTGAATGCATCTAAGCGGGAAGCCCATCCCAAGATTAGATCTCCCTGGTCTTAAGACCACTAAAGGCCCGTAGTAGACTACTACGTTGATAGGCTGGGTGTGTAAGTTCGGTGACGGATTAAGCTAACCAGTACTAATAAGCCGTGAGCCTTGACCCGCTTTATCTAATCCCTACAGTTATGTCGATTTCCCAGAAATTGAAAAATTGAAAGTATTCTCTAATCGACTTAAGAAATAAAAATATCTGCCCACTTGTGCGTGGGCATTTTTTGTGGTATAAAGGTAGATAAAAGCTTCTTTTTTGGATAGATAAAAATTTTTTTTTTGACATTTATGAATTAAATTTATTATAATTTAAATTTGTGCGATAAGGTCTGAAAATGAAAGAAAAGTATATATTCGACGAAATCATAGAAGTAGGCAAAAGACGAGGAGTCCTTACCTACGATGAAATAAACGAAGCCCTGCCTTCCGAATTTTTTACACCTGACGAAATAGAAGACCTTATGGACCTTCTCCAGGATATGGGAGTCAGGGTTGTTGATTATGAAGAAAGGGCCCCTTTGGGAGAAACAGAAAAAGAACCTGTCCAGGGATATGAAAAGACAGAGGACCTTGTCCAGGCATACTTTCATTCCATGGGCGATATATCGATTCTTACCAAGGATGAGGAAGTAGAACTGGCTAAAAAGCTTGAAGAAGGTAAAAGTATAATCTGGAAGATTATCCGGACTCTTTCCTTCACGAAAAAAATTGAAAGAAGCATAGATAATCCTGAAGAGGTTCTTGAAGAGGAAGAAAGAAGAGATGAAGTTACAGGTATAGTACTGGAGAAACTGAGAATCTCTGTAAAACAGATCAGATCGATAAACAGAAAACTTACCCCTTATGGTGGCACCCTGACAGCTCTGAGAAGAGCGATACGAGAAGAGAAAAGCAAAAAAAGAGTAAGGCTTGTAAAACTTTCTGATATGCAGGATATTGCAAAGGCCGCACAGAAGGTTTTTAAAACAATTGAAGCAGAAATGGGTACAAAAATCGATCAGATGATAACTATGTGGGAGAGCATTTACAAAGTGCAGGCATTTGTTGGCGAAGCAAAAAACGAGCTGATTACAAGAAATTTAAGGCTGGTCGTAAATATCGCCAAAAATTATGTAGGAAGAGGACTACCCCTTCTTGATCTTATTCAGGAGGGGAATATCGGCTTAATGAAAGCAGTGGATAAATTTAAGCATGAAAAAGGTTTTAAATTCAGCACTTATGCTACCTGGTGGATAAGACAGGCTATAACGAGAGCGCTTATAGACCAGACAAAGACAATAAGGGTCCCTGTTCATATGATGGAATTCTATAACAGGGTTACAAAGGCCTCAAGGGAACTTACCCAGGTTCTTGGCAGGGAGCCTTCAAATGAAGAAATCGGTGTCAAACTTAAGGTGCCCGGTAAAAAAGTAGAGGAAGTATTCAGGGCTATACAGGATCCGATTGCTTTGCAGACGCCTGTTGGGGATGAGGACACTGAACTAGAGGATTTTATTGGAGATAAGAATAATCCTTCTCCTTATTTCGATGCTGAGAGAAAAGAGATATCAGGATATATACAAAAAGTTCTTGGTACCTTAACCCCTAAAGAGGAGAAAGTAATAAGGATGAGATTTGGGATAGGGGTAGATAGAGACCATACTCTTGAAGAAGTGGGCAGACACCTTTTTATCACAAGAGAAAGAGTTAGGCAGATTGAAGCCAAGGCATTGAGAAAACTGAAGCACCCGAGCAGACTCAGGGCTTTAAAGACATTGGTAAGCACATAAAAACAGGTATCAGGCGTCTGCTTTCAGTAGACAATAAAAAAGGGAGTGAAATTCCACTCCCTTTTATTTTTCTCTGAGCCCTGTATCCTGGCACCTGTTTTTTTAAGTGCAGATTTTCATCTTATTTAATTTTCAGTAAATTCTTTTTTATTGGGACTAAGGTGAATGATATCCAGACTTCCACTTTTTATCGTCTTTTGCCTTTACGGTTGATCGGTGTACTGTTAGTGGACTGAACTCTTTGTTTCCCCATATGCTCCCTATAGAGATATCCTGTTCGCTTTGTAAGATAACAGCAGCCGACGTTGTCGGTTGAAGCGAGAATACCTGTATTGTAGCAATTGACCTTTCCATAGGGTTTTTTACAAGGGCAGATGATACAAAGTCAGGTTTTTTGATAAGAGCAGAAAAAGTATCTCCGACTTCTACCCCGTCTATGCTGCCCTTGTCAAGATAAACAATGTCCCCACTAGACGCCATTTCATAATTCATATTGGACTCTATGACATAACCGCTTATATCCGGTGTTCTGGCATTATCCGGGATAACAGGCGGCACCATTTCGGTGAAAGGGCTTAATCTGTCTCCTGTATGGATATCCTCAAAAGCAGTGGTTATCTGTGCTTTTGGTACATCGTTATTGATCCCGTCCATGCCGATAATCTCTAAAATGCCGGTTACTCTTACCTGATAGCCCAGGAATTTTCCTGTTTTGGGGTGTTTGACTTTTTTAATAGTTCTGATTAAGAAATATTGATCGCCAATTTGAAGATTTTCTTTAGATTTCACATAAACCAGGTCATGGTTTCCAAATAGAGTACGGTGATCAGGAGAAGCATAAATTTTTCCTATGCCTGAGAATTCGCTCGATATCCAGCCGCTTGAAACGTAAAGGTATTTGCTTATAATATGTTTCACCGGCTTAACCACGACAGGTTTGATAGGTAGTATGTCTTCAATTTCAGGCTCTACTGCGACAGGCATTTTTTCAGATATTTCTTCCGCAGGTTTGGCCATCATCCGCATTAACTCTTCTTTTGACGGGATTCTGATTGTATCACCGGGATAGATCTGATCAGGATTTTCGATTTGAGGATTTACTCTCCATAAATTAGGCCATAGGAAAGAGTCCTGAAATTTAGTGTCTGAAATATCCCACAGGGTATCGCCCTTTTTTATGGAATATTTTTCAACAGAAGAGTCCTGTGCATTTGCTGTATTAATAAAAAAAACCAGCAGAATAATAGATAAAAAACAAAGTGTTTTGTTCATTTTTGTTCCTCCTGTGTTCTTTTAAGCCTCAAAGAATCATTCGCTTTAGCGAATTTACCAGAACATAGACAATATACCATAAAATATCCTAATGAGTAGCTTCTGTCAAGTCTTTAGGTCACATAATTTGCATTAATTTTAATATACTTTTCTGTTAAATCACATGTAAGAATTTTTGTATCCTTTTTCCCTAGTCCCAAATCTATTTTAATAATGACTTCTTTCTTTGAAAAAAGATTTTTTGTAACCCGACCAGTTCCGATGCCTTTATTGACGAGCTTGGTATTATTGACATGAATATTAATTTTGTCCTCTCTTATGTGTGCACCTGAATAGCCCAGAGCTGATACAATTCTGCCCCAGTTCGGGTTTTTTCCGTATACAGCGGTTTTTACCAGCATTGAGTTTGCTATTGCCCTTGCAGCCTTTTCAGCATCGGCTTCAGTCCTTGCGCTTTTCACAATGATCTCTATGAGTTTTGTTGCGCCTTCTCCGTCAAGTGCTATCATTTTTGCAAGGTTATACGATAATTCTGAGAGAGCATTTTCAAATTTATGATACAGGGCAGTAGTTTTTTTAAGAGGACGATTTCCCAGTTTACCATTTGACATTACTAGAACAGTGTCGTTTGTACTCATGTCATTGTCAATGGTCAGCCTATTAAAGGATGTTTTAGCCGCCTGTTTGAGAGCTGATTCAAGGGCTTTTGGCTCAACTGCGATATCAGTAAGGATAAAACAGAGCATTGTGGCCATTTGAGGACAGATCATACCCGCACCTTTTGCAAAACCTGTTATTGTGCCTGTTTTTCTTCCGATCTTTATTTTTTTAGAAAAAAGTTTTGTAAAAGTATCAGTTGTCATTATCGCGTGTGCGGCGTCTTTTATTGATTTGCCGGATAGTTTCTGAACAGCCATGGGTATGGCCTTTTTGATTTTCTTCATTGGAAGAGGTTTGCCAATAATTCCAGTGGATGAAACATAGACATGCCCTGATGGTATGCCGAGGGCTCCAGCCGTTGTTAAGGCCATGTCTGATGCATCTATGTCCCCCTGTCTGCCGGTGCATGCGTTTGCGTTTCCGCTGTTAATAATGATGGCCCGGCCTTTTCCGCTTTGACGGATACGTGCTATATCAAGTTTAACAGGGGCAGCTTTTATCTTGTTGGTTGTAAAGACTCCACGGATAACAGCGGGATTTTCTGAAAAAACCAGGGCAAGATCTTTTGCGCCGGTTTTTTTTATACCGGCAGATATGCCTGAAAATTTAAATCCGGGGACAATCATCATGGATAAGTAGAGGCTGTTTTAAGGGCGGTTGTTTCGTCAAACTCATACATAATATTCATATTCTGTACAGCCTGACCAGAAGCACCCTTTAAAAGGTTATCAATTACAGTTACTATTATGAGAGAATTTTTACGCTTATCTACAAACATGGCGATATCGCAGGAATTAGTACCCACAACAGCTTTGGTATTAGGGTATTCATTGTCCGTTAATACCCGGACAAATGGTTCATTAGCATAGAACTTTTTGTATATCCGGTTAATATCAGTTGAATTTACTTTACGGTTAAGCTTTACATATATTGTGCTTAGTATACCTCTATCCATGGGGATAAGATGCGGCGTAAAGTTTATTTTAATTTTTTTCTTTGACACGATACTCAGTTCCTGTTCTATCTCTGGAGTATGGCGATGTATGGTAATAGCATATGCCTTAACTGATCCACTTACCTCAGAAAACATAAATGGCAAAGCAGGGTTTCTTCCTGCTCCTGAAACGCCGGATTTGGAATCTACAATAATAGAATTTGAATCAATGAAGGCGCTCTTAATTATCGGGGCAAGACCGAGAATCGCGCCTGTCGGGTAACAGCCGGGGTTAGCAATTATGGATGCACATTTTATTCGTTCCCTGTAAAGTTCAGGAAGTCCGTATACAGCATTTTTCAGCAGGGCAGGGTACTTATGCTGTATATCGTACCACTTTCTGTATACAGATGCATTTTTTAGACGGTAATCAGCAGAGAGGTCTATTACTTTTTTGCCTGCTTTGTAAAGACCGGCAACAGCTTCCTGAGATGTTTTGTGAGGAAGGCAGAGGAAAAACAGATCAGCTTTCTTTATTATGTTTCTGATTTTAAACGATTCAAACTTTAGCCGACAGCTCTTCAGATTTGGAAAAAGAGTGGATATAGGCTTGCCTTTAGAACGTTCAGATGTAACAGCTGCTATTTTGACATGAGGGTGCTGCTCAAGCAGTCTTAAAAGCTCACCGCCTGTATAACCGCTTCCACCTATAATAGCAACTTTCAGCATTTTAAATTCCGTAGTAATAATAACCTATTTATGAGGTTAAGAAAAGTGAAAAATTCTAATGGGCAGAGGATGGGTAATTTATAAATTTACAAATTCTACACTTTATAAAAATTGAAAGATTGAAGACGCAGATGTTTTTTGGTATTTAATGTTTCGGATTTAGAAGTTGTTATTTGACTTATCTTTTTGAGAACTGGAAGCGTTTTCTGGCGCCTTTTTGCCCGTATTTTTTTCTTTCTTTGGCGCGCGGGTCTCTGGTCAGCAGTCCGTCTTTTTTAAGCTTTCCTCTAAAATCAGAATTAACTTCTATCAGAGCTCTTGCGATGCCATGTCTTATTGCACCTGCCTGTCCTGTGGTACCGCCGCCGTTAACTTTAACCGAGATATCATATTTGCCTGATACAGCGACAGATTCCAGGGGCTGCCTTACTATCATTTTCATGGTTTCAGAAGGAAAGTATTTGTCCAGAGGTTTTTTGTTTATACTAATATCCCCTTTACCCTGTTTTAATATGATTCTTGCTGTTGAACTCTTTCTTCTGCCGGTAGCACCGTATGTAATTTCAGCTGATTCCAATCTGCCCCCTAGTATAATTCCATTATTTTACTAATTTTAGCTCCTGAGGATTTTGTGATGCATGAGGATGCTCAGGACCTCTGTAAACTTTTAATTTTTTAAACTGCACCCGTCCGAGCCTGTTTTTTGGAAGCATGCCGTGGACAGCAGACTCAATAATTTTTTCAGGGTTTTTGTTCATAATATCTTTTGCGGTCTTCTTTTTAATTCCACCCGGATAACCGGTATGATGATAATATAGTTTTTGCTTGAGTTTATTGCCCGTAAGGCGCACTTTAGCAGCATTAACAATAACAACAAAATCTCCAGTGTCTACATTAGGGGTATATATAGGTTTAGTTTTGCCTTTTAGTATTGATGCAACCCTTGACGCGAGTCTTCCCAGTACCATACCATCAGCATCGACAAGGTGCCACTTTCTTTGAATATCTGTTTTTTTAGCAAAAATAGTTTTCATGCGATATGTTTTTCAGCTGTAATAAAAGAATTAAGCTTTAAATGATAATCCAAAATACCATTATTTGTCAATAGTTCCTGATAGAAGTTCCTGATAGAAGCAAAGTGCGGCCATGTAAAGTCCCGAAGTGTCGGGGCAACGGACAGGCAAGTAACATATAGAGAGAAAAACAGGAAGAAAATCTTAAGAAATTATCTCAAGGGGCTTATACTCTATTAGCTGGCCTGCTGGATATCTCTAACCAGAACTTTTCGTCTATTTCGTTTATATACTCCTGAATGGTATATTTTCTGCCGCATTCCATGCAGCCAAGATTGACACTTCTTCAGCCAAAAACTAATTTTAAGTCTCCAGCGCACTCTCGGCAGTTTATTTTCTGTCTATCAATCATATGTATATGAAAAATATGTATTTATTATATATTATTGATTTTAAAAAGTGAAGAAATACCAGGTTGGAGTGTAAACTAATGAGGCATAAAGGCTACATTAAGGCGTTTTATAATTGCGGTTAATACTATTTAAATTTTTGCGAATCAAACATATTACCTTAAAGGAATCGTGTAACTACCTTGATTTTTTTAGGTAATTTGTTAATAATGGTTGAGGTGTAGATTTATTTTACATGTGTTGAAATGTTTGATATATCAATACATAATGATTTCTGAATATGAGAGGATTAAGATAAATTGGAGCAGATGCCTATTGATTGTAAAATTTTTCAAATTTAACTCAGGGCAAATCAGCATGCTACTGCAGTGTGTATTCCTGCAAATTTTGCAAAAGTCTGAAAAATCCCCCTCATCGCAGTTTTCAGTGTTAATCTCCCCAGTTAGGGAAAGCGGAAAAGGATAATAATGTGAAAAAACCATTTAACGATAAAACCGCTATTATTAGCGGTGCTACCAGGGGGATCGGGAGGGCTGTTGCGATTGAACTGGCCCGCGAAGGCGCTAACATCAGCTTTAACTTCCTTCAAAATAACGAAAATGCGTTAAGGCTGGAAAAAGAAATAAGTTCAATGGGGGTCCAGGCTAAATCGTTTCAGGTGGATATTAAAGATTACAATGCTGTGAAATCCTGGGTCGATGAGACTAAAGAAACATTGGGTAGTATAGATATTGCTGTAAATAACGCCGGTGTAATTAAAGACAAAGCTCTTGCTCTTATGACACCTGATGATTGGCGCTACGTTATGAATACTAATTTAGAAGGGACATTCAATCTTACCAGGAGCGCAATTATAACACTCATAAAGCAGAAGAGCGGTGTTGTTATTAATATAACTTCAGTCAGCGGTATCATAGGCATGCCCCGACAGACCAATTATGCTGCCTCTAAGGCAGGCATAATCGGTTTCACGAAATCTCTTGCTAAAGAAGTCGCTCCATATAATATCAGGGTTAATGCTGTTGCTCCGGGGTTTATTGAAACTGATATGATTAAAAGTTTAAAAGAAGAGTATAAAGATCAGATATTAAAACAGACTCCGTTAAGCAGATTGGGTAAGCCGGAAGAAGTTGCAAAGGCAGTAAAATTTTTAGCGGGTGAAGAGGCCGGTTATATTACAGGACAGACTCTGGTTATAGACGGCGGACTGTCGTTAGGGTAAAAGAATGTATAACGGAAAAAAACAAAAGAAAATAGTAATTACAGGAATAGGCGTAATTGCGCCGAATGGTATAGGGAAAAAGCAGTTCTGGCAGGCTTTGAAAGAGGGTCAGTCGGGGATAAAGCCTATCAGCCGTTTTGATACAAGTGAGTTTAAGTGTAAATTAGCCGGCGAGATTTACGGTTTTAAGCCGACATATTTTCTGGGTTCAAAAGGTTTAAGAAGTCTGGAAAGAACCTCAAGACTGCTGTGTTCTGCTGCAAAACTGGCAATAGATGATGCACAGTTAAAAATTAATGATGAAAACACAGATGATATCGGCGTCTGTACCGGTACTACTTTATCTGCTATGTGGAACCTGACTCAATTTGGCAAGGAGGTAATAAACGACGGTCCTCTTTTTACTGATGTTGGTCTTTTCCCGGGAACAGTGGCTAATGCCGCATCAAGCCAGGTCTCTATTCGTTTTAATATACAGGGATTTAATACAACAATTTCAACAGGCTATAGTTCAAGCATAGATGCATTAAAGTATGCCATTGATTTTATACGCCTTGGACGTGTCAAGGCAGTTCTTGTGGGAGGGGTTGAGAGTCTTTCCCTGGCAAATTTTATTGGATTTTATAATTTAGGTTTTTTTGCCGGCATTAAAGGCGAGGAATTATCCTGTCCTTTTGATAAGAGAAGAAACGGTATTATCTTAAGTGAAGGGGCATCGGTTATAGTGATAGAGGATGAGGAATATGCCCTGCAGAGAAATGCAAATATTTATGCTGAGGTAAATGGTGTTGGTAATATCTTCAGCGCTTACAGGATGGCCAAATACGATAAAGAAGCAAGCGGGTTAAAAGCAAGCATAAACAAGGCGCTCAGAAATTCAGGACTGGGTGTTGAGGATATAGATTACATAAGTGCTTCGGCAAATTCGGTACCTGAACAGGATAAAATAGAAACGAAAATAATAAAAAACATATTTGGCAGGTATGCTTACAATATTCCTGTCAGTGCAATAAAATCCATGATAGGAGAATCTTTCAGTGCAGGCGGACTTTTCCAGATATCCGGTGCAATCGGCAGTATGTATAACGGTTTTATTCCACCGACAATTAACTATGAGAAAAGAGATAGTGACTGTGATCTTGATTATGTTGTGAATAAATCACGTATTGCGAGAATAAGAAACGTACTTATTAATAATTTCGGACCAGGAGGAAGTAATGCTGCATTTATCTTATCAAAATGGAACTAAGGAGGGAAGTATATGAGAGAAGGTTTTGAAGAAGAGTTGAAGAACTTGGTATCAGATATCATTGAGGTCCCGGCTGAAAAACTATTGCCTGAGGCAGATTTTTTTGATGATTTACAGGTGGATTCACTTAAGGCCATTGAGATTGTGGCTGCATTTGAAAAGAAATTCAGAATTATTGTTCCTGAACAGGATATACCCAAAATAAGGAATCTTAAGCAGTTGACCGAGTATACAAAGAACATAAAAAAAGACTGACATATGAACTGGGATAAAGAAAAAATTAAATTAATTTTACCTCATAGAGAGCCTTTTCTTTTTATTGATGAGGTTATAGCGATCAATGGCACTGATAAAGTTGTTGCAGTGAAAAACATTAAAGAAGATGAGGACTTTTTTAAAGGACATTTCCCTGATAAACCTATAATGCCAGGAGTCTTGATAATAGAAGCAATGGCACAGACCTCTATAATTCTTTATTCAGTATGTAAACCTGAGATAGCCAAAACCCATCCAGATTATTATTTAGGAAAGGTTAATGTGGAATTTTTAGTTCCGGTTTTACCGGGAGATAGACTTATCCTGGAAGCAAAAAATGTAAAAATTATTGATAGTGGCGGAGCAATTGATGCTTTAGCTCGGGTTAATGATAAAGTTGTTGCTAAAGCAAAGGTTTTATTTAGCGTTAAAAAAAATGAATAAAAAAAGAGTTGTAGTAACAGGTCTTGGGGTAGTTTCATCAGTTGGAATAGGCAAGGATGTATTCTGGCAATCCATAATCAATGGCAGATCCGGGATAAGCAAGGTTACATCGTTTGATACCAAGGACTTCAGATGCCATTATGGTGGAGAGATAAAGAATTTTGTCCCTGATGAGTTTATATCAAATAAGAAACAGCAGTTTTTAGGCCGCACCTCACAGCTTGCCATTGCAGCTACCTCTCTGGCTTTGAAAGATACAGGACTGCCAATAAAAAATATTAATAAAGAGAGGACAGGTGTTTTTATAGGGACAACAATGGGTGAGAAACCACTTGAGGACTTCATTGATGTCTGGGTCAGAAAAGGGGTTGAACATATTAGCAAGATGACAATACTGCAGTCTTCTCCCAACAATATATCTTCTAATATAGCACTCTATTTTAAGCTTCAGGGGCCGAACTATCTTATTCCAACAGCATGCGCAGCAGGCAACTATGCAATAGGCTATGGGTTTGACTTAATAAAAAATGGAGATTTGGATTATGCCATAGTAGGAGGGGCTGATGCATTTTCCAAACTTGCATTTACCGGTTTTCAGCGTGTCTATGCCATGGCGTCTGAAAAGTGTCAGCCTTTTGACAAAAACAGGAAAGGCATGATGGCTGGTGAAGGCGCCGGAATTCTAGTTCTTGAATCGCTAGAATCTGCTTTGCGCAGAGATGCGGATGTTCATGCAGAGGTTGCAGGATATGGCATCAGTTGTGATGCTTTTCATATTACTACTCCTAAGCTGGAAGGCATTGAAAAGGCAATAAGGAAGGCATTAAAAGAGGCTGATATCAAGAATGAAGAAGTTGATTATATATGCGCTCATGGTACAGGCACACAGGGTAATGACAAGACAGAGTGTGCCGCCATAAAAAAAATTTTTAACAAAAACAGCAAAACAATCCCTGTCAGTTCTATAAAATCAATGCTCGGTCATCCCATGGGTGCTGCATCAGCTATTGAAGCAATAGCCTGCTGCATGGTAGTTAAAAACAACATTATTCCTCCAACAATCAATTTTGAAATACCGGATCCACAATGTGATATAGATTGTGTTCCAAATAAAGCAAAAAGAAAAAGAGTGAATATAGCTTTGAATAATGGTTTTGCTTTTGGCGGCAATAATTCATGTCTGGTAGTTAAAAAGTTTCATTAAGAATAATAAATAATGATGAAAGATAGAAAAGTAGTTATAACAGGTATTGGTCCTTTAGCTTCTACAGGCATTGGTAAAGATGCTTTCTGGCAAGGCATTCTGCAGAAACGTGTTGGCTTAGGCCAGAAAGAATTCAACCTCGATGGGGAAAAATGGTGCAATTTTTATGCTCATAAAATAGATGATTTTGATTTTTCAAAATTTGATATAGATGAGAACTCTCTGGCTTATATAAAAGAATGGAAAGAAGAAGAACCACCAATTGACTTATATTATCTTATGGGTGCTGTTGCACTGGCTTTAGAAGATAGCGGGATAAAATACGAATCTGAAGATAATGATATAGGCCTGATCTTAACCCATGAAAATATGGGACTAATGGATTTTGTGCAAAAATTAAGTCATGTATCATTCGATATTTTATCAGATAAAAAAGGAGACGGTCTTTCAAGAAAACAGTTCTATGAGGAATTATACCGGGACTGTCTGAAGAGCGGTTATGATGTGCAGACTTTTATGACGCTTTTTCATGTAGCAAAAGCGTTTAATATCCATAATTATTCGCTCTTTCTTAATAATGCCTGTGCTTCGGGGCTGTATGCTTTAGAGGCCGCTGCACAGGCGATAAAATGCAATCAATGCTCAGCTGTTGTAGTAGCTGCATCAGACCATACAGAGATATACAAATATCTCTGGTTCAAAGAAATAGGTCTCTATTCTGACGATGGCAAAATCAGGCCGTTTTGTAAGGATAGTAATGGGCTGGTTTTTGGCGATGGCGGTGTTGGCATAGTATTGGAAGACATGGAGCATGCTCAAAAAAGAAATGCCGATATCTATGCAGAGTATATGGGAGGAGGATTCAATCTTGAAGGCTGGAAAGTAACAACTCCTCAAATCGGGAGTGATTCCTATCAGAAGGCAATCTTAAAAGCACTCAAACAAAGCAAAATTAGCAAAGATGAAATTGAACTTATTTGCCCTCATGGTGTTGGCTCGCATACCATAGATTATTACGAGTCAAAAGCAATTACTGATATCTTCGGTGTAAAACCTGAAAAACCCCTAATTACAACCTTTAAGCCGTATGTTGGCCACAATTTAGGAGGCAGTGCATTGCTTGAGGCTGCAATCCTTCTGCTTTCGCTTAAAAATGAAATGGTCCTTCCTACATTAAATTATGATAACCCTGACCCCAAGCTTAACATATCGCTTGTTAAAGATAAGATTGAAACAAAACTCAACACGGCAATGAAGATATGCTGTGCCTTTGCCGGTTATAATTCTGCGGTAGTATTTAAGAGGTTAGATTGATATGTCGAATCAATACGATTATGATGCAGTAATTATTGGTGCTGGTATAAGCGGTCTGGTTTGCGGCTGCTATTTAGCTAAAGCAGGAATGAAAGTTTTAATTGCCGAAAAGAACGCTAAGTCAGGTGGTTATTGCACTTCATTTACAAGGAAAGGCTTTCATTTTGATGCATGTGTTCATTCCTTGGGTAGCCTAAGAGAGGGTGGCAATTTAAGAACGATTCTTAAGGAATTGGGGTTAGAAAGCGATTTGAAAATTACTAGACACGATCCGTCAGATATTATTTTTTCACCTGATTTTAAAATTCATTTCTGGAATGATCTGGATAAGACAATTAAAGAATTTCAGGATAACTTCCCTAGAGAGTCTAAGAAAATCAAGGAATTTTTTGAGTTCATAAATAAATGTGAAGGAACATCTTTTATTTCCTTGAGGCCCATTACATTTCAAATGTTACTCGACAAGTATTTCAAGGACAATAAATTAAAAGCGATTCTTTCTCTTCCTACCTTGGGAAATGCTGGCTTATCACCAAAAAAATTATCAGCCCTTACAGGAACTCTTATCTATAAAGAGTTTATGTTTGATGGTGGATATTATCCTGGTAACTCTATCCAGTCTCTTGCGGACAGTC
>VAPB011012851.1_pt1 | contig 13558 bp, 11 predicted proteins | sample 3395101 | NCBI WGS metagenome assembly VAPB01 (sample SAMN08290433, study PRJNA428436) | hydrothermal vent metagenome | isolation source: Deep-sea hydrothermal vent chimney | place: Indian Ocean: Southwest Indian Ridge | reverse complement strand
TTCCAGGATCCCGTCGACGGCCAGGAACGCTTCGGGGATGACAATCCTGCGGTTAGCCGAGTCGTCGAGCGTTCGTTCGAGCCACTGCTCGGCGGCGGTCATCTGCGGGCTGGAGGCCAGGCTCAGGACCAACCTGCTCAGCGAGGTCGCCCTCTCGCAGCGCATGGGATTTCTCTTGTAAGCCATCGCGGACGAGCCTATCTGCGATTTCTCGAACGGCTCTTCGATCTCCTTGAGATTGGCGAGCAACCGAACGTCGTTGCACATCTTGTGCGCCGATTGCGCGACCGAGGCCAGGGCGTTGACGACGAGGGCGTCGATCTTTCGTTGATACGTCTGGCCCGTCACGGCACAGATTTTCTTGAAGCCGAACGCCGCGGCGACGGCTTTGTCGAGCTGCTTGACTTTGGTGTGGCTATTGTCGAAGAGCGCCAGGAAAGACGCCTGCGTGCCGGTCGTTCCTTTGACTCCTCGAAAAGGCAGCGTTTGGAGCCGGTGCTCGATTTCCTGCAGATCCATCGCGAACTCATAGCACCACAGGGTCGCTCTCTTGCCTACGGTTGTCAATTGGGCCGGCTGATAATGCGTGAAGCCCAGCGTCGCAAGCGAGCGATGCTTCGCGGCGAACTTGCTCAGCAGATTTATCACCGCCGCTAACTTGGCGGCGACCAGCTCCAGCGCCTCTCGGATTATTATCAGGTCGGCGTTGTCGCCCACGTAGCAGCTTGTCGCACCGAGGTGGATAATAGGCGCGGCTTTCGGCGCAGCGTCCCCGAACGTATAGATGTGCGCCATCACGTCGTGGCGGAACTGCTTTTCGTACCGGGCCGCCTTTTTGAAATCGATCTCGTCGAGACGCCTGGCCATCTGCTTTATCTGGCTCTGTTTGATATCCAGGCCGAGCTTCTGCTGCGCTTTTGCCAGTTCGAGCCAGAGCCTGCGCCATGTGCCGAACTTCTTCTGAGCCCCGAAAAGCTCAGCCATTTCCCTTGAAGCGTTTCTCTCAACGAGAGGACTCGTGTACAGGTTTCTTTCTTTTGCCATTTTGGTCTCGATGTTTGACATTATTTGCTATGAACCTTAGCCTGGCGCTCGGCCAGCAACTGCTCGATTTCTTCTATGTCTTCTTCGCTCAGTTTCCAATCCGACGCAGGCGCGGTCTCGACAATCTGCTCGGGCCTTCGCGCCCCGGCGATGGCGGCGGTGACTTCGGGCCGGCGAAGAACCCAGCTAAGCGCCAACTGGGCACAGGTCCTGCCGTTTCGCTCGGCGATTCTCTTCAAGCCCTCGACAAGCTCCAGCGTAGCGCTCAACTGCGGCTCCTGAAAGTCACGGTGCCTCTTTCGATGATCGTCCGGGGCCAAAGCGGCGAGCCTTTCGGCGCTGAACTTGCCGGTGAGCAAGCCTCTCTGCATGGGGCTGTATGCAACGACGCCAATATTGTTCTGGGCGCAGTAGTCCAATAGCTCGTCTTCGGCCTTGCGGTGGAGCATGCTGTACGGGGGCTGGAGCGAGGCGACCGGATGTATCTTCTGTGCACGCTTGACTTGCTCGACGCTGAAATTCGAGACTCCGATGTATCGAGCTTTCCCTTCCTCATGGAGCCTTGTCATTTCTTCCCAGGCCTCTTCCATATCCTCGTCGGGATCGGGCCAGTGCATCTGGTACAGGTCGATGGTCTCGACGCCGAGCCTTTTCAGACTCGCGTTACATTCGTCGCGGATGCTCTGTCGCTTCAGACAGGTCAATTTCTCTTTCTTCTCGTTCCACAGGATACCGCATTTTGTCGCGATCAAAGGTATATCGCTCACCTGTTCAAGGGCTTGCTTTACAAGCTCTTCGGAATGGCCCAGTCCGTACGCGGGGGCGGTGTCTATCCAGTTGATGCCTGCTTCGAGGCCGGCTAATATCGCAGCAATCGCCTCGTCATCATCCTGCGGCCCCCAGCCGAACTCCCACGGCCCGCCCATCGCCCAGGTGCCGAGACCCACGGTGGTCAACTCAAGATCGGTGCAGCCCAGTTTTCTTGTCTGCATAATTTCGCTCCAAAAAAGGATAGCGTATAGCGTATAGCGTATAACGGTTGGCGGATCGGCTCTATGCCCCATACTATCCGCTGTACGCTGTACGCTCTACGCTAGCACAACGCAATAGCATATTCACAACTCGCGCGCTAATCAACTTCTTGTTCGCGAAAAATCCGCAGCGGCTTCTAATCGGCTAAGACGACGTACGCGCGCCCGGGTTTTGTGTAGAACTCGATGACGTGCCCGGAGTCGGAGTCGACAGTCTTGGCCTCGGCGCCTAACCAGTTCGACGTCAACTTGAGAGGTGCGGCCGAGCGAACCAGGCATTTGCCGCCGAGTTTCGAGCGTATCGTAGCTCGACTGAGCTTGCCGTCGGCCCAGGCGATGTCCACTTCGAAGCCTCCGCGGGCCATCAAGCCCTTTACCGAACCTTCGGGCCAGGCCGCCGGCAGAGCAGGCAGCAGATGGATTTGCCCCGTATGGCTCTGCAAAAGCGCCTCCGCTATCCCGGCTGTGCCGCCGAAGTTGCCGTCAATCTGGAACGGGGGGTGATTGTCGAAAAGATTGGTCAGCGTAGATTTTCGCAGCAGGGCCAGGACGTTTTCGTGGACTTTCTCGCTGTCGTGGAGGCGTGCCCAGAAGTTGATGATCCAGGCTCGGGACCAGCCGGTATGCCCGCCGCCATTGGCGAGGCGATGCTCGAGTGACTTGCGGGCCGCCGCCGCCAGTTCGGGCGTATCGTTTACGGTAATCTGCTTGCCGGGGTGCAAAGCGAACAGATGCGAAACGTGCCGATGCCCTGGGCTGGGCTCTTCGAATTCCTGGTTCCATTCGAGCAATCTACCGTCGGAGCCTACCTTGGGCCCGGCCAGCTCCCAACGGGCGGTCCTTATCTGTTTGACGAACTCATCGTCAATTCCAAGGGCCCTGGCGGCATCGCTGCAGTTGGTGAACAGGTCGTAGATGATCTGCTGGTCCATTGCCGGTCCCATTGTCAGATTCGAGTTCTTGCCCTCGGGCGTGCGGAAACGATTCTCGGGCGATATCGACGGGCCGGAAACCAGCTCACCCGTTTTAGGATCCTCGACGAGGAAATCGAGGAAGAACTCGGCCGCTTCTTTCATCGCAGGATATGCCCGATTTGCAAGAAATTCCCGGTCGCGTGTGAAGGCGTAGTGTTCCCAGAGATGCTGACAGCACCATGCGGCTCCGGTGGGCCACATGCCGTAGCCAACGTTTCCGATGGGGCTGGTCCAGAACCAGGCGTCGGTTGTGTGATGGGCCACGAAGCCTCGGCAGCCGTAAACGTCTCTGGCGGTCTTTCGCCCCCGCGCGCGCAGGTTGTCCACGAGATCGAAGAATGGCTCGTGACATTCGGACAGGTTGCATACCTCTGCGGGCCAGTAGTTCATCTGGACGTTTATGTTGATGTGGTAATCGCTGTTCCACGGCGCTTTGATGTGGTTGTTCCACAGTCCCTGAAGGTTGGCCGCCATGCAGCCGGGACGCGAGCTGGAGATCAGAAGGTAGCGCCCGAACTGGAAGTAAAGAGCGCACAGGGCCGGGTCATCGGCGCCTTTTTTCATTGCAGCCAGGCGCTCGTCGGTCGGTTTGTCCGCCGCATCAGTCGCGCCGAGATCCAGCGCAACCCTTTGGAAGAGACGTCTGTGCTCGGCAACGTGTGCTCGTCGAAGGGCGCGATATTTCTTTCCTACAATGCCGGCCATATACTCATCACACAGCACACTCGGATCGTCTCCGCGATAATCGGTCCCGGCAACGATCAGCAGCGTTGCGGCGTTGGCGTTTTCCAGGCGCAGGCCTTCGTCGGTTGTCGTCAGTATTCCGCCTTCGGGGATGATCCTTAATTGTGCCTCGAACTTGACACCTTTGTGCTGGCCCTCCTGCGTCGCCTGGCCTATCATCACGATACGGTCCGGGGCGAGTGTCTCTACGACGAAGTCCTCGGGTCGAGACAGAGCCGCGTCGAAAGTAATTCGCGCCCGCTTGTCGCACGAGAGCCTCACGATGATGCACTGGTCCACAGGGCTGGAAAAAACCTCGCGAGTAAAGACAGCGTCGCCGCAGCGATAGGTGACCGACGCAATCGCCGTATCGAGATCGAGCTGCCTGCGGTAGTCGGTCACGGGTTGAGAGCCGCCGAATCGCAGTTTCAGATCGCCGAGCGTCTGATAGCCGCGGACAAGCCGCTGACCCATGAACTCCTGCTGCATTATCTTCTGACCCTCGGCGTATTTGCCCTCGAAGATCAACTGCCGAGCCTCGGCCAAATGCTTGTGGGCGCCCACGCGGTCGCGCTCGACTGGCTTGCCCGCCCAGACGGTGTCTTCGTTGAGCTGTAATTGCTCGGTCTCTACCGTGCCGAAAATCATCGCCCCCAGGCGTCCGTTTCCGACAGGCAGAGCCTGAGTCCATTTCTGCGCGGGCTCGTCATACCACAACTTCAGACTGTCCCATCCCTGTCGGCTTTGCCCGGGCAACCTGGCGCCGGGCGTCGAGCACCCGGCGACAAACAATACCGATACGACTGCTGCTTTTACGTAGTTCATTTTTCGCTCTCTCGATTCGCTGCAATTGGTGTTGTCACTCAACCAGGAGCACGTATTCTCGATTGGCCCTGGTGTCGAACTCAACAACGTCATTTTCAATTCTTGTGGTTTCAACCGGCTCGCCCTCGGACGTGACCGCGACAGGTACGCTCGATCGGACTTTGCATTTGTTGCCGAGCCCCGAACGGATCACGCTCTCGATCAGTTTGCCGTCCTTCCAATGGATATCGACCTCGAAACCGCCGCGAGCGCGCAGGCCCTTGATATAGCCGGCGGGCCAGGCCGAAGGCAGCGCGGGCAGCAGGTGAAGCTCGTCGAGGTGGCTTTGCAACAGCATCTCGGCTATGCCGGCTGTGCCGCCGAAGTTGCCGTCGATCTGGAACGGCGGATGCGCATCGAACATGTTGGGATACATTCGCTGCGGGGTCAACAGGCTGCTGAGCATTTTGTATGCGTGGTCTCCGTCCTCGAAGCGCGCCTGGAAATTGACCTTCCAGGCCATGGACCAGCCGGTGCCGCCGTCACCGCGGAGTTCCAGCGACTTGCGTGCTGCGGCGAAAACATAGGGCGTTCGGCGGCGTGATATTTCCTTGCCCGGGTGCAGGCCGAACAGGTGCGAGACATGCCGGTGCTTGTTATTCGGATTGTCCTTGTCTTCGAGCCACTCCTGGAGCTGGCCGTACTGTCCGATCTGATTGGGCGCGATTCTTCGCCGCAGTTCGGCCAACTTTTGACGAAAATCTTTGTCCACTACGAGAATCTCGGAGGCTTTGATGCAGTTTGTGAACAAATCGCGGATGATCTGATGGTCCATCGTCGGGCCGGCAACAAGACCGCCGTTCTCAGGCGAGTTGGACGGCGTGCTTATCAGCCAGCCGGTCTTCGGGTCCTCGACAAGAAAATCGACGAAGAATGTAGCCGCGCCCTTCATCAGAGGATAGGCCCGCCACTTGAGGAATTCTCTGTCACCGGTGAATGCGTAGTGCTCCCAGAGGTTCTGACAGAGCCAGGCGCCTCCTGTGACCCATATACCATGATTGGCGGCGTTTATGGGCGCCGTGCCTCGCCAGAGATCGGTGTTGTGGTGCAGGACCCAGCCCCGGCAATCGTAGTGTGCTTTGGCGGTTTTGGCCCCGGAGACGGCGACGTCGTCGAGCAGATCGAAGAGCGGTTCGTGACACTCCGACAGTGCAGTCACCTCGGCGGGCCAGTAGTTCATTTCCGTGTTGATGTTGACCGTCCACTTGCTCTCCCAGGGCGGGTCGATCTTGTCGTTCCAGATGCCCTGAAGATTCGCCGGCTGCGAACCGGGGCGCGAGCTTGCGATCAGCAAATAGCGACCGTACTGGAAGTAAAGCTCCATCAGCTCGGGGTCATTCTGCTCGGTGAAGTTCTTGATTCGCTCGTCGGTGGGCCGGTCGGTTGCGTCGCCGGTTCCGGCCTCGAACGCGACCCTGCGGAACAACCTGCGGTGGTCGGCCACATGCCTCTTGCACAGCGTGTCATAGCTCTTGTTCTCGACTGCTCTGATCGTGCGCCGACAAGAGGCGGCCGGATCACCGCTGACATCCTCGAAGTTCCTGAAGCTGGTCGCCGCGGCCAGAACCAGCGTCACCGAATCGGCGCCTTTGACAGCCACACCGTCTTCGGAGGCTTCGACCTCGCCCCCCAGGGCCTTCCAACCCAGCCGGGCCTCGAATTTCAACACGCTGGGTTTCTTGCTTCTTGACCGCCTGTCCATGTACTCGCGAAGCTGGCCTCGTAAGACCAGGGTCTTGTCCACAACGAGCGTCTCGGTGCCGGGATGCGGACTTTCCAGTTTCGCCGTGAACGTCAATTGTCCCGGCTTATCGCAAGTCAGCCGGACAATAATTACTTGATCCGGGAAGCTGGAGAAGACCTCACGGGTGAAAGTTACATCGCCTACTCGGTAGCTGACGGTTGAGATGCCTGAATCGATATCCAACTGCCGGTGATAGTCGCTGTTGTCGTCGTGGCCTGGGAAGTTCAGATACAAGTCGCCGAACGGCTGATATTTTTCCTGCCGCAGCGGCACGCTCATCATGTGCTGGGCCGCGAGCCTGTCGGCTTGCCTTTGTTGGCCCTCGAAGAGCAGCTTGCGAACGGTCGGCAGATACTCGGCCGCCCCCTCGTGCTGGTATTCGTGAGGCTCGCCGGTCCAGAGGGTGTCGTCGTTGAACTGGAGCCGTTCCTGCGCGGCGCCGCCGAATATCATCGCACCCAGGCGCCCGTTTCCAATCGGCAGCGCCTCGGCCCATTCCTTTGCCGGTTGCGTGTACCAAAGCAACATGTCGGTCCAATTTTCGTCGTCAAGGCGGCTGCGAGCGGCGTTGTCCGACATGCATCCCGATATTGCCAGACAAAGAGCCGATAGGCACAGGGTCACTACTATCGAATGTCGAGTTGCCGGGTTGGTTGTCTTTCGCTTGATTCTTTCTGCCAACGGTAGTTCAGCGTACATAGTAATTCCTTTTCCAATCAGTTTTTTTCCAGGCTGGCCGTGCGCAGGCCGCTATCGGAGATTCACACTCTCGGCGACGCGTTCAAAGACCTGCTCGGCCTGCCTGGCATCGCCTGTAAATTCAATCACACTGATATCGAGCTGCCCGTTGTCCGGAAGGATCGCCGTGCCGAGAAACATCGTCAGGGGGCTCTTCTGTCCTTTCACGTGCGCCCATTCGAAAATGAGCATGTCGATTGGCATCTCGTCTATCTCTATAACGTCGCCGTTAGCTTTGGCGGCTTCTTGCTCGAACCGCATCTGAGGCGTAGTCGTCTCAGCGGCTACCAGGTACCGGCAGACCACCCAGGCGGTTGCCTCGCTGCCACCGAGGAAGAAAAAGCTGCGCAACTCGGAAACACCATTGCTATGGCCCCATTTGCCCTCACTTTGCCAGCCATTTCCCATCGGCACGGATACCGATAGACCCGCACGAAGCAGCGGAATCGGCCCTGAGAGCACAAGAGCGGACCTCAGACCGACTACGAGACGGGCTGTCAGCAGAGCCACGACGAACAGGCCCAAAAGTGCGATCTTATCGCCCCCAATTTTTCTTATTGAGTAGGTATCGCTCATAGATGAGGCAATACTAATCCATACGCGTCTTGCTTGCAAGCTTACCGTTTCGATTCCAATTCTTTGTGCCGAGAGGAATTTGGACAGATTGAGTGTAAAAACACATTTGGTTTACGGCTGAATCATTCATATATTTTTAAAGAGTTCCCCGGGGACTGAGTAGCCGTACCGAGATGGTCCCGGGGCTCCGAAAGAAACCTTGTGCAGGTCCAGAGCAGGTGGAGGTTGAAATGAACGATGTATTGACGCCGCACGGAGTAGATTCGGAAAAAGTCTTGCGGATCGCAATCGATGAGAAAGTGTCCGCAATCATGTCCTACTTGTCCAAGAACAAATGGCACGTCGCAAAAGTGCTGTTGACCGATCTTGGCGCCAACCGCCTGAAGGTTGAAAGCACCAGCTCATCGAATAGAAAACGTCCCATAAACATACGGGTGGGCCAGCCCGTCGGTCTATCGTTCAAGTACGGATACGGAAAGTTTGTTTTCGACACGGTTGTAGAGGGCCTTGAGCCATCGTCCGGCCCCGAGGCACACCGAGACCAGGGCGGAACGATTGTTCTCGCCGTGCCCGAGAAGATCGAGGTGATCCAGCGAAGGAGCTATTTCCGCGTTAACGTGCCGGAATCGCTCAAGGTACAAGTTCTGTTGTGGCATCGTACCGGGAACCTCAAAGAGAAGCACCACCTGCACGAACCGGCGAACGAAATGAAAGATTGTTGCCACGGCAGCCTCGTCGATATCTCTGCCGGCGGTGCGCAGGTTGCAATTCGGCACAAGGTCAAAACACAGGGGGCGGACTTCAGGAAGGGGCAGTTCGTCAGCGTGCGATTTACGCCTGTCCCTTACGAGACACCGATAGTCTTCTGCGCCCAGATCAGAACCATGTTGCCCACCGCCGACGGCAAGAGCGCTTCTCTGGGATTGCAGATTGTCGGCCTGGAGGCAAGCTCCGAGGGTCGAGAGGTTCTGACCAGGCTCATAGGCATCGTCGAGCAGTATTACAGGACGAATCAAGCAGGGATCAAACAGCAGGATGCCCAGCCGGTTGTGAGCAGGGCATAATCCAACGACCTATTCAGGTTCGAGCCGGCCGGGGCCGTCGTCATGGGCCTCGGTGCGGATCGCCTTGTGGCGCCATCTCGCGATGTGTTTCGAAACGGGTACTCTGAAATAGATCCATCTCACAAGGCTGCTCGCGGCAAAGCCGCAGAACATCAGCACGAGCGCCACCTCTGTGTAGCAAGCGAGAAAAGCCAGCATCAACAACACCCGTATGAAATGCCCAAAGGGCTTTCTGCCCTTGAAGTACTGATTCAAGACGTGCGGATATCGAAGCCTGCTAACCATCAGCGCACCGACACCCAGAGCCAGGAATGGCAAGGCATAGATGACTGCGTTCACCCTCGACAACGCTTCCTCGTAAAATTGATGGAATATCACGAGGCTGACTATCACCCCCGCCGCAGCCGGCGTCGGCAGGCCCATAAAACTCATGTGGGCGGACTCGTCCTGTTCGTTTTCGACGTTGAATCTTGCCAATCGGATTATCGCACAGATCAGATACGCCGCGGCGGTAAGCCAGAGGAAACGCTGAATGGAATTGTCGCCGGCAAAGTTCGTCAACTCCAGCTTACATTCCACGATCTTGAGCATCAAGAATACCGGCGCCGCGCCGAAGCTGATCACGTCGCAGAGGCTGTCGAGCTGACCGCCGAAACTGGAAGTGCCCTCCATCTTTCGCGCAATTCTGCCATCGAGCATATCGGCAATCATCGCCAGCAGGATCATGTAGCCGGACAGCGCAAAGTAGGGCCTTTGCGGGTCTGCCGGAACCCCCGCAATGGCCTGCTCGGCGCCTCTGCTGGCAAGAATAATAGCCGTGAAGCCGCAGACGCCATTGATAATAGTAATCAGGGACGGCAGGATTGCGATATACTTCAGCCTCTGCCCTCGCACCCGCCGGAGCAGGCTTTTCTTGGCGCTGTCAGTTTTCCGTTTCGGCATTCTTGACTTCTCTAACTTCGTACTTTATCAGCGGCGTCAGGCCCGCTTTGACTTTATCGCCTATTTGGACCAAGCACTTGATTTCGTATGTCGTATGTCGTGTGTCATATGTCGCACCCGGCTCGTGCTTACCGAGATTCGGAATTACCGGTACGTACAGTTCCGTTCTGGAGCCGAATTTTATCATCCCGAATCTTTCACCGCCAGCTAATTCCCGGCCCTCCGTTGTCGCGCAGACGATTCGCCGGGCGATCGCCCCGCTGATTTGCCGGACAATCAGCTTATCGGCGGGACTGTCGGTTCGGACCAATCCCAGGTTGTTGGACTCGTTGATGCGCCCGGATTGGGGATTCATCGCGTTTATGTACTTGCCCTTTTTGTAGGTGATCCTCTCGACCTTCGCACTACACGGGGCGCGATTGATATGTACGTTGAAGATGCTCAGAAAGATACCGATCCGCAGCGCGGGGCCGCCTATGAAGCCCTCCTCGTCCACCGTTTCAATATCCGTTACCCGGCCGTCAGCGGGCGCCAGCAGCAGATTCGGCTCCGAAGGACAAAGACGCTCGGGATCGCGGAAAAACATCAAAACCCATGTTAAAACGGCAGCCAGAGCTGCCTCAATCGAAATGACCGCCCGGACCGGCAGCAGCGCGATCGTGCCCAGCGCAAGGACAATCATCGCCACTATTAGCGCTGCCGGAAAGACCGCCACCTGCGGCAAACCGTATTTGGTCAGTGGAATCCTCATATCCGGCGTACTATGGACTATTTGCTGTGAACCATCAACAAAAAAAAAGGCCGACTCTGTGGGCGTCGGCCCTTGAAGGAGGGTGATAATGCACAATTCATTATTTCTCTTTGCCTGCCGATCCGAACAAGCTGACATTCGTGAACGGCCAATTGCGTGTTCCTATATATATAGACGCTAAAGAGCCCAAAAAGTTACAACATTTTCCAACATTTTCCAAAATTTGCCCAAAATTGCGAAAAAACAGCTATTCCAGGACAAGAAGACCAGTTCTTCTTGGGCCGATCTGCTATTCAACCAGTGATTCCCTGATCCGCTCAGCCAATTGCAGAACATTCTTGTAGGTTACATGCCCGGGAACGAGACCGTCATCACTGCGTTTGGCCATCGCACCAAGAACGAAGGTGTTGAAATCTTCCCCTGTCTTGATTTCTTGAGGATCACCGACGGCAGTTTGCTTGACACTATTTTCTATGTCCTCGGTTCTACTCACGTTGAGCTTATAGTGAATTCGGTAATCCAATACTGCATTCACCGGGGGCGGCTCCTTGTCAGGTATATACAGACTCCACTCATACCATCTGTGGAGGTTCATCCAAAGAAATTCAGGTTTTCGATTTGCGATTGCCGATCTTAGACTTAGGATCATGAATCGAATTTCGGCAACTAAAAATTGACTTGTCTCTACTATGGGCCATGCAAGGTGAGAAACGTTATCCGGGCGATCTTGTTTGTTCTGTTCTTCAGTATCGGTGCGGGATCGCTGAGCGTCTCGGTACTCTGCGACGATCTGGTTCGGCACTATCGAAACGCCGAGCTGCTGAGAGCGGCCGAGGAATCCCTGGATAAGCTCAAGTCCCTGGACGCCGACTACGGCGCGGTGATCAAGAGGCTGCAACTCGATCCCAACGATCCCAATTCGGTCAAGCACCTTGCCGGGGTCACACTCGGGCCTGAACATCGGGAGCCGAACACGGTTTACCCGAGAGCAACAGCCGAGCTGCTGGCGGCCACCGAGAGGGTCCTGGCCGACGACTCGAACCGGCCTGTCTCCGGGCAATCGCAGTCGGCCCTTCCCCGGTGGCTCAGCCGGTGCAGCGAACCCCGGCGGAAGATAGCGCTGTTCGCCTGCGGCGTTGTTCTAATCCTTACGTCATTAGTTTGCTTCGGACCAAGAAAGGATGTAGAATAAGATGTTCTCGGTCCTCGGTGTCGGACGAGCATCCAGTGTTCAGAAGGAGATACGATGTGGAAAAACAGGTTGTTCTGACACAACTTAAGAGTTGTATCGGAGAAATCAAACAACGGTTTTCCGTGAAGGCGCTTGCGATTTTTGGCTCGATTGCCCGCGACGATGCAATCGGCAGCAGCGACGTGGACGTGCTGGTGGTATTCGACAAAAAGGCCGGCTTTGATTTGTTCATGGACCTGAAGTTCTATCTGGAGGATTTGTTGGGAACACAGGTCGATCTGGTCACTGACAAAGCGCTTCGCCCGCAGGTTCGTCGGGAAATTGAGCGGGAGATGATTCATGTCGCGTGACGAAGTCATGTATCTGCAGGACATCGAGTGGCGAAAGGCCGCCGGCCTCAGGGATATGTTGGCACACGCATATTTTGGCATCGACAATGACATCCTCTGGGACGTCGTGCAAGATAAGGTGCCCCAACTGGCGAAAGCCGCAAGAGCTTTCTTGAACAGACAAGAAGGCTGACCGTTCAATATGACTGGCAACGACAAACAAGACGGCGATCAGACAGAGTCAAGAAGTCTTGATTTTGTTCGGCAGATTATCGCCGAGGATCTTAAAACGAATAAACGGGGCGGGCGGGTTGTGACTCGGTTTCCGCCGGAGCCTAACGGGTATCTGCATATCGGGCACGCCAAGAGTATATGCCTGAATTTCGGGATTGCAGCCGAGAATGAGGGCGGCGTCTGCCATCTGCGATTCGACGACACCAATCCGACCAGGGAAGAAGACGAGTACGTCCGCGCGATCGAGCAGGATGTTCGCTGGCTGGGCTGGGACTGGGGCGAGCATCTGTATTACGGCTCGGATTATTTCGAGCAGATGTACGCTTGCGCGGTGCAGCTTATAAAGAAGGGTAAAGCGTATGTGTGCGATCTTACGGCCGAGCAGACGAGGCAATACCGCGGCACACTGACCGCGCCGGGCGAGGATAGTCCCTATCGTGGCCGTTCGGTCGAGGAGAACCTGGATTTGTTCGAACGAATGAAGGCGGGCGAATTCCCCGACGGATCGCGCACCCTCCGGGCGAAGATCGACATGTCACATGCCAACCTCAACATGCGCGACCCGGTGATGTATCGTATTCTCCACGCGGCACACCACCGCACGGGTGATACGTGGTGCATCTACCCGATGTACGACTGGGCCCACGGGCTCGAAGATTCCATCGAGAAGATCACGCATTCTATCTGCACCTTGGAGTTCGAGAACCACAGGCCCCTCTACGACTGGTTCCTCGACGAGCTGGACGCTTATCATCCGCAACAGATCGAGTTCGCCCGGCTCAATCTGACCTATACAGTGATGAGCAAGCGAAAGCTCCTGCAACTGGTCCGGGAAGGACTCGTCACCGGCTGGGACGATCCGCGGATGCCGACTATCTGCGGACTGCGCAGGCGGGGCTATTCACCCGAGGCTATCCGGGAATTCTGCAGGCGCATCGGCGTCAACAAGTTCAACAGCACCGTTGATATCGCACTGTTGGATCACTGCCTGCGAGAGAACTTGAACAAGAACTCCCCGCGAGTGATGGCGGTGCTGCGGCCGCTCAAGGTGGTCATCGAGAACTACCCGGCCGATCAGGTCGAAGAACTCGACGCCATCAACAATCCCGAGGACCCGAGCGCCGGCACGCGGAAGGTTCCGTTCTCGCGCGAGTTTTACATTGAGCGGGACGATTTCATGGAAGAGCCTCCCAGGAAGTTCTTCCGCTTGGCCCCCGGCCGGGAGATCCGGCTGCGATACGCGTACTTCATCACATGCACGGACGTGATCAAGGACGAAAACGGGCAAATCATCGAGCTGCGCTGCACGTACGACCCGGCCACGCGAGGCGGCGACGCTCCGGATGGGCGCA
>VAPB010050650.1_pt1 | contig 13568 bp, 11 predicted proteins | sample 3395101 | NCBI WGS metagenome assembly VAPB01 (sample SAMN08290433, study PRJNA428436) | hydrothermal vent metagenome | isolation source: Deep-sea hydrothermal vent chimney | place: Indian Ocean: Southwest Indian Ridge | reverse complement strand
GACATTTACGTTTCATCATCTATTAATGAGGGGCTGGGGGATACATGTATTGAGGCTATGGCATCAGGCAAACCCATTGTCGCAACCAGAAGCGGCGGTTCAGAGGAGATAGTGGTTGACGGAGAGACAGGTTTTCTTGTTGACAGCGGCAGTCCTGATAAGATTGCTAAAGCAGTTCTTAAACTGTCAGGCAATAGAGAGTTAAAGGCTTACATGAATGTCAGGTCTTTAGATAGGATTAAACTCTTTGATGTGAAAAAGCTTATAAAAGGACTCGAGAGACTTTACCACAAAACTTCGCAATATACTCCTGATAAAAGGGGCATAATAAAGGCTGATTTTATAAGCACAATGCACACTCAAATGGGAACTGCTGGTTTACTGTCAGCACAGCATGACGAAAGACTTAAACAACTTGAAAATTTTGTGATGCAGGTCAAAAATAATTTTCTTTATAAAGGAGTCCGAAAAATATATAAAAAACTTGATGGATTACGATCAGGAAAGCCCGATTCAAAGGCTAAATAAAAATAACTCGTTGAAAAGCAAAAGGGGGAACAAATGAAAGTATTAATTACAGGAGGTGCAGGCTTTATTGGCTCTCATCTTGCCGAGGAGCTGTTAGAAAGAGGTCACAGTGTTTATATTATTGATGACCTTTCGACAGGTTCTGAACAGAATATAGCTCATTTAAAGAAACATCCAAATCTCATTTTTGTAAACGACAGCGTTACAAACGAGATAATTATGAGGAAACTGGTGGATACCTGTGAGGTCATATACCATCTTGCAGCTGCCGTTGGAGTGAAATATATTATGGAAAATCCTCTTAAGAGCATGGACACCAATGTAAAGGGAACCGAGATTGTTCTGGAGCTTGCTGCCAAAGACAGGAAAAAAGTGTTAATAGCATCATCATCTGAAGTATATGGCAAAAACTCAAGTGCTGTCTATACTGAAAATGCCGATTCAATTTTCGGTTCAAGCAAGACAATTCGCTGGAATTACGCTGTATCAAAGATGCTGGATGAATTTCTTTCATTCGCCTACCACCGGGAGAAAGGCGTCCCGACTGTTATTGTCAGGTTTTTCAATATATGCGGTCCCCGCCAGTCCGAACGTTATGGAATGGTCATTCCAAGGTTTGTAAAGCAGGCACTGCTTGGACATCCTATGACAATTTTCGGTGACGGCAAGCAGACAAGGAGCTTCACTTATGTCAGCGATGCTGTTAAAGGGATAACAGCTCTTATGGAGACTAGTGATGCCGAAGGCGATATCTTTAATGTCGGGAATCCTGACGGAATCTCAATTGAGGACCTTGCTAAAAGAATTAAAGAAATAACCGGCAGCAGTTCAGAGATAGTCTATATACCATATGAACAGGCTTATGGCGAAGGGTTTGAAGACATGCGCTTCAGAGTACCTGATGTGACTAAGATTCATAATATGGTTGGATATGTTCCCGAACTGAAACTGGACGATATCCTCCGCATGGTTGTTGAGCATACGAAAAAATCATCCGATAGCCAGTTGGCTGTTTGTAAGTAGAAGAAATATCACGTATCTCACCTGGAACATGAACCGTCAGATTAACATCTTAATTCTTCTTCACGGGCATCGCTTTTACAGCGGGATTGAACAGACAACATTTACCCTGCTCCGGCATATGGACAGGAAAAAGTTTAATCCTTATGTAGTTGTGACATGTGAAGGGCCGGCAAAAGATTATCTGGAAAAAAATGGTATTGAGACTTTTATAGTGCCCCTGGAATGTGACTGGATACATGGAAAGCCTCAATTCTACAGATACCTTCAGGATACTCGCCGGAGGGTTAAAGAGTTTCAGGAAATTATCAGGTCAAGGAAAATCGACCTGATCCATACTCATCTTGCACACGTGATTGACGGTGCGATTGCGGCAAAATGGGCTAACATCCCGCATATATGGCATGTTCATGACCCATTTGACTGGGATTATAAGATATTTTCGGATTATATATCCCCTGAGGGATTTGGTGCGCTTATTAGTAAGCTGTCAGATGCGATAGTTCCAATCTCAAATGCAGTTAAAAAGACATTTATCAATTATGTATCTGAGGATAAAATGCCGGTTATCTCTAACGGCGTAGACCCGAAGCAATTCAGTATTGACCGTCAGAACGGTGCAGGTTCATTCCGCAAGAAGTTTTCCATAGACAACGGGGATATTCTCGTCAGTTCAGTCAGCAGGGTTTCCCCTGAGAAAAGATTTGAGGATTTAATCGAATCCGCATCATTAATTTTAAAAGAACGAGGGAATGTTAAATTTGCAGTAGTTGGTGAATTTGTAAAACCTCGCTATGCAGAGAAATTAAAAGCCCGGATATCTTTTCTGAAGCTCGACAGGAACTTTATACTTTGCGGGCCTGTTGATGATCTTCAGAGTGTTTACTCTGATACTGATGTTTTTGTGACATGCTCTGATTGGGAAGGTAATTCCCTTGTTTGTCTTGAGGCAATGGCCCTGAAAATACCGGTTGTTGCTACAAGATGCGGTGGGCCTGAAGAAGTGGTGGTAAATAATGAAACAGGATATCTTGTTTCAGTTAACGCTCCGGAGGAGATATCAGGCGCTGTATTGAAACTTGTTAATAATCCGGAAGCCAGAAAACAGATGGGGATTAAAGGACGGAATAGGGTGCTGTCACACTTCACGGCAGATCAGTATGCAGAAAACTTTGAATCACTGTACCTGAAGGTGTGTTCATCGGCGAGAGACAAAGATGAGCCGCATAAAGTCGAATTAATGCTGAACGTTATGGATGAAATTGTCAGTCAGAACCTGGCAAATATCAGGCGTGAAGAAAAAATAAAGAGTCTCGAAGAATTTATGCGCAGTTTTAAGGATAACTTTGTTTATAGATGTGCAAAGAAATTATACAACTTAATTCAGAGGGGCAGAAAATGACTGTGGATACAAATAAAAGATACATTGAAGTCTCCGGGAAAATCAATGTGCCGGATGAAAAGCTGCCATATGTGTCAATTGTTATGGCCGCATATAACGAAGAAAAGGATCTTGGCCGGTGTATTGAATCACTGAAAAATCAAGACTATCCAAAGTATAAAATTGAAATAATAGTTGTAGATAATAATTCTACTGACCGTACTGCCGAGATTATTAAAAGTCACGGCGCCAGATATATTCTCGAGACAAACAGGGGGCGTGCTGAGGCAAGAAATACAGGCATCAGGTTGGCAAGGGGCGACATTATTGTAATTATTGATGCAGACTGTGTTGCAGAATCCGGATGGATGCGGCGTCTTGTAGCCGGCTTTGTCGACCCGAGGGTGGGTATTGTAGCAGGGGAAATAAAGTGCCTTGAAACAGAAGGCCTTGCTGATCTGGAGAAGTTTCTTCTTAAGAAAGATTATCTTGCACAGAAACAGCACATAGAGCACCCATTTCTTCCTTATGCAGCAACTGCAAATGCTGCTTACAGAAAAGAGCTTTTCAATAAAATCGGTTATTTTACACTCGGGATGACCGGAGAAGATGATGCTGATTTTTCGTGGAGGATGCAGCTTGAAACTTTTTATAAAGTCGCTTATGCTCCTGATTCCATAGTGTATCATTCTTATGAGGCGAACATTAACGAGATATACAAACAAAAAAAACGGCACGCAATCGGCTATGTAAATCTTTACCATATATATAGAAAATATCGATCGGATGAAAAAAAACGGCTTAAAAAGATTTACTGGGAATACCATTCAATAGCAGGGAGATGGCTAAAACTGCTTTTTTACAGATTTAAAAACAAGATTACTGGCAGTAATTCAGCAAGTCCTCCGTTAGATGAATTCCAGCTTATATTTGAGACTGGCTGGAAAATTGGATTAATAAAAGGTTCTTTCAAATACAAGGTATGGTTTATTTAGGAAATCAATGAAAACAAGGGTGATGATAATAGGACTTGACGGCGCATCTCTTGACATCATCCTTCCATGGGTAAGAGATGGAAAGCTTCCAAATATCGGAAAGCTTATCAATGAAGGAGTGTATGGCCATCTTGAATCAACAACCCCTCCAATATCCTCGGCTGCATGGGTCTCTTTTATGACAGGTCTGAACCCGGGCAAGCACGGAGTGTGCAAGTTCGAGGAATTTGATTTTACAGGCTATTATGAAAAAAGGGATTATGCGCCTGTAAGCAGTAAAAAATATGCCGGTAAAACAATGTACGATATGGCAGGAAGTCATGGAAAGAAAATTATTGCTCATGCCATTCCCCTTACTTACCCGGCATGGCCTGTAAACGGCATTATGAATGCCGGCTGGCCAATCCCGGACACCGCTGGCAGAGAGAGAATCTATCCGTCAGAGCTTAATGAGTGGAGAGAGAAATTCCCTGAGTACTTAGACGTGGACTTTAAAGACCGAAAAAGCGTTCTTGAAAAATTGCGCAGAAATATTCACAGGCGGTTTCTGCAGGTAAACGACCTGTTGCAGAAGGAGTGGGATATTTTTACGGTTGTGCTTGGCGAGACAGACCAGGTCCAGCATTTTTTCTGGAGATATATGGAGCACACTAATGGGATAAATACAGCCGGGGAGATTAAGGAATATTCCAGATATATTTTTGAGGTTTATTCTTATATAGATAAATACCTCGGTGAGATTCTTCAGCAAATTCCGGAAAATGTAATGCTGATGATTATGTCAGACCATGGAGGGTGTCTTGGCCCGACAAAAGTTCTGAGGATAAACCATTGGTTGCGGTCCAGCGGGTTATTGAAAGACAAAGCAAGTATCAGAAAAAATCTGGCTCCAATCAGATATGAAATAAAAAAACTTATTTACCGTGATAATTCTGCAGAGAGACGATATATTGATACTGCTCCTTCAAATATTAAATGGCCGCTAACAAAAGCATATTTTGTTCCGTTGTGGCACCCTGTTGGCGGTATAGGTATTAATCTAAAGGGCAGACAGAAAGAGGGTATTGTTGAAAATGATAAAGAGTACAACCGTATCAGAGAGGAAATCATAAGTGAGTTGTTGAAGATTACTGACAAGTCTTCCGGCAAAAAAGTCATAGTGAGAGCTCACAAACGTGAAGATGTTTATGATGGCCCTTTTGTGGAAAGTTTTCCGGATATTATTTTTGAAGTTGACGGAGATTATCATCTTGAGGCTGGACTGAACAGTGGTCAATTAATATATAACTGTCCGGAAAGTTTATTAACAGGACAAAACGGACATCATTCAATGAACGGAGTCATAATAGTTTGGGGAAAATCTGTAAAGAAGGGTGTTATCAAAGATGCAAAAATTGTAGATATCGCGCCTACAGTCCTTTACTCTGTCGGTAGCCCTGTATCAGAGCAAATGGACGGGAAGGTTATAACAGATATCTTTACTGACAAGTTTCTGGCAGAAAATCCTGTTACCTTTAAATCATATAACAAACCGCTTAAAACAAATGACCATGATTTCAGTGATGATGAAGTTGCCAGTATTCAAAACCAGCTGAAAAACCTCGGGTATTTATAGAAATTTCTTTTCAGGCATCAGTATACCAGATTATAAAAAATGGATATAAGCGTAATTGTTTGTACTTACAATAGAAGTGACCATCTGCAAAATCTTCTCCATCGGTTCAGGGAACAGATAATACCGGATGATATAAAGTGGGAAGTAATAGTAGTAGACAACAACTCATCTGATGATACAAGTGGTGTAGTCCATGAATTTCTAAAACGGAAAGATTTCATAATGTGTTATCACAGGGAAAACATACAGGGTAAAAGTTTTGCTCTTAATACCGCACTTAATAAAGTGTCTGGCAGGATTATTGCCTTTACAGATGATGATGTGCTTTTAGACAGGAACTGGCTGAAGACTGTGTATGACACGTTTCAGAAGTTTGACTGTGACGGGCTTTGCGGCAGAATTTTGCTGGAATTCCCCCAAAAACCTCCTAAATGGCTGAAGGAAGAGCTATGGGGGTTTCTGGGTTATCTAAACTATGGAGACAAAGTATTTCAGGTAAAAAATAAGGCGATATTTGGCGGTAATATGGTTTTTACAAAAAAAATAATCGAGAAGATCGGACGTTTTAACACCGGCATTGGCCGCAGCGGCAGCGAACTTTCCGGCCGGGAAGATACGGAATTCGCCCGAAGAATAATCGAGGCTGGTGGAAAGGTCATGTATCAGCCGTCAGCACTGGTATGGCACGTTATAGATCCAAAGAAATTCAGAAAGTTATATTTTAAAAAATTGCACTACTATGAGGGAATGACTACGGTCAAACTTTCCGATCTGGTAGTAAAAAGAAATTTTGCGGGCATTCCCCTGTTTATTTTGTCCCAGCTTGGGAGAAGCGTTCTGAAGTACATAAAAAATCCGACACTGAGGATGCAGATGAATATCTGGTGGTTTTTGGGTTTTATGAAGGGGAGTATGGCTACACGGCAAAAAAATGAGTAAGAACCTGGATAAAGCAGTTTCACGTGTGCCTGTCATTATGTACCACGGCATAAGTAACAGGTTAAGCGGGCGCGATAAAAGGTATTGCACAAAACCCGAACGGTTTCAAAAACAGATGAATTATCTCTATAGAAAGGGATACAGGACTATAGGATTTGATGACTTAGTCAGGCATCTATCAACTAGCGCTGACCTGCCCGGTAAACCTGTAATTATCACTGTTGATGACGGCTACAGGGACTTTTATGACAATGCTTTCCCGGTATTGAAAAATTTAGGATTTAAAGCTGCGGTATTTCTGATTACCAGCAAAGTTACTGAGGCATCAACATGGGATAGCGGAAATAATTCCGATGACAGGCAGTACCTTACCTGGCAGGAGATAAAAACAATGAGCAATTGCGGTATTGAATTCGGTGCACATACAGCGTCACATGCAGACCTTGAAACACTTGAATACGAAGAAGTTCTCAGGGAAATAAAGGAATCAAAAGAGGCAATTCATGAACATCTGGGAATGCCGGTAAAAATCTTTGCATATCCTTATGGAAAGTTTAATGAAAGTGTCAAAAAGGCTGTTAATGAAGCAGGATTTGAGGCTGCATGTTCTACAATGCCTGGTTTTGCAGATAGAAAAAGCGATCTCTTTGCCATAAAGAGGATAGAAGTATATGGCTGGGACAGTCTCTTTTATTTTGGTATAAAAATCCGCGTGGGACGAAATAAGGTATTAAGGTATTACTATAATTATTACAAAACCAGGCTAAGGGAGAGGGTGCGGAAACTGAGCTATGGATATTAGCGTGATTATCAGCACATATAACCGGTCTGCAAAACTGCGAAAAACGCTTGAGAGTTTAATATCAATGGATGTATCAGATGGGACAGAATGGGAGGTTCTGGTTGTCAACAATAATTCGTCAGATAATACCGACAAAGTAATGGATGAATTTATGCAGCTGAACTCGCTTGATCTCAAATGTCTTATTGAAAAAAAACAGGGCAAGTCTTTTGCCTTAAATACTGCTATAAAAAATGCCAGCGGTGATATTATTGCTTTTATCGATAATGATGTCATTGTCGATAAGAACTGGATGAAAGGGGTTATAAAGGGAGTTAATACTTATAAGAATAGCGGAGGTTTTGGAGGTCGCATTGTTTTTGCAGATAATCACAAACATAGTGACTTGTTGAAATCAGATAAAACACATAATGCACTCAGGGGATTTCTCAGGGATAACGGTCACGAGGACAGGGAATTCATCAATGCACTGCCGAGCGGAGCCAATATGTTCTTTAAAAGAGAAATAATTGCAAAGAACGGCTTTTTCAGAACTGACCTTGGTCCCATAGGCAATACTCCTGGCACCTCTGAAGACACAGAATTTTGCAGAAGATTGATAAAGCGCAGGGAAAAGCTGATGTATATAGCCGGTGCAGTTGTTTATCATCCGGTGGAAACGGAAAGGATTTCAAAGAAATCACTTCTCCGATGGCGTTATAACTGTGCAAGGTCAGAAGTAAGGGCACGTGATCTGGAAAATAATACAAGGAGTATTTACAGAGTACCCCGCTATCTAATAAGACAGCTCATCACGAACGCCTGCATATGGATTAGTTCATTTGATTCACAAAAAAGATTTTATTATAAGTTGAAGACTTATTATGCGTTTGGGGAAATGACCGAACACAGGTCATTGTCTAAGAATAAACGAACAGGTAATTAAATCAACCAATGAATTCCCCACTTGTTAGTGTCATAATCCCTGCTTTTAACGCCGGGGGATTTATCAGTGAAACTCTGGATAGTGTATTTGCGCAGGCATACAGACCAATGGAAGTTATTGTGGTTGACGACGGCTCTGATGATAAAACATCTAAAATTGTTAAAAACTATCAGCCTGATAAGCAGGACCGTCTTGTCTATATATATCAAAAGAACAGCGGACCCTCTGCAGCAAGGAACGCAGGAATTCGCAAATCAAATGGCAAGTATATAACTTTTTTAGATGCTGATGATTTATGGCCAAAAGGAAAGCTGCAGAAGCAGGTTGAACTTATGGAAGGCAATAAAGAAGTCGTGCTTTTGTTTGGCAATGTCAAACGCTTTTCTGAAGAGAGAGGGATTGCCGAATCAATGTTCATAAGGCGTCAGATTACAAAAGACTTTTTTGGCGATAAGTTTTATGTGAAAGACGCATATAGAAAACTCTTAACGCGCAATTTTATACCGACAGGAACAGTAATCATCCGAAGAGAATATTTTCAAAATGGGGTTATCTTTGATGAAAATCTTAAACTGGTTGAAGACTGGGATTTATGGCTTCGAATCGCAATGAACGACACCATGGCTTATTCAACTGATGTCTGGGAGCTTAAAAGAGATCATAAAAAAAATGTGTCGCACAATAATGAGGCCATGCAGCTTGCAATGATTGAAGTTCTGAAAAAACATGAGCAGAACTTCGAGCCGTATCTGAGAAAAAACAGCCTTAATTTTAAAAGCCATCTCTGCGGCGGCTATTTCAGCCTGGGTGTTCAGTATCTTGAGTCAGGTCAAAAACAGAAAGCCAGAGAAGCCTTTTTAAAAAGCCTTCACAGCGGAATCAATATAAAATCAATTTTTTGCCTGCTTTCAACGTTCTTTCATTACAGTAAATCAAAGGAATCCGACTGAAACTGACATGAAAAGCACTACTCAATCCTTTTTCGGACTGTTAGCTCCTCAAGGTGATGTATCGGGAGAAATTCGCCATATGGTAAATTGTACTACTTCCGGAGACAGGCAATATCAAATACTGACGCAGTCGAATCCTGTCGGACTATGTGCATCGGGAATTAATGGCGATGGCACCGGCAATTCCATGAACTCAGCGAGCAGAGGAGATATTACGGTTCTTGCTGATGGTGAAATTTATAATCTGCCTGAATTGAAGAAAGAATTAAATGCTAAAAGTTATTCCAGCGGCAATACACTTTGTGATTTTATAATGTCGGCTTATGAAGCATGGGGACCAGGGTCTTTTAGTAAACTAAATGGCATTTATGCTATAGCACTGTGGGATAAAACAAGTAGCAAACTTTATCTGACGAGGGATTCTCATGGTGTAAAGTCGCTTTATTTTCATTTTAGTGAAAACTCTGGACTGACATTTTCATCGAGATTAAGGGACATCTTCAGAAGAAAAAATATCTCACCTGATATTAATATTGCATCGGTTCACGAATACCTGAGATTTCTTGACATTTCAGCTCCTAGTACTATTTATAAGAATATTTTTGCTTTGGAGCCGGGATGCATTCTTGAAGCAGACAAAAATGGATATTCAATTAGGATTATGGAGTCTGCAGTTCAAAGTATAGCTCCCTTGACTTTAGAAGAGGCTCTGGAGAATTTGGATTGCTTATTGACTAAAAGTATAGAAAGACGCCTTGATTCAGGCAAGACGGGTTTTTTTCTTAGCGGGGGAATAGATTCTTCAATCCTCTGTGCGCTTGGTTCAAAAATTGCCCCGGAAGGAATTGAGGCTTTTACCGTAGGTTTTGCAGAAGAAAAACTTAATGAGATGCCTACGGCCAGAAAGGTTGCCGGATTTCTCGGCATAAAACATCATGAATTATATTTCAACACTGAACAATATTATAATGCGTTTAATGATATCGTGTCTTCAATTGATTCACCATTTGCCGATCCCGCAGTGATCCCCACATTTTTAAGTTTTAATTACTGTAAAAAACATGTAGATGCAGTTTTAGATGGTACTGGTGCTGATACATTAGTAGGAATTATGCCGGCCCGCCATATCCGTCTGGCGCTGAAATTTCCGTCACAATTACCACGCTATCTGAGAAGCGGTATTGCCAGTTCCATGGATTTAGTGCCAAAGCTAAGACATTATAAGCCCATTTTTGATTTTGATGATCCGGAAGAATTGTTAATAAGGTGGCAAGGATGGAAAAGAAGAGAGATTGAGCAGCTATGCGGCGTCCCCTGTTCCCTCCGGCATACCAGATTTTATAAAGAGTTCAGGAAGCACAGGAAACATCCTCCTCTTGAACTTTATAGTACGTTAATGGGTGGTTTGCCGGATGACAGGGTGCATGAATCTGCACTATTGTCACAACTGACAATTCGATTTCCTTTCTGGGATAAAGAAGCAAAATCTTTCCTAAGTTGCCTTAATCCTGAATTCAGATATTACAAAAAAACCCATAAATTTATTTTGCGGGAGCTGTTAAACAGATATGTGCCGAGGAGTGTATGGGATAAGCCAAAACAGGGATTTAATTTTCCCATTGAAGTGCTTTTGAAAAGGAATAATTTTGAAGTTATCAGGAAGTATTTGAGTGCCGGTTTATTGAGGGAGAACGGTTTTTTTAATAATGAGGTTGTATTTAGCTGTGCTGACAGATATATGCGAGGAGATAAATCATTAAGATTTAAACTCTGGGCTTTAATTGTTTTTCAGGCCTGGTATTGCAGCCATCGATCGATTTAAAATGTTTCTCTCAGATATAAAAAGAGTTCTTGGGAAAGTGAGATATAAAATTTTTTGTACCGAGAAATTTTATATTCTCGAGGGGTCTCTGCCATTCAGGCCTGATGAAAGATTTTTAAGGGCTGTTAACAGGAGTCTGCAGAAATTCCATATTCAGCAGTTGACAGAAGCTTCAGGTGAATTGCTTGACCAGTATATGGAATACGCGGATAAGGTGCAAAAGAAAGACGTTAAAGAATGGCTTTCAGACGGCCATATCTGTTATTTAGCTCTTAATAGTAAAAAAATAGCAGGAAGTGTCTGGCTGTCACCTAAATTTTATCCTTATCCTCACCGTAAAAAAATTAATTCTTTATTCAAGGACAGCGCTTACATATCAAATATTTTTGTTTCTTCGGAATTCAGGGGTAAACCAATAGCTGCTGCATTAGTTTTTGAGGTACTCAAGACAGGTTTTAAGTTCGGCTTTACCAGGGCAACAGCAATTGTATACTCATGGAATACAAGGACGATCAGGTTTCTGGATAAGTTCGGATTGAGAATAACAAACAAGGCATCTTCTTTAAAGGTTGGTCTGTTTAAGAGGATAGTTTTAAAAAAATACCAATAAAAATCAAATGAGAACGCATAGATCAATCAACGTATGCATGTTTTCACATCATTTCCCGCCACATTACAGCGGGGCAGCCAAGCAGGCAATCAGTCTGGCAAAGTGGCTGAGAAACCTTGGAATAGAGACGTTCTTCGTTACGGTTGAAAACGGGAAGCTTAAAAGACAGGACAGGTTTGATGGGTTTGACGTCTATCGAATCAGAGAGGGTAAAGGCAGTATGAAAGAGCTGACTCTATGGTGGAATCTGCTTAAGCTGCTATATAAGAAACGAAAGCATTATGACATTATCCATTCTCAGGGCGCATACTACAAAAACAGCATTATAGGCATGGCGGGCAAACTATTGAATAAAGGGACTGTTATGAAAGTGAGTATGTCAAAAAATGATCTTTCGGGTATTGGTAAAGGCTTTTACGGTAGAATTCACAGCTCTTTATTTAAAATGGCCGACTCCAGCGTATCAATAAGTTCAGAGATTACAGCGGAGTTAAATAAAGTTACACCGCGGCACAAGAGAATTCTGGAGGTTCCTAACGGAGTTGACACTGATAGATTCACGCCTGCAACATCAGAGCAAAAAGAATATCTCAGAGAAAAATTAAAATTCCCTTTAGGGCTTATATTCCTTTATGTAGGAGGAATCTCAGTTAGAAAAAATGTTGAGTGGCTCATTAAAACATGGTCGAAAATTTTTGCAGATGAGCCGGATACTTCTTTGGTAATTGTAGGACCGCCGAGCCGTGAAGACCGTAAAAGGGTATTATTTGATTCTCTTACTGACTATGTTGCACAGAATGAGCTTACACAAAAAGTAATTTTCAGGGACTATACCGGGATAATTGAAGAATATTTTCAGGCTTCTGATATTTTTATCCTTCCATCAAAAAAGGAAGGGATGCCCAATGTTTTATTAGAGGCTATGTCCTGCGGTCTTACATGCCTTACAACTAAAGTAAGCGGAACATCCGGCCTTGTTATTAGCAACGAAACCGGGACATTTTTTGATGTTGATTCTGAAGGAGATTTCCAGAATAAAACAGTATGGTTAAAAGACAATCTTCATGAGAGACATCGAATTGGGAAAGCAGCAAGGGAATTAATTCTCGAGAAATATTCTTTAGACAAGATTAGCAGGAAGTATGCGGATTTATATTCTGACCTGCTAATGTTTAAGCCTTCCAGATTTTAAGTTATATAATCTTTTCCATAATCAGATTAATTATTCCTGAAAGAACTTATAACAATGGATAAAAACAAAACAGTTGTCATAGGAATAGACGGCGCTACGTTTGATATTATTTACCCGCTGCTTCAGGAACGCAAGCTTCCCAATATTGCCTCAATACTGGTTAGCGGGGTATCAACGTCATTGCGCTCTGTTATTCCGCCAATAACTGCTCCTGCATGGACATCTTTTATTACCGGCGTTAATCCCGGCATTCACGGGATTTTTGATTTTATCAGCGGAATTCATCTTAACGGAAAGGAAGGTTCACTTTTAAATTCCACGGATATCCGGACAAAAACCATGCTGGATTATTTAGGTGAGGGGCAGAAAAAGGTTATCACGGTTGGAGTGCCTTTTACATATCCTGCTACCAAAATTAATGGAGTAATGGTCTCTTTATCAATGGGATGTGATATTGATGTTTATCCAAAAAAACTCATGAAGCCCTTAATTGATAATACTGGCTACGACAAGGAACAGTGCAAGCCCGTGGATACATTCGGAGAAGTTCCAAAGGAAGAGGTTTTAGATGAAGTAATAAAAAGGGCAAATTATCTTACCGGGAAAATACGGGATATCAGCTGTTATTTGTTGAAAAACCAGGAATGGGATTTTTTCATGGCGCATTTTATGTCAACCGATACAATTCAGCACTATTTCTGGAATTTTATGGATACTAAACACCCTGCCTATGATGAGAGACTTGCTGATAAATACAGGAATACAATACACGAGGCATATAGAATGGTT
>VAPB010615388.1_pt1 | contig 13576 bp, 15 predicted proteins | sample 3395101 | NCBI WGS metagenome assembly VAPB01 (sample SAMN08290433, study PRJNA428436) | hydrothermal vent metagenome | isolation source: Deep-sea hydrothermal vent chimney | place: Indian Ocean: Southwest Indian Ridge | reverse complement strand
TAATGCCGCGCGATGACGAGGTACTTGATGGCGGCGACCTGCTACTCATCGAAGGCCAGCCAACGGACCTGGATGTACTGCGCGGTCTTCAGGAACTCAAGATCGAAACCAGCGTGACGAAAAACCTTGGCGCATTCGACTCGGAGCGTCTGACATTAATGGACGCGACACTCGATCCGCGGACTACGTTGGCCGGTAGAACTGCCGGCGAACTGAATTTCCGCGAGCGCTACGGCATTGAGCTCGCCGGAATCTGGCGCGAGGGTGAACCCGTCGGCGGAGACCTCGCCGACCAACGCCTGCAAATTGGTGATGCGTTACTGTTACTCGGACCACGCGACCGCTTGAAATTGCTCGCTTCGGATTCCGATTTCCTGGTACTGACGCCGCTGGGACAGAAACCGCCCGACACCCGCCGCGCCCCGCTTGCCGCATTGATCATGCTCGCCGTCGTCGTGACGGTAATGATGGGTAAAGCCCCGATCGCTATCGCTGCCGTCATCGGCGCGACGATCATGGTCCTGGTTGGCTGCCTGAACATGGAGCAGGCCTACCGGGCGATTGACTGGCGAGCGATTTTTCTCATCGCCGGCATGTTGCCGCTCGGAACGGCAATGCAGGACACGGGTGCCGCGGAGTTCCTGGCGGACCAGGTTATGGTCCTCCTTGGCGATGCCGGACCCTGGCCCGTGATAATGGGCCTGTATATTCTCACGGCGATGGCGACGATGATCATACCGACAGCGGCCCTGGTCGTCCTGATGTCACCGATCGTGCTCTCGGCCATGGCGGATATGGGCCTGGCGCCCGAAACAGCAATGATGGCGATCGCCATGGCGGCGTCCGCCAGCTTTACCAGCCCGATTTCACACCCGGCCAATATTCTTGTCATGGGCCCGGGCGGCTACCGCTTCGTCGACTACCTCAAGGTCGGAGTGCCACTCACAATCGTGGTGTTCATTACTGTAATGGTATTGCTGCCGAGATTGTGGCCATTGACGCCCGTATGACGCGCGTGGATAAGCGAATTGTTATCGTGGGCGCCGGCCAGGCGGCGGGCCAGGTTATCGCGACGCTGAAGCAAAAGAAGTTTGATGGCAGCATTGTTCTTGTCGGTGATGAATCGTTCCTGCCGTATCAACGCCCCCCGCTTTCGAAAAAATTCCTGGCCGGCGAGCTACCGGCCGAGCGACTTCACTTCAAACCCGAGAGCTTCTACGACGTGCCGAATATAGACGTTCGCCTGAACACGCGGATATCGAGCATCAGTCGCCCGAAGAAATGTCTTTTTACCGAAGACGGTGACGCAATACCTTACGACGCGCTCATCCTCGCTACCGGATCGCGCGCACGCGAAATCCCGGTCGAGGGCGGCACGTTGGCAGGCGTGCACTACTTGAGAAGTATCAATAATGTAAACGACATCCGTAATGAACTCGAGAATACGAAAAAGCTGCTGATCGTCGGTGCGGGATACATTGGTCTCGAGGTTGCTGCCGTGACGCGACAACTCGGGCTCGACGTAACCGTTGTCGAAATTGCGGACCGTGTCATGAGCCGCGTCGTTTCGCCCCAGGTCTCGGAGTTTTACCAGAACGAGCACAGTGCGAAGGGCGTAAAGCTGGAGCTGTCCACGGGCCTCAATGCTTTCCTCGGTAGCGGTCACGTAACGGCTGTCAAGACGACAGACGGGCGTGCGATCGAAACGGACCTTGTCATCGTGGGCGTCGGAAACCTGCCAAACACGGAGCTGGCCGAGGCCGCCGGGCTCGATACCGACAACGGCATCGTCGTCGATGAGCTCTGCCGAACGAGCGACCCGGACATTTATGCCGCCGGGGATTGCACATCACACCCGAGCAGCATCTATGGCAGGCGGTTGCGACTCGAGTCCGTGCAAAACGCGCTTGAACAAGCCAAAACGGCCGCAGCGAACCTCTGCGGCGAGGCGCTGGAGTATTCCCAGTTACCGTGGTTCTGGTCCGATCAGTACGATCTCAAGTTACAGATCGCGGGCCTGTCGGAAGGCTATGATGACGTGGTGGTGCGTGGCGATCCCGACGACCGGTCGTTCTCATGCCTTTATCTGAAGGAAGGGCGGCTTATCGCCATCGATGCAGTCAATGCGCCGCGAGATTTCGTTCAGGCCAAACCACTCATCGCAAATGCGGCGTCACCAGACCGGGAGATGATGGCCGATCCCGAAACGATGTTAGTCGATCTGGCCTGACGGTTTACTCCGGCAACTCGATCGTCAACTGCCCTTCCATTGCAATGGGACCTACTTCCGTCTTATAAGCCTTTGCAGACAAGGTCTCGACGGCTTCCATCTCGAGCCCCTCGAAACGACCGCTGCCGCCGTAGACCCGCCCTGTACGCAGCGCACCCGGCCCATTCGTAATCGTGCCGTGCCAGTTACCTAACCAGGTATCGTCGGAACTCCAGCGAGCCGGAATGACAATATCACGCAGAAACGCCCAATGATTTTCGGACTGTTCGATCAGCATCGTTCCCTGCCCTGGCAGATAGATATACCAGGCGCTGTCGATCAGCGCTTCACCGTTGAGCAGGTGCGTGCGCTCAGACTGCGACGAAAACTTCACGCCGATTCCAACCGGCAGGTTGCGGCCATCGCGAAGAATCGTGACGAGTGTATTTGTCAGCCGAATCGGCTTTTCCCAGAGCTGCAGCACCCTGGCCGGAAAAGGATGAACACTCGACGTACCGTCATTTGTGAACATGATCGAATTTTCGGCGACTGCCGAGTAACGGAGCGCCACCTGTTGGCGATCGCTGACCGCCAGCGGCGATAACGATGCCTGTGCCGAAAGCGGATTGTAGTAAATCAACGCAATCGCGGACACACCGCCAACCACGAAGCCGAGGAAAAGTGCCGTCAGATACTTCACTCCGCGAGCTCCTCCTCGGGTTCATAAAATTCACTGCTGACGAAAGTCATGAGAAGTTCGATGCGTCCCGCCGGCGCATCCTCGGGACCCGTAGTATCGGCGATCCAGCGTTCGTCAATCTGGCCACGCAAAGAACCGAATTCACGCGTGCCTGCGCGCAGCGTGCCAACCCGATTCGTGCCATTGACCGATTCCGGCCGCATTTCCACGAAAACGGACCCACGTGCCGGCAAATGCAGGACCCAGTCAATGTGGCTGCCGAGTTCCGGATCCTCGAACGCAAAGCGACTGGCAACGCCGATTACCGCGTCACGCGAATTGCGAAGCTTGAATAGTTCACCACGCACGTTGCTGAAGCGCGGATCCTCCGGCCACTCCATGCCCGGCGGCAACGCTTGTGCCTGTCCCTGTGCACCGATCATGATCCGGTCCATCGGAATCTTGACGTAAAACGCCTCTGTGTTTCCGCCATTGAGTGCCACGGAAATAATCGAATTCTCGCGGTACTGATCTACGGCGGGCACATAGTGCAGCGCCGCAAAAACACCTGCGATTCCCAGCAAGATTCCGAACATGAATGTCTTGATCAACTGCGGTCCCAATAGACACCGCCCCATCGGGCGACAAGAACCAATTTTAGATAAATTGAACCGGTCGTCACGCCGGCAGTGGTCAATTTGTGACAGAGCGCACACCGGATCGCGGGAATGGGCCTGCGCGTGCGTATAATCCCCGGCAAAACAACACTGGGTGCGAACGTGTGTTAAAGCCAATTTGCCTTTGGTCCGGTCCGCGAAACCTGTCTACGGCCCTGATGTACAGCTTCGCGCAGCATGATGGCATCAAGGTTGTTGACGAACCGCTGTACGGACACTATTTGCGGGTTACCGGCGCCAGACACCCGGGCCGTGACGACGTCATTCGAGCCACGAACTGCGACGGCGATGCACGTATGCGGGAACTACTCGCCGAACAGCGCACGCTGTCCGACACACGCCTGTTTATGAAACACATGGCCCATCACCTTGTCGACCTGGATCTTTCATTCCTGAATCAGACCGAGAATATTTTCCTGATCCGTGACCCGCGCGAAATGCTGCCATCGCTCACGATTCAGCTGCCCGATGCCAAACTCGAGGACACCGGTCTGAGGCGCCAGTGGGAACTGTTTGACTCTCTCAACGATACAGGTCGTAGGTCGTCGATCCTGGACTCCAGAGAATTGTTGCTGGACCCGCAAACGGTGCTGCAGCAACTTTGTCGGCAAATCGAATTGCCATTCACAAGGCGAATGCTGGATTGGAAATCGGGACCGCGGCCCGAAGATGGTGTTTGGGCGCCGCACTGGTATCGTGCCGTACACGACAGTACGGGTTTTATGCCATTCAAGGCGAAATCGGACTTTCCGGAACGCCTGAATACCCTGCTGGAAGAGTGCCAACCGTGGTACGAGCGATTGTTCGCGCACGCTATTCGCGCTAGCCGCAACGGAGACCTTTGTTGAATCCCATCGATCCGCGAAACGCCGACATTCTTGTCGGTATCAACAATGAACTGAAGCCCCGCAATGATGCACGAATATCGGTATTCGACAGCGCAGTGCAGGGCGGTGACGCAGTCTGGGAAGGTCTTCGCGTCTACAAAGGACGTATCGCGGCCCTGGATGAACACCTGGAGCGCCTGCAAAATTCTGCAAAGTCACTGGCGTTCGCAAGTGTGCCATCAAGCGAGGACATACGTCAGTCAATTTTCGAAACTCTCGAGGCCAATGGCATGCGTGACAAAGTTCATATTCGCCTGACATTGACGCGCGGCGAGAAAATCACTTCCGGCATGAATCCGAAGCTTAACCAGTCAGGTTGCACACTGATTGTTCTCGCTGAATGGAAGCCGCCCGTATATTCCGACGAAGGTATTCGCGTCGTGTCCGCGGCGACGCGTAGAAACACGCCAGAGTGTCTCGACTCGAAAATTCACCATGGCAACCTGTTGAACAATATCCTCGCCTCGATTGAAGCGAACGTCGCCGGAGTTGACAGCGCGATCATGCTTGACGTCAACGGCTTCATTTCCGAGACAAACGACACGAACGTTTCCCTCGTACGACAAGATTGTGTGCAGACGCCACATGCAGATAGCTGCCTTCCGGGCCTTACTCGGCGCATGATTCTGGACATTTGTGCGGCGCAGGGCATTCTCGCTGAGGAACGCAATCTTTCGCTTGCAGAACTCTATACGGCGGACGAAGTATTTACCTCGGGGACCATGGGTGAGTTGACGCCGGTGCTGGTGGCGGACGGCCGCACGATTGGCGACGGCGGCGTCGGACCAATGACACAACGCCTGCAATCACTGCACCACGACTATGCCTTCGATAAGGGTACGCCGTTGCCGTTCTAAGCTAGTCCGCCGCGAAATAATGCGCCAGGTATTCATCGAAGTCGATCTCGTCCGATGCCTCGATGTCGCGCTGCCGCAAAATGGACTCCCGAGCCTCGTTGCCAAGTTCATCGTACCGGGAGTCGGACAATGGCGTGATTGACGCGAAGTAGTCCCGGTGACCTGTCGATGACGCCAGGGCAAAATCAAAAAAACTGCAATTTGCGGACCGCAGTTCCTGGAGTACACGTGCCGAGGGCGTATTGTCCGGTTCGGCGACAAGTGCCCGCGATGCATTGACTGCGCCAATATAACTGTCGCCACCTTCAGACTTGTCAATCATCTCAGCAACCCCCGCGACGCCGTCCAGAATACGACCTGCCCAGTCGGTGAGCGACGTTTCAGCACCATCGCGCCGCAGGCGTAGCTGAGGATCTCTGCCATATCGCGCAGTCTCCAGCTGGTTCGATTTCACCTCGTCGAGACCCGCGCAATCGAAGGGCGCACTATTCTCAAGCAAACAATACACCAGAAACGCCTCAGCAAAGCGCATCGTATTTTGATTGATACCGCAGGGATCGAACAGGTTGATATCGAGCGATCGAATTTCGACATATTCAACGCCACCTCGCCGCAACGCGGCGGTCGGACGTTCGCCCGAGCGAGCGACACGTTTTGGCCGCACCGGACTGTAGTACTCGTTTTCGATCTGCAATTGACAGGCATTTAATTGCCTGTACACACCATCGACCTTCACCCCTATTTTCGCGTAGGCGGGTTCGAGCGTCTGAATCGACGCCGACAGGTCGCGAATGTATTCATCGATATCGTTCAGGCTGATGTCGATACGCGATTGCGTCTGGTTGTTGTAACCGAGGTCGCTCATGCGCAACGACGTGCCGAACGGCTCGTACCAGGTTTCGTCGTTGAGTGATGGCATTCGCACGTGGCCCTCGCCCGCAAACGACTTGCACAGGGCCGGCGATGCCCCGAACAGGTACAAGAGTAACCAGCCGAAACGCCGGACATTGCGTATCAATGCCAGGTACTGTTCCGAACGAAATTCATCCTCGTCGCGCGAATCCCCGAGCAGCTGTGCGTACGGAGCCCAGAATGTTTCAGGCAGTGAATAATTGAAATGCACGCCCGCGATGGTTTGCATGCTCCGACCATATCGGTACCCCAGACCACGGCGATAAATTGTCTTCATCTGACCGACGTTGGAGTCACCATAGCGCGCCAACGGGATTTCAGGGTCGTCTGGAATCCGGCATGGCATGCTCGCCACCCAAAGCAATTCGTCGCCGAGGTTTTTGTACGTGAATTGATGAATGTCGCAGATCGCCCGCAGCGTCTCCCAGGTGTTTCGATAGGCCGGCGTGACGAATTCGAGCAAAGCCTCGGAGAAATCGGTCGTAATGTACCGATTGGTTAAGGCCGAACCCAGTGCCTCCGGGTGACCCGTTTGCGACAGGTAGCCGTTCGTATTGACTCGCAGTGACTCCTTTTCGATGCCTTTGCGCCCACCCGCAAAATCAATGTCAGCGTTTGCGGCAATTGCCATAAGTCGCTTTTCGAAAGTATCAGTCAATACAATTTCCGACAGTTACAGGAGCCGATGTACCCGCATCACTTTTACCATAAGCGAAAAAGCTTCGCATGACATTGATTGGGTTTCTATCCCGGCCACGGATACATAGAGAAAAAGCCCGGGTAATCGCACAAATCGGAACTGACACTACCGTGGACTGCAGGTACTATGTACCTATGAATGATTCACCTTTGCGTCGTCTCCGTGACCGAGCCGGCGGCTCTCCAACATTGATTAACGAAGGCTGCAAAATAACGGGTCTCATAAGCGGTAGCGGCGACTTTCAGATCGCCGGCGAAGTCGATGGTGATTGCGAGATCGACGGAACCGTCACGTTGACCAAAACCGGATTCTGGAACGGCACGATCAAGGCGGATCACATTGTCGTAGCGGGTCATGTCGACGGTGACATCGTTGCTACCGGCCGCGTAGAGATCACGGACACGGCCAAAATAGCCGGTACGGTCTCCGCCGACGCCATCGCGGTCGCAGAAGGTGCCGTGGTCGAAGGTATTATGAAAACTACGGGACGGAGAGATCCGACCGAATTTGTCGAGAAAAGGCAGTCAGACTAAGGCTTTCAGGGCCTTATGTTGTTCGTTTGGTAAATTATACGCGCGGCCCATGGGCGGGTGATACACTGGCCGCAGGGCACTTTTGAGTGTCCGCGCAAGTCCAAACAATAATCACAACAGGCCTATGGACGCCCGCCATGACCACCAGCAAAACACCAAGATACCTGCTGCTTGCCCTGATGCTCGGTATCGCTGTGTCCGTCATCATGTTGTCGGTGCTTTACGGCCAGTACCGATGGCTGGCCGGGGAAATCGTTACCCGAAGTTCCGCCGAACATAACAGTTTTCTCGAGGCGAGTTTCGAGCGTCGGGCGCTCTCCCAGATGACCGGTATTGCTACGGCCCTTGCGCCTGCCGCCGATGACCCGCGCGCCGTTTTGAAGGTCCTGGACCATTCGCTGGCTGGCAACAAGACGATAACGGGGCTCCGATTTACGAGTTCCGACTCAAACATTACGCAATCCGGAAGCTTCCCGGTCGCCACGATATCGGGCGACATGACCTGGCTGCAGAACAATCTGATCCTTGCATTACCAGTCGTCGCCGACGGCGTGTCGCTGGGGGCGCTCACTGCTTCGTTTCAGCTTGACCAACTCCACGCGGCATCGCGGCAATTCGCGGCCGAGGTCGTAGCGACAGAAATCAAAATACGCCGGGTCAGCTACGGCTGGGTGGGCCTGGGTACGCTGGCAATAGTGGTCGCATGTGGTCTCGTTGTCTGGCTGATCGCACGTAACCAAACCCTGAGAATTCGGGAACTCAAACGGCAGGCCGAAAAACTCCAGGAAGCCGATTTTGGCGAGCCATTGCCCGAAACACGCGACGACGAGCTCGGCGAACTCGCGTCGGTGTTCAACGCGATGCGAGACCGCTTGCAAACTACAACGATTAGCCGGGACTACGTAGACAGTATTCTCTCGAGCATGAACGACTCCATTATTGTTACGACAAAGGACGGCACGATAAAGCGCATTAACAAGGCGACGACGCGTTTGCTTGGGTACGAGGAAGATGAGCTCGTTAATTCGTCAATCGATTTTGTGATCGACAAAAAGAAGAGCGGCTCACTTGTTGAAAATTCACCGTCGGGTCTGCCACGCGAGGTGTTTTTTGAGAGCAAGGTCGGTGAGTCGATTCCGGTGTCGTACTCGTGCTCGGCGCTTGAGGGTAAAGAGGCCGAGTCGGGTGATCGCATTTACGCGGCACAGAATATTACCGAACGTCGACGGGCGGAGCAGCGAATTCGCTATCTCGCCCGTATCGACGCATTGACCAAAATTCCGAATCGCATGCAGTTTCAGCATTTGCTACAGCGAACAATTGCCAGGGCACGCCGCAGCGGCAGCGCACTTTGCCTGTTCTATGTCGATATTGATCATTTCAAGGATATCAACGATACGTTCGGCCACCTTGCCGGTGACACAACACTCGAAACAGTTGCAGAACGGCTGTCGGCCGTGCTTCCCGATAAGACGGTCATTGGTCGTCTGGCCGGCGATGAGTTTGCTGTAATCGTCGACGGTACCAGCGCTGACGCCAAAGGCGTGGAAGGGATCGACAAATTGGCCAGGCAGATGCTCAGCCGTCTCGCCGATCCGTTCCTGGTTCAGGGCCATGAGGTATTCATGACGGCGAGCATGGGACTCGCGTGTTACCCGCACGACGCGGCGAATGTCATCGACCTGATACGCAACGCCGATGCAGCTATGTATCACGCGAAGAAGGCCGGCGGTAACCTGCATGCTTACTACAAGCCTCAGATGAACGAGGCGGCGGTCGAACGGCTAATGACCAAGAGCAAGCTCAAACGGGCGTTCGAGCGCGACGAACTCCTGGTGCACTATCAGCCCAAGTACAACCTTGAAACCGGCGAGGTCTTCGGTGCCGAGGCGCTGGTTCGCTGGGAGCTGCCCGAGCGCGGTCTGATTCTGCCCGCCGACTTCATCCCGATTGCCGAAGAAACCAACCTGATCGTCGAGATCGGCGAGTGGGTACTCGATAAGGTTTGCGAGGATTTCAGATACTGGCAGCGCTCGGTGAGCTCTCCTGGCAGGGTCTCGGTAAACCTGTCACTCAAACAATTGCGGCAACCGAACTTCGCAAATCGTATCGGTTCGATACTGCGCAGTTACGAGGTGTCGCCGACGTCGCTCGAACTTGAAATTACGGAGACGACGTTGATGGAGGATCCTGAAAAAACAATCAGGCTGCTGGATCAACTGTATGCTCTCGGCCTTCACCTCGCCATCGATGACTTCGGCACAGGCTACTCGTCGCTGAGTGCATTGCAGCAATTTCCGATCAGCACGCTGAAGATCGACCAGTCCTTTGTTCGCGATGTGGCGATAAATCCGGACGATGCGACACTTGTCAGCACCATCGTGCAGATGGGTCAGAATCTTCACATGGACGTCGTCGCTGAGGGCGTCGAGAACGAAGATCAGCTAAATTTCCTGCAGACTTTGGGCTGTACCTATGTGCAGGGCCTGCTGTTCGGCCGGCCCATGAGCTCTGACAACTACCTGGAATTATTAGTTGCGCAGGCCGAAGGCACAGATTCATACCGCGCCCTGTTCGCTTAATTGGCAACGAACCGTCGCAGAATACCGGCGGATATTGTCCCTTCCCTCGTATCGACATCCTGTTTAGAATAGGACGATCAATGAGCATCAATTTCAAAATTGCGATCGCTGCAACGATTTTGTTTATCGCCCCCGTCGCACTCGCCTGCAACTATCCGAAACGCGCTAACCTTCCCAACGGTTCGACGGCGAGCAAAGAAGATATGCTCGCCGGACAGCGGTCAGTCAAAGCCTATATGGCGACGATGGAGGAATACCTTACTTGCATCGACTCGGGCGGGAAAAATGCGGTCGCGGCACTGATTGACCCGACTGATGAGGAACTCGCCAGGCGTGAGGCGGCCAACACGAAAAAGTACAACGCAGCCGTTGAGGAAATGGAGTTGACCGCCGCACGATTCAACGAAGAAGTGCGGGCCTACAAGGCTCAGGGCAAGTAAGCATCGTTAAAGCTTGTCGATCTCCTTCCTGAGGTCAAATTTGCTCTCTGTAACTATGCGCTCGAGGACGCGAACGCGCTCTTCGAGTTCTTTGATTTGCGCCTGCGTTTCGTCAACATTGGCGCCACTTTCTTCTTTGCTGGCGCGTGCCTTCAGGAACTCAGTCACCACGCCCGCGATACTGACTATCGCCACAATACAAACGACATAAAACAACGTGTTCATCAAAGCGTTCCCTTATATTTGGTTTTTTTACTGTTTTTCCAGGTCCCGAAATTCCCGGTCAAGCTGGTAGCGGGACGACGTGACGTATTTCTCCAGCTTCGCGAGGCGGCGGTCAAGCGATCCGAAGCGGCGCCTGACGTCACTCATGGTCTGTGACGGCGACGAGCGCAGCGCCTTGCGAAATTCGGGGTCGACTTTCGGTTTCAGGGCATTTATCGATCGCGCGGGCACGAGAAGGACAACTGCGAGATAGGCAATTGCTCCCATTGGTGGATTCATCAGGAAGCCAATGGCGGCCAGACAGCGTGTGACCTTCAAATTGAAACCGAAGTACTCAGCCAGCCCGCCGCAAACTCCGCCGAGGATAGAATGATCGACACTACGATAAAACCGGCGACCCGGAATTGACGCAGATCGGATCATGAACGTCTCCAGCTCTCGCCGTGACGACGGCGCCAGAATTCGAACTCGGTCTCACGCCCCGAGTAGATCAATGGCCTTTCACGAATCAGGACCGTCGCACCCAGGTAAATAGCAGCGGTCAGCCAGAAAAAGAGAAAAAGGCTGATGGCCGTAATGATGCGAACGGCGCCAAGATTCAGGTTAAAGCGGTCAGCAATACCGGCGCAGACGCCGAAAACCCAGCCGTTCTCCCGGTCGCGGTAAAGGCCGCGCCAGGGGCCGCGGTCGATATTCCAGCTGCGTTGGCTCATGGTTGTTTCCTCCAGTCTTGCGGCTCGTCGTCGAGAATTTTCTCAAGCGTATCGATTCGATCCTCCAGGCGTTGCGACATCACGTACATGTCTTCCAGCATTTTCTCGTCATCGCCCGAAATCTCGCGAGACTGCTTCCACTTGGTGACGAAGTGCAGCACGACGATCAATGGTACGACTACCGTCAGGAACAAAATAATGGCAAGGTCGCTCATCGCTGCTAGTCAACCTCCGCCGGACGCTCGGCTGAAACTCGTTGCTTCAGTTCATCGAGTTCCTGCTGTACGGATTCTTCGGCTTCAAGGCTCGCAAATTCGTGCTTCAGACCCTTCGGTAGTCCGAGATCGTAGGCTTCTATGCGACCCTCGACATCGTCGATCCGTCGGGTGTACTGCTCGAATCTCACCATCGCATCTTCGATCTTGTAATTGTAGATTTTCCTGCGCGCGGCCAGTCGACTGTTGGCGGTCTTGTGACGAGCCAGCAGCGCCTTTTGCCTGGCTTTCGCATCCTCAAGTTTCGCCTCGAGGCGTGCAATGTCCTCGTTCAACTTGGCGAGGCCTTCGTCAACAGCGCCGTAATCTTGCTTCAACGAGTCAGTGGCGGCAGAGACGCGTGATTTCTCGACCAACGCGGCTTTTGCCAGATCCTCTCGTCCCTTGCGTATGGCAAGCTCGGCTTTGTCGTCCCAGTCTTGCAGTTCCCGGTCCATCGACTCCAGCTTGCGATTCAAATCCTTCTTGTCAGCGATGGAACGAGCGGCCGCGGATCGAACCTCGACCAGCGTGTCTTCCATCTCCTGGATCATCAGGCGAACGATCTTCTCGGGATCTTCAGCCTTGTCGAGAATCGCGTTGATATTCGAGTTCACGATGTCTGAGAATCTCGTAAAAATGCCCATGGCAGGTCCTCTGTTATCGGTAAGTGTCACTGTTACATATTGCAGCTTCCGTGCCAGACCGCGGCCAGGGTGCTTAAGCGATTGATCTAAAACCCTATTTCCCGGGAATTGTCACAAGACCAGGCATCGGATGGTCGGCTAATTTAACCATTTATTGGTGTTATCCGCCTAAATACGGGTATATTGACCAATGGATGCATCCCGCCCCGTTCAGCCTATCATCGGTGAGGCCCCGGCGTTCCTCGAAATGCTGGAGCATGTGTCGCGGGCGGCGCCATTGTCCAAACCCGTACTCGTCGTTGGCGAACGAGGTACCGGCAAGGAACTCATCGCCTCACGTCTGCATTTCCTGTCAGGTCGATGGGAAAACAGCCTGGTGAAAGTCAATTGTGCTGCCCTGACCGAGTCGATACTGGAGTCAGAGTTGTTCGGTCACGAGGCCGGTGCATTCACGGGGGCACAGAAAACGCACATAGGCCACTTCGAACGCGCCGATGGCGGCACGATGGTCCTCGACGAGCTCGCCACGATTTCCCTGCGAATGCAGGAGAAGATCTTGCGGGTGGCTGAGTACGGGGAGATTCAGCGCGTAGGCGGCAGCAAAACGCTCAATGTCGACGTCCGTATCGTGGGTTCCACGAATGCGGACCTCCGGGCGCTGGCCGCGGACGGCAGGTTTCGCAAGGATCTGCTGGATCGTCTCGCATTCGACGTTGTTACGGTGCCGCCCCTGCGAGAACGCATCGAGGATATCTTGCCGCTGGCCTATGCGTTTGCAGTCAACATGTCGAGTGAACTAAAGTGGCCCCTGTTCCCCGGGTTTGGTCCGCGCGCATCATCGACGCTGCTGCGACATGACTGGCCAGGAAACGTTCGGGAATTGAAAAACGCGATTGAACGCTCCGTCTATCGGTCTGCCGAGCCGGAGAATCCGATCATGGCGATCGCGTTCGATCCGTTTGACTCTCCCTACGTACCGGCAGAACCGGCTGCCCGGCGATCGGCGCCGGCGGCGGCGCCGAAACGCGCCCCGCTGCTACCGACCGATTTAACCGAAAGACTGAAAGACGTCGAGACGGACCTGTTGCGTGCCGCACTGGAGAAATCCCGCTTCAACCAACGCATGGCCGCCGACCTCCTGAACCTCAGCTACGATCAGCTGCGCGGCAAACTTCGCAAATACGATATTAACTATCGTCCCGGTAACGACGCACGTAAATAGCCGCTGTTGTAAACAGGCCGCAGACCACCAGGCCCGCCC
>VAPB010234699.1_pt1 | contig 13585 bp, 12 predicted proteins | sample 3395101 | NCBI WGS metagenome assembly VAPB01 (sample SAMN08290433, study PRJNA428436) | hydrothermal vent metagenome | isolation source: Deep-sea hydrothermal vent chimney | place: Indian Ocean: Southwest Indian Ridge | reverse complement strand
ATGCAGGGATATACGCGGGCGTAGTAACCATAGGAAAGATCATATTGTTTGGCACGGGAATTATTGGTGTGGTTATGTTTCCCATAATCTCTGATTTGTATGAGAATGGGGTTGACTATCGAAAGAAATTCATTTTTTTCCTTTTCATCCAAATACTGATGGTTAGTGTGGGTGTGATAATTTTTGTTCTTTATCCTAGCTTTATAGCTTATTATATGTTTGGAAAAGCTTATTTACCTGCAGTAGCCTACTTGGCAAAGTTCTCCATATTCGCCGGGTTGTTTTCAATAGTGAATTTTATTTATCAGTTTTTGTTAGCCGTTGAAAAAACAAGATCTTACATCATTTTGTTTTTGGGAGCATTACTGCAAATATTGTTGATCAACTTCTTCCACGATAGCTTGGATCAGATAATTAACATCAATGTGGCTGTTATGTTGGGTATTTTAGTCTCATCTTTAATATACTTAAGAAAATTCGCTTTTAATTAATTTGTTCCGTATTTACAACTGCCGGTAAAAATTAGAGAATAAGTTGTATGTCAGAGCCAAAAATTTCGATCATCATGCCGGTTTATAACACACAGGATTACCTAGCTGAGGCTATTGAGAGTGTATTAGACCAAACTTTTTATGATTTTGAACTTATTATCGTTGATGACGACTCGAGCGATAAAACACTCAACATTGCCAAAAAATATGCGAAAAAGGACGAGCGCATAAAAATAATTAAAAATGAGATAAATAAAAATATTGGAGCATCGTTAAACAATGGAATTTATTATTCCTCTGCCAAAATAATTGCTCGTATGGATGGTGATGACATCAGCATGCCCACCAGGCTTGAAAAACAATATAAATTACTTTCCAAGAATAAAGAGCTTGCTGTCGTGGGCTGTAATATGATCACAATTGATGAAGAAGGTAATGAAATTGGCAGGAGATCTTATACAACTGACTCGGAAGCACTCAAGAAAAAAATGTTTAGGTACAGTCCCTTTGCCCACCCCTCAACTATGTATCGAAAAGAAGTCTTTCAGGAATCAGGAGGATATAATCCCGCCCTTTCCCCTACAGAAGACTTGGATCTTTGGATGAAAATTGGTAGAAAGTATGAGCTTTCCAATGTTCCTGAGTATCTTTTTAAATATAGAGTCTACAAGAGGTCCAGCAGCCATAAGAGGTTACGTAATGTGGAAATAAAAGTTTTATTGATTAGGATCTACGCCGTATTCTTTTACGGCTATCGCCCCAGCTTTATAGATGTGCTTTATAATGCGGCGCAGTTTATCACTGTCTTTTTCATGCCCACTAAGTTTAGGTATAAATTGTTTAATTTTTTAAGAAGTAATAATTTGATCTAATTTACATGATTAGAGTAATTTTAAAAGGCGGTTTGGGCAATCAAATGTTTCAGTATGCGCTTGGAAAGTCTTTGGCTCTGAAATATGACGTTCCTTTGAAACTTGATCTAAGTTTTTTGAAATTTAGACTCCCATTTAAAAGGTTAACCCCACTGAAAGGTTTTACTTATCGAGACTATGACCTGGATTTGTTTGGCATCAAGGACAGGGTTGAAACTATATTTAATAACGATCCGCTGGATAAATATTTTTCATACCCACTGATTTTTTTTCACAGTAAATTTTTTGAGAGGAGTTATCTTGCTGAAGGCACCGACCCTTATAAATTTCAACCTAAAGTATTAGAGTCAGGACCGGAAGTTACTTTAGAAGGTTTTTGGAACAACTACCGGTATTTTGAGGGCTACAAGAAAGAGATCGTGAACATTTTCGATACGGAAAAACTGTTTGATCCAAAATACGGCAGATTCGAAGAAGAAATAAAGGATCGCAAAAACTCGGTATCCATACACATCAGACGCGGCGACTACTTGAACGATAAACATAGACATGTCTATATAACTCTTTCTGATTTCTACAAAAGAGCTGTCGATTATCTTATGGATAAGCTTGAAGATCCCTATTTCTACATTTTTTCGGAAAGCAACCCTGAATGGTTGGGGTCACTTATCAAACTGGATAAAAACCAATACCGGATAGTAGGCAAGGAATTATCCGGGTACAAAAACCGCTCGCATTTTAGGTCTATGTCCCTTTGTCATCACAACATCATTAGCAATAGCACCTTTTCGTGGTGGGCTGCCTACTTGAATAAGAACAAAAACAAAATAGTAGTATCCCCAAAAAAATGGATGTATAAATATGAGTTTGATAATGTCAAAAGTTGGGTAGCTATAGAGCCTTAAGATGATGAAGATATTTATCGCCTACTTTTATTACTTATTTAATGAGTACGTCACAAGAAACTCTTACAGGAGCGATATGGGCAAGTGGTTCTATTTATCGGGTGATGTAAGATATCTGGCAAATCACGACCTTAATTCTGAAAGTATTGTCTTTGACGTGGGAGGTTATGTGGGAGTGTTTACTGATAAACTAGTCCACAAATATGATTCTCGCATTTACGTTTTTGAACCCGTCAAAAAATATCTTCAAGTGCTAAAAAGGAAGTATAAAGATAATAAAAATGTGCAGGTCTTTGATTTTGGGTTGTCAAACAAAACTGAGACAGCAGAGATCAATGTTAAAGGTGATAAAAGTTCTCGGTTTGTCGAATCGGCTCAGGTGGAGAAAGTAAAGTTGGTTGATATCAGTGAGTTTATGTTAGAAAACAAGATCGAAGAGGTTGACCTGATTACTATTAATATAGAAGGTGGAGAATATGATTTATTGGAACGAATGCTTGAAAAGGATCTTGTGAAAAACTTCAAATTTATCCAGGTGCAGTTTCATAACTTTGTGGAGTCCGCGGAAAATAGACATGAAATAATAATTAGTAAACTAAGGGAAACACACAAACCCACTTTTAAATTTCCTTTCATTTGGGAAGGTTTCAAAAGGATGTAAATGAAGAAATTGAAAGTTTTATACCAGATCAATTCTTTGGAGACTATTTACGCGGCTAGATTTATCTACGAAGGTTATAAAGATGCCTTTGTAGGTAAAGGTTATAATTTTAGACCATTCACTGCTGCGGATAATTTTGAAAAAACCTTGGAAGAATTCTCTCCGGACATTTTTATCACAGCCCTTAACAGATACAACCTGAGATTTATTGATCTTCAAATACTGGAAAGGTTTAGGGACAAGGGTCTAGTAGTGTTTACACAGATCATGCCTTGGAAAAAACAAAGCAGACAAATGGCAGGAGGAGACTTGGAAAATGATCAATATTTGGTGGGTTTGATCAAAAAGGGACTAGCGGGAGATATCTTTTTTCATTGGATCGAACAGGATGACCCTTCAATGGAGGGTTTTGCGGAAAAGACAGGCTATCCCTTCCACACCATTATCTTAGCAGCCAACACCAAGTTGTACTACCCGGAAAAGGACGAGAAATATAAAGCTGACATCTCTTTTGTGGGAAGTTACCTGCTCTCGAAAAGAAAATACTTAAAAAAATTAGTCTTACCACTAAAAGCTAGGTATGATCTAAAACTTTACGGTAGTGACTGGACCTCGTCGGATAGATTATTGGGTTATTTACAAAAAGCAGGTCAATATTTCAATATCAGCAGGCTCAAGAATGTGAGGGAATTGAAATTGCCTTTGGAAGATGAAAGAAAAGTCTATACTTCTTCGCTAATCTCTTTAAATCTACACGAAGGGCACCAGCGTAAGTTTGGTTCGGATTTCAATGAAAGGACTTTTAAGATCATAGCCTCGGGAGGTTTTCAAATAACCGACAACGTGGCCGCTTTAAGAAAATATTTTGGTGAGGATGAACTTGTTATTGCAGAAAGTGATGATGATTGGTTTGAAAAGATTGCCTACTATGTCGAAAATCCTGAAAAAAGACTACCCATCATTGAGGCGGGCAGAAAAAAGGTGCTGGAAAACCACACATATCACCATAGAGTCGATCAGATCATAAAAATTTACCAAGGTTTTAAATCGTGAAATGTTTTGTCTGTAAAAATGAATCAGAATTTACTAAGCTTTCTCCTGAGGTGTGTACTACTCCTAACCATATATGTTACAGTTGCGGCCTGATTTTTATTCCCGGTTCCGCAAGTTTGCAGGATTACTACAAGAAAGATGGCTATTATAAAAAATCACCAAATAGAGGTTTAAGAAAAGAGATAGTCTCTAAAAAACTCTTGGAAAGTCTTGGGCAAGAACGACTTAATACTATTAGATCAAAACTTGAGATCCCATTTGATAAAAAGAACGTTTTAGATGTTGGGTGTGGATATGGCCATCTTTTGTATGCCGTCAAGAAAAATTGTGGGAGTAGAGTTCGTGGTGTGGAGCCCTCCGCTGAGATTGCAGCTGTAGGAGAGAAGTATTTTGATATTGAAATTACTCCCGAAGTTTTAGAAAATTTCAAAGCAGAGGATAAATACAATATAATTTTGTGTAGCCATACTTTAGAGCATGTTGACAACCCTATTTCCTTTCTAAAAAAATTGAAGGAATTGTTGGCTGAAGAAGGTTTAATTTACATTGAAGTTCCCAATGTGATGAAACCAACGGGAGGCTTTAAACTTAAAAACTTTTTTTACAGCGAACACCTACAAACATTTTCCGAACGAAACTTGGAAATTCTTTTAAATAGATGTGGATTGGAAGTTGTGGCTTATAACTCTGATGATTTCTTATATTTTCTGGTACAAAAATCAGAAAGTCCAATAACAAAAACCAAGTCTATTAGATCAGATGACATACTAAAGTTTTTGGATCAGTATGATCAGAATTATTCTATACTCGATACCTTAAGGGTTTACTTCAATAAATTTAAATATCTGCTGAGAGTAATAAGACACAAGTTATTCTAGAAACTCTATGAATACATCGTCATAAAGCGAATCGATCTTGACCGGTTCTTCTTCGCTAATAATGTTTCTGTTGCGAAAGTAGGTTAGGATAGGTGTTAAGTTAACTTTATTGTTGGATATGTTGTTGTTTATTAATTCCGAGAACCCTTTTTCTAGATAACTTCCCTCATCAGTACCTACAATTACTTCCTCGCTAACATTGCTATCATCTGAAAGGTTAATATAGCTAAATTTATCTCTCTTGCGAATTTTGTCCAGTTTTAGATATTTAACCGGTAAGTCATTGACCCTGACGTAACTTATTTGATCTGAAGAAATGCCGCTTAGTTTGTAAATATAACCGGGGATAATAGCCTCTTGATCAGGAAGTATGATCTTTATAGTTAGGTTCTCTCTGTAACACCCGGGAAAAAATAATACCTCGTATCTCTCATTGTTTCTTTGACTAAAATAAGAAAGTACCAACTGCCTCGGCTCTATATATTTCGTGCACTTTATTTGTATCTCTATATTCTTTGCAACACCTGGCCCCTCCACTGAGAAATAATTTGACGGGTTATCTTGGTACAGATTTGAGATATAGTTTGCATCAATGAGGGCATTAATTAGCCTTTTTTCGTTGGATTCAGTAATAAATGTATTCCCGGAAAAAGCTACGTCCTTTATTCTTACGTAGGAAATCTTGTTAAAATTTGGGTGAAAGATCATAATATCCTTCAAAAAGATAGGCTCATTGGATGTAAGATACTGAGGTAAAGAGCCGCTCTGTATCTCAAGTTCCTTAGGTGCTAAAAAGGCTCGGTCATCAGATTTCAAAGATAATCTTATAGAATTTTCTCTGTTTCCCACCATACCCACGTTTGATAAAGCTATGGTTATGGTATAAACCAACCCAAATAGAAATAGTGTTAACCTCCAACTAATTGAGATTCCTTTGAATAAACCTTTTCTACTTGATCTAAAAATTATGAGCAGGATAATAATTAATGAATTGAGGGTAGAGATAAGTTGAATTGCTGATATGGATAAGAAAACCAACGAAATGATCTGCACCCCCATAATCGTAGCAAGAAGTGCTTTCACATTAAGTCTTGTAAAAAATGATCTTATATCTTGAACTAGCGTGTACCTAAACTTGTGCAAAGTTGTGAGAATAAGTGCGGCAATGTTTAAAATGATCGAAGAGTAGAGAAGCAGGGCTAACAAAACAATGGTCGAGTCAATTTCGGATATATTTTCCAAGGCACTTGTGGCCCAAAGGTAAATGTAAGGGATGTCTATCCTGCCCACGTCTTTTAGGCTAACTAGGAGCAAACCAAGAATAATGATACTAATGCCTATTATGGAGACGTATATATTCAGTGTAAGTAACTGTGAAGCTAAGACACTATTTTTTAATGAATTAAGCCCTCTCGATAAATGTTTCTTGTTTCTGTGTCTGGTTAGTACGAACACAAAAAGAAAAGATAATACAACTAGGATAACAGCTAATAATAGGTAAGCTAGCTCCTGTATGCTGGTGCCCTCTTCAAGGGATTTAAAGTTTAGTAAATCTTCGGTATTTTTCTCGTAAGTTTTTAAGTAAGTATATAACTGGTCATTTGTGTCAGAATCCAATACCAAACTTTCCGGTGTGACAATGATTTCTTTTCCAAAATATTTCGTTAAAAGTATTCTATTGTTGGGCAAAGCAAATTTAATGATCCTTGCCTCATCGGATGTTTTATTAACGTTGTCATATCCGCATCGAAAAGATTCATAATCTTTCTGCTCGATACAGATCAAGACTAGGGTTTCGTTGTCGCGAGTACCCTTGACTAGAGCCGCGAGTTTTTCGTTGCTTAATTGGTCATTAGAGATAATGAGATAGTTGTGCTTAATTAAAACATCATCACCAGCTATTCGGGTAGTTATTGCATCATTGAGCAAATCATTACGACTGCTTTGCGCATATGCCTTGCTGCCTAAAACGAGTATGAATAAGCTTAGAATTAATATTTTAAATACCTTATTTTTATTTGTCTTCATTGTAAATTATATTTTTAGATGCAAAACCTAACATTAAAACATAGAATAAGACGCCTAAATAGTTTGCTGCAGCAGTTAACTTTAACGCACTTGTAATAACAAGAAGTGATACAACAAATATGATAATTATTTGACTGGTTCTCTTGTTGCTTAATAGCCTGATGGTTATAACTAAGACAGGTAGTACAAAGAAAACAATATTTAGCATTTCTAACTTAGTTAGGATTGAGAATATTATTAACGTGGCGACAGCCGCTATGGACAACCTGTATTTTGCTGAATGAACAAATCCGTACACGCTACCTGTTGGAATGAACAAATAGGCGATTAGTACTAATATCAATATTGGTATGATAAACTCATGCATATTGATATATATTTTAACATTATTGTAAGTGAATTTAATAAAGTTGGTTGGACTAAATAAGATAAGAGTAAGCAAGTATTTTCTAAACCTAAGGTGGGAGTTCGGTATTTTTTTTATTCTTTCATTTATAGGTCTGCTTTGGTTTAAACCTGGCTTTTCGTATGAGTTGGTAGGAAGAGGTGATTTTCTTTCTCCCTATAACGTTTTTTCGTATTTGTTACACAGGACTAATGCTTACGATATAAATAGATTTTTTGGTATTGATGTAAGTTCTCACTTATCTCATGTATTTACTTATCTCGGTTACTTTTATCTCTTCGAGGTTTTGGGTTTTCAAGCGACTCTAGCCACAGGTGTCTTTTATTTAATAATACTTTTTTTCTCGATGTTTTCATTCTACTCCTACGTAAGCAAGTTTATTAGTTATCGTTTTAAGATTGAGGAAAATATCTCCCTAAGAATTATAAAAACGGCATGTTCCGTTATCTTTGCCTATTCTCCGGTACTTGTTTCACTGTTAATTCCGGGACATTCAGTTTTATTACTGGCATACGCATTTTTTCCTTATTTACTTGGGGTCATTGAAGATATAAATTTCAATAAAGATACTTTTTCGACATATTTCTTTGTTTTTCTTGTTTTCTTCATCATCGCTCCTTCGTTTTCTAATGTAGGTGTTTTTTTCGTTCATAATCTAGGCCTTTTGTTGTATGCTTTAGCAACTCTAACCTTATTAAGATCCGGAAAGAATGTATTTGCAGTAGTAAAAAAATATTTCTACATTTTTCTGGTAATCCTGCTTTCTAATTTGTGGTGGCTGCTACCCTCAATAATTACTCTGTCGGGTAAGGTAAGCCGTGCTATAAGCTTTAGTGTAATTAATAAACTAGCCCCGGTCTCCCCGTATTATTCAATAGCCAATATCCTTATGCTAAGACCGTATGGAATTATGCATGTTGACGCTTCTTTAGTCCATATCTACGACTCTATTGTCTATAAGTTAATTTCGATGTTAATACTAATAACTCCCATTTGCGTTTTTTTATTTGCCAAAAAGTGGAATTATCGCAAAGTTATCACCGCTGTTTTAGTCTTAGTTTTAGTTGGTATTTATATAAGCAAAGGTTATAATCCTCCATTTGAATTTGTTTTTTCCTGGCTTTATGAGCATATAGTTGTATTTAAAGTTTTTCGAAGGTCAGTCAGCAAGTTTTACTGGTTTGTCTACATTTTCCAGATGCTTCTGTTTTCACTGGCTGTGATCATACTTTGGATGGAAAAGAAAAAGTTCCAAAGACTGATCGTTTACTTCATGATTCTAGTTACTCTGTTTCACTTGGTAAACTATAAAAAATTTAATCCTGCAATATACTTTTTTGATACTCCTGATTATCTTAAAGATGGAACAACCTATCTAATGGAATCAACTTATACATTTGTTTATATACCTCATAGTTATAAGACACAGCCTAGTTTTAATGAGGCACTTAATTATTATTCAGGTAGGGATATTGTTGATTACATCTGGGATTTTAGATACACACGTCCGGACCTTTCAAGAGAAGAGCTACCTAATTTCTCACAGAAAAATCTAAACAACCAGCTGTACTTGCTTATACATGATAAAAAAACCAAGGATAATGAGGTTTGTAATTTAACTAGGAAAGTGGGTTTGACGCATATTGTTGTGAGAAAAAATATTATCAATACCCTAGTAGATCCGGAAATCACAGCGTTGATGCTTAAAAGATTAGATATTTACGACGATATAAAAACTTTTGGCAACAATGAAGATCTGATCGTTTTTGATCTGAAGGATTCCTGCTCATCAGACTTCATTTTTTCGAACAAGTCCTCAATAGATTCAGTCCAAGCATTTAGTGAGTCGTTTTATTTAATAAATTCTAACGACCCAAATTATTTGGATATTAATTTTATGGTGAATTACAGCAAAAACTGGAGGCTGCTTCCTGTTGATGAAAAGATGGGTAAAACACCCAGCCTCTCCCTATTTATTAATATTCTAAAGGATGATCTAAGCGGCAAAAGTATGCCCGGGAATGATAGAGGTCAGATATATTGGGAAATTTTTAATACCGGCCAAAATAATTATGTTATTTATTATAGACCGCAAATTTACTTCTACTTGGGCGGGGTACTGACAGCCACAGCTTTTATAAGTTTATTTTCCACCTTGTTGATAAAGTGGCTTAGGTATCGCTAAGCCAACGGTTGAGGTTTCTCCCGGTTATTTCGGACAAAGTTTTAATATCGTTTCTGAATATCTTTTGCAACTTTTCTTTACTTTTGTTGTTTAGTGGTAAGTATTCAGACTGCCTCTTGTTTATTAATGTATACATTTTTGATAATTGCGTGTTACTCTGCAGGTCTTGAGCAAGCCTCTCAAAATGCAATTTTCTAAGAAGGCCTATACTTAAAGAAACTAGTTTAGCAATAGCTCTACTCCTTGGTTCCTTGGCAACATTAACCCGTTTGAGAAGTGAGGTCGGCTTATATGATGAGTCAGCACCAAGAAACTTATAAACATTTCTTAAAACTTCTTTGGGATCTTTTTTTATATCATCGTGAAGAATGAGAAAAATGTTTTCTTTTGGGAACGTATCATAGAACTTTTTGAGATGCTTGCCATACATTGCTTTGTCTATAAACTCGGAGTTTAAGTTGATCATGTCGTCGAATTTCCCCGGAAGATCAGCGGCAGTAAAGTTTGCTTTTTTCCACTTGTATAGAGAATAAGACATCTCCCAGGGCTTCCTTAGTGTTACCAACAGCTTGACGTCAGGGAAATGTTTTTTGATCAAGTCCGCCGTGCCCGGATGGTATATGTAGTGCGTTGTATATTCGCCTAGTATTTTGTTTTTCGCTTCAGGTTTATCGAAAAATTTTTTGTACCAGCCGATACCCTTTGTATAACTTCCAATTCTCTCTCTTTTATCGAAAAAGTTTACTTCTTTTCTTGGTGGTATGAATATCTGAGGGTGTTCACTTAAACAATGGGTTAACCAAGTAGTACCGCATTTTGGTGCACCAATTCCTAAGAAGGTTATTTTTAAATTCTTTAAATACTGCATTTATTTCCAAATTGATAAATCAATACCTAGTAAACTTTCGGTTTTTTCGATATCGCTTAAAAATAAACTCTTTAATTCCTCTCTCTGCAAGGCTGTTAGCGGTCTTTTCTTTATAGGCTTACGGTTGATCTTAACGTAGATATCTTGGAGAAGACTATATAAGCCTATCCTTTTTAAGAGATCAATGATTATCCCAAGATTTTTTTCTTCGATTTTTTTTCTTAACTTAAACAAATAGGTCAAAGATTTAAATTTTGCTTTGGCTGCCGGATTAACCTTTTTTTCCAGAGACAGTGGTGTAAACGATTTGATACCAAGGAACTTGCAGACATTGTCAATTGTTTCCTGCGGTTTTTTTGCAATACTATCAAATATGATCACGTGAACATTACTTGCGTCAAAAAAATCCAAGTAATTCTTTATATGATTGCCATAAAGGCTGTGTTCTATATAAATTCCTTTTTTTATCTCATCTAAGTTATTGTTTTTATGGATTTCCTTGCTAAAATTTAGTTTGTCCCAGAGGTAGTCCGAATATGCTCTATCTACAGGATTTCTTAAACACAAAATGAGTTTAATATCAGGTAACATATCTTTTATTAGTTTTGGTGCATCTTTATCGTAAAGGTAGGCGTTACTGAATTCTCCCCAATTGGAAACACTTGCATCGCATTCTCTGAACTGTTCCTCGTACCATCCAAGACCCTTGTCATAGTTACTGTAAAGGAACTTACCGTTTTCATATTTTTTATTAAAAAACTCCAACTCTTTGAGTTGGGGAATACAAACATCCGGATGTTCCCTTAGACACTGAGTCAACCAAGTTGTACCACTTCTATATGCACCTATTCCGATGAATTTTAATTTCCTTTCTAACATTTTTACCTATTGATTATACAATCGAAAGATAAACACCACTTTTTGTTATGTTATCATTTTCGTGTGTTGGGTAAAAATAATTTAAAGGTGAGTCCTCTTTATCACACCGTTAAAATGTTTTTCAATTATTATGAACTGGCTGGCTGGATCATAAGCGGATCTCCAAAAAACAAACCGGCTCCCCATTTGATAAAACGTGTTCTAGTAAGGAAGCTGCAATCCGAGACGGGTATCGGAACTTTTATTGAAACGGGAACTTACATGGGTGAGATGGTTTCCGCTGTCAGCAAATCATTTACCACAGTCTATACCATTGAAATAGATGAGAAGCTGTACCATAGAGCAAAAGATAGGTTTGCTAAACAGGAAAATATTAGGGTTTTACTGGGAGATAGCGGTAGACTACTACCGAAAATACTAAGTGATCTGGACGAAGATCTCATTCTTTGGTTCGACGCTCATTATTCCGGCGGTATTACCGGAAAGGCAGATAAGGAGACACCAATAGAAGAAGAGCTTGGTGCCGTTTTCGCCTATGAGGAGCGTACAAAGAAAAATTGTTACCTTCTTATTGATGATGCCAGATGTTTCGTGGGGAAAAATAGTTATCCCACTATCGAAAAGATAGAAAAGCTAGCAAAGGACTATCATAAAGTTATTAAAGTTAAAAACGATATCATTAGACTTTTACCACGTGAGTAAAGTATTATCTATTAAGTTGGCTGTCTGTTTAGGGCCGCGTCCTATCAAAGTATGATTCTTATAGGTGGTATTGAAGACCAAATAAAACTGTATGTTTGGGGCGAGATATCAAATACGCTTTTTTCTATATCAGATCGTAGTCTAGCCAATTTTTATGTCTACGAATCGTTATTTAGGGACTTAACGTCCCCATTAAGTGTCAACCAACCAATAATGTGGACTTTTTATTCTGTTATGGCCACGATCTTTGGTGGTAATTTTTTGAATATTTTTTCGATCATCACTTTGTTGACGGTTTTTGTTATTTCTTATTTTTATTTTAAGAGATACATTTACCCTTTATTTTTCAGTTTGATCTTCACCCTCTCAACATATTCATTGGTTCACATTGGCAGACATATTGCCTTAACTCAAATATGGCTGATCCCGCTGTTTTTCATGGTATTAGAGATGAGCGGGGGAAATTATAAGAAGGATATTAAAGTAGCTGTAATACTCTCATTATCTGTGTTGATTTCGAATTATTTGGGATTTTTTCTTGTGCTAACTTACTTAGTTTATACATTGGTGAAAATTATTTCGAAAAAATTTGCTAAAGATCAAACGGTAAAAATTTTAAAAAGTTTTTTTATCACCATTATTGTTATAACATTGCTTTTAGCACCAATGGTTCTACCATACTTTAAAGCCGTTTATTTTCCTAGCGAGGATGCCGTTCTTAATTTAACGAGGGCCAAAAAGTCGATCTCCGATTTTGCCGCATTTAGTTCTCGGCCGTGGTATTTTATTACCCCACCGGTAAAAAACCCCTTTCTGGGGGAACTTTCATCCGGACTTTTAGAGAAAATAGAATCGACGGGATATTTTTTGGCTGATGATTACTTTGCAAATGAGCACCAAGCAAATTATTTTGGATTATTTTTCTTAGGCTCTCTTGCCTACCTTCTTACTTTCGCTATTAAAAAAATAGATAAAAGTACCTTGAGAAAACTGTTGATCTACCTCACTGTGGCACTAATACTGATCTCATTTATGATGCCCCCCTTCCTCACCATTTTGGGAATTAAGATATACACACCGGGTTGGCTCATGTTTAAATTCCTTCCCGTATTTAGAGTTACCGCAAGATTAGGTGTAGTTGTCCATTTCTTATTACTGGTGGTTTTTGCGCAGACGCTGCAGATAATAAAAGAGAAAGGATTTGTAAAGGAGAGTGTAATAAAGATGATGATACCGCTGTTATTTATCATTACTTTGGCAGAGACGGTAATTCCTGTGAAAGTCTATAAAACGGACGAGCCTCCCGAAGTGTATGAGTATTTAGGCAACAAACGTAATGACTACAGTAAAATAGCAGTTTTTCCGTATAGCAAGACGGATGAAGGTTTTTTGTGGCTGCCTGTTCACAAGAAGCTTATGGTTAATCCTCGAGGTTACAGGAATGAACAGTACGTTTCGGAAGAATTAACAAAGAAGATACCCACCGATGAGGGACTAATGATGATAAAAGATTTAGGTGTTAATTACCTGATTATTTACAAGGAAGGGGAAAAATTAGATTTTTTTGAAACCTCTGCCGAGATGAAGTTAGAAAAAGAGTTTTATGATTCCTATATATATAAATTGTTATGAAGACTTATGGCAATCTTGTATAATT
>VAPB010084298.1_pt1 | contig 13595 bp, 9 predicted proteins | sample 3395101 | NCBI WGS metagenome assembly VAPB01 (sample SAMN08290433, study PRJNA428436) | hydrothermal vent metagenome | isolation source: Deep-sea hydrothermal vent chimney | place: Indian Ocean: Southwest Indian Ridge | reverse complement strand
TTTTCAGAAAATATCCGGCTTCTTGAAGAAAAGATAGAATACAAGTTCAGGAAGAAGTCTTTAATCAGAGAAGCTCTCACTCATAAGTCATTCGCCAGTGAAGACGGCGCGAAATACTGCTTCAACGAAAGAGTTGAATTTCTCGGTGACGCGGTGCTGGGACTTATAGTATCGGAATATCTGTTCAACTCTTATCCGGACCATTCCGAGTCGTCGATGTCAAAAATAAAGGCATACGCGGTACGTGAGGCCACACTTGCGGAGGTATCTTCAAAACTCGGATTGGGTTCGTATCTTCTCCTGGGAAAAGGAGAAGAGTCAAGCGGCGGCAGAAAAAAACCGTCTCTTCTGGCTAATGTATTTGAAGCGGTTCTGGCTGCTGTCTATCTTGACGGCGGTTATAAGAAAGCGAAAAAATTCGCGATTGACAGTCTTAATGACAAGATACGGGATCTTGTTGATAACAATCTCGTTTATGATTTTAAATCCCGGTTCCAGGAGATTGTTCAGGAAAAGTTCGGAATCCTGCCGAGCTACAGGATATACAGCGAAGAAGGCCCTGAACATAAAAAAGTATTCAAAGTCAGCGTCCTCGTTGCCGGTGATCTGTGTGGTACAGGCACGGGCGGAAGCAAGAAAGAAGCAGAACAACAGGCCGCCAGGGCAGGACTGAAAAAACTGGAAAAGCGGCCTAAGAAGAAGATATAATTAGCAGCGCATTGCAAAATTAACAATTATCAATTAACAATTAACATTTACCTGCCCCGTGTCCTGATCCGTCAGGATTTACGGGGACAATTATCAATATGACTCTCACTTATAAGAAAGCAGGGGTTGATATCTCCGCGGGCAATAAACTGATCGACCTCATCAAACCTGTGGTGCGCTCAACTTTCAGACGAGAGGTTTTAGACGACATAGGTTCTTTCAGCTCGCTTTTCAGGCCTGACCTGACCGGTTTAAAAAAACCGGTATTGATAAGCAGTACTGACGGGGTCGGCACTAAACTGAAAATAGCGTTTATGATGAACAGGCATACATCTGTCGGCATCGACCTTGTCGCCATGTGTGTTAATGATATCCTTACAAGCGGCGCTGAACCTCTTTTTTTTCTGGATTATTTCGCTACCGGCAGGCTGTCTGCAAAAAAAGCGTCTGATGTAATAAAAGGGATTGCCGCCGGCTGTAAGATTGCCGGCTGTTCACTGATTGGAGGAGAGACGGCCGAAATGCCCGGCTTTTACGCCACGGGTGAATACGACCTGGCAGGCTTCTCTGTCGGAATAGTCGATCAGGCCGGTATCATCAATGGATCAGGCATCAGAAAGGGAGATGTTATTATTGGACTCGCATCAGACGGCCTGCACAGCAACGGTTACTCACTCGCAAGAAAAGTCTTCTTTGATATCGGCAGATATAAGCCCGGGAAGATAATCAGCGGTCTCCGGCGATCAATCGGCAGTGAACTGCTTAAACCCACAAAGATCTATGTTAAACCTGTACTTAACGTGCTGGCGAATTATCGAATTAAAGGAATGGCTCATATTACCGGCGGAGGTATAACTGAAAATATACCCCGCATTCTACCTGGGAAACCCGGCTTAAAAGCAATAATAGAAAGGCAGAGCTGGCCTGAACAGAAAATATTCAGCATTATTCAGAAAAAAGGCGGAATATCTGATAAAGAAATGTTCAGAACCTTTAACATGGGGATCGGTTTCGTGCTTGTTGTTAAAGAGGCCGATGCAGCGGGTGTTCTGAATAAACTGCGGTCTGCCGGTGAAAAGGCGCATATTATAGGACATATAGAAAAGGGGAAAAGGGGAGTAACGTACGCATAACAAATAGCTCAAAGTTCATAGCTCATGGCTCATAGTACGGATAAACAAAATAATTTGCTGTCGGTTATCAGTTATGTCTTTTTTGCTATGAGCTATAAACTATCAGCTATGAGCTTAAACATATGTTAACCATCGGTGTTCTTGCATCAGGAAGAGGTTCAAATTTTCAGTCGATAATCAACAGCATCGACTCCGGCTATCTTAAGGCGAAAATCGCCGTGCTTATTACGGATAATAATGATGCGTATGCGATTGAAAGGGCGAAAAATAGCGGGATTGAATCAATTGTTATGCGGCAAAAGGATTTTCCTGACAACGACTCATATTACACAGAGATCTCAGACGAGCTGATGAAAAGAGGAGTAGAGCTTACAATACTCGCGGGATTTATGAGAGTTGTAGGTAAAACTCTTATTGAAAAATTCCGCAACAGGATTATGAACATTCACCCTGCCCTCTTACCTTCTTTCCCCGGACTTCACGGACAAAAACAGGCCCTGGATTACGGCGTGCGTCTGTCAGGATGCACTGTGCATTTTGTGGATGAAGGAGTTGACACAGGCCCTGTAATAATTCAGGCCGCTGTGCCTGTTTATGACGCTGATACAGAAGAGAGTCTTTCAGAAAGAATACTTGAGCAGGAGCACAGGATATTCCCGTACGCGATAAAGCTTTTTTCCGAGGGTAAAATGTCAGTTTCAGGAGGCAGGGTCATCGTAGAAAGTAACAAAGATGATTCTGTTTTGATTAATCCGCCCCTTAAATGATCATCTCCCGGCAGCGTCCCATAATTGAGTCTATTGCAGAGCGACTTCACGGTGATCCACAGCGTCTTTTACAACTCCAAGAAAGTCTTCCATTCCAAATGGTTTATCCACGCATTTAAAAGCGCCGTATTCCGAAGCCTGCTTTATCGTACTGTGCGACAAATATGCCGAAATAAGTATTACTATCGACTTAATGCCTGACGCCCTGATCTCCGCGAGCAGTTCAAGTCCGTCCAGGCCCGGCATTTTCAGATCAGTGATAATTATGTCATAACGGGATGACTTCAGCATCTTTAACGCCTGCTCACCGCTTTCAGCAACATCAACAGACAGATCCAGCCCTTTCAGCGCTGTCTGCAGTGACCACCTTATCAGCTCTTCATCATCGATAACCAAAGCCTTAATTTCTTTCGCTGATGTCATTGAATTATAACCCTCCACTGAACATTGCTGCAATTTTCAAGCCAGAGGAGTTAAAGCTCAAAAAAAACTTTGCCTTTTAAAATATCCCTACATGAAAACCCTTAAAATCAGCTCGGGAAATCTCCGATAATTCAATGCGTTGGCTTTATACGGCTGTTATGGAAATTAGTGAAAACACTCAGCGAGGCGGTATTTCACGCAGTAGTGAGGTATTATGGATCAGAATCTGTGACTGACCCGCCGTGACACCCTGAAACTCCCTGCGTGGAACAGTTGTTATTACCCATGCCGCTTTTCACATAGCCTCCAGGGGTCGCGGCTTTTTTAAACGCAGTTATTTTAAGGCTGTTACCGCCGTAATTGTACGGGTCAAGGTCAGGGTTCGCAGCATTAGTCCCGTATCCGATCAGACGTGACCTTTTTGCTCCATGAGGCACAGCTATATGGCACGTAACACAAGTCTGGTTCTGGTGGCCACTCCCGCCGCCGCCGCCACCGCCGCCCGAGCTTACTTCATGAACATTATTGTACCAGCCGGTCTCGCTTCCACCGGGATACAGAGGGTGACAGTTTTTACAGAACAGGCCGCCGTATGAAGTAAAACTGTCTTTATCGCTCAACTTCCAGAGCTGTGCGTCGTTTCTGAGTGGCCAGTATTGGTTTGGGCCCTTAAGCATATATTTTGAGTTTGAGCCATGCGGTCCTCTAGGGTCAGTAGTGTCCTCACTTTCGGCGCCATGACAGTCTGAGCAATACATTGTCTGATCACCTTCACTTTTCCATGGCGTACTCATCTGAGCATCTGTAAGCGCTTTAGGAGGATATGAACCGGGGAATGACGCTCCGGCAGTACCGGTGAGCATGTTATTCAATGTGACCCTCACAGGATGGGCTGATTTATTGCCCCTGCTGAATTCCCATGCCTGATCAGTTATGACAGCTCCTGATCCAGTAGTATAGATCGTATCGGGCGAACCTAAATTTCTGATGGCGTACGATGAATGACATTTAAAGCATATCTGGTACTCTTTATCCGCGCTGTTCATTGTTCTGTAAGAAGATAAAGCAATATCACTCCATAAAGGATCATCATTTGGATGATCAACTCCCGTAACTCCCAGAAGGGCATTTGAAACATCATTCGTCGATGCATCCGGTAACTGAGGATACCATTGATTGACTGCAGAAACATGAGTTCCCTTGAGAGTCTGATGAGGATTATGGCAGTCTACGCATTCCGCATGCTCATTGCCAAGGTCCCATCTGAGATCGTCGGCATCATACGAGACGCCAATCTGAAGAACATCAAGGTTAGTATGCCTTACAGGTGGAAGAGCATCAACAGGATGTTTGTAAAACGTCTGAAACATATCATAAATTTTCAACTCTTTTGGAACACCCACTCCGGATCCATGACACGATGTCGATGCAATACCGCTTATATAAAAACACGTGTCCTCCTCAGCCTTTCTTAATAAATAGGGAGAACCTCCCCCACTGTGAACTTTATGGCATGACGCACATCCAGCCTCAGCTACTGTATCCGGTGTACCGTCCGGAATGGGCTGTGTCTCAGCCACCGGATCGTCTATTGCCGTAGCATCAGTCTGATGAATACTTCCAACCCAGTTTGTTTTTTCATGACACCTGTCACAAATATCATTGATCGACTGTGCCAGACTGCCGCTGTTCAATACAAGGAACTTTTCGTTAGTGGTATGCGGGTCATGACATGAGGTGCACTCGACATATGAATCGCCTGAATAATTATACAGCCTGACTTCATAGTAAGTACCGCCAATCCCCTGTACAGGAGGTTTGCTTACTCCGGATTTCAGTTCAATAGACCTGGGGCCGCCTGTATCAAAACTGATCTGTGCATTTTCATCATACTTGATCGCCACGGGATGATCATCCTGGAGATTGATCCCAAGATTGCCTGCTGACGCATCAAGTAATTCACCGGTTCCATTCTTAACTCCTGTCATACTTATTGTTGTAAAAGTACCGGTGGCGGCGTCATAAGTACTTCCACTGAGGTTATATACACTTCCTATCGCAACTGTACCGTCATGACAGCTCAGACAGAGTCGTGACCTGTAACCAACTGCCGGGAATGTGCCCAAATCCGGTGAAACTGCATAACCAGGAGAATCAACTCTCTGCAGATACTCACTGTCATACATCGTATAACTCGCCGTACTTAATTTATGGTTCCATAGAGGCTCAGCCGGTTGAGCATTATGAGGGGCATGGCAAAAAGAACATAATTTTGTCTCTGATGCTGCCTTGACAGTGCCGGTGCTGGTTGCTGAGAGATTATGCTTTGTAGATGCAACATCTACTTCAGTCACATCAACTGCCCATGATAAAGACGCAATAGCGGTCATAGCAGAGATAACTATCAATTGCAAATACAGCTTATATCTTCTTATGGTCATTATTTTCATATTAATCCGGTATATACTTAATATTATATCAAAAATCATGCCATAAGACCCTGAATCTTCATTCTTTTTCCTCTGCAGTGGGTTTTTCTTCTGTTTTTAGATATCTGAACACCTGTACTCTGCTGTTAAATACATCTGCTACATATATATTATCCCTGCTGTCAATAGCTATGCCCGCCGGCAGCAAAAAAGAGCCAACTCTTCGGCCTGACTTGCCGAATACAAGGAGCAATTGTCCTGACAGATCAAAGAGCTGGACAGCCTCGAACAAGGTATCAACAACATAGATATTTCCTTCACTGTCAATAGCAATTCCTCTTGGATTACCCATATCACCTGTGCCGTCACCATGTTTTCCAAACTTCGCTACAAACTTTCCTTTCTTATCAAAGACCTGAATTCTAAAATTGAGAGAGTCAGCAATGTATAATTTATCGTCATCAGCTATGTATATAAAAGTAGGATGGTTCAACTGTCCGTCTTCTTCTCCTTTTTCACCGAATGAAAACTTATATGTACCATCGGTTTTATAAACATATATCCTGGCATCTACAGTATCTGTTATGTATATCTCGCTGTTTTTATTGTCGATCGCAAGCCCTGTCGGCCTTTTAAAAGAGTCCTGCCCCGGGGGAGGCTTAAAACTCCTTAAATACTTGCCCTTCCCGGAAAACACATATACCTTCTTCTGAACTGAATCAGACACATAAATGTTACCCTGACTGTCTGAAACAGCGCTGACAGGAGAAGCAAATCTGCCCTTGTCTGTTCCTTCTATAATGCTGTATTTGCCGTTCTTAATATCAAATATATGTACTGCCAGAAGAGCCGTATCAGTAACGTATATCTTGCCCTTATCATCAATGGACACTCCAAACGGCTTTAGTATCCTGTTTTCAATATCCCTGCCGGCAATAAACTGCCATGCCTTTTTCAGGAAGCTCTTTTTTGCTCCAATATCATCCGGAGTGCTGATACTTTTGACAAACTCTATCCTTGGTTCATACGGCGGCTGAGGCCAGACCATTCTCTCCTGCGGTTTTTTTGACGCTTCTTTCGTAGAACTCATGCCCAACATAAAAATGGACAAAAAAACCAGTATTACAAAGTATATCTTTTTACGATTTATCATAACAGCCATATTGTTTATATTTTAGATCAATATTTGCCAAGATACAATATTTATTGGCCTACAGTTCTATTAAAATTTTCTTGTAGCCTGGACTTTCAACCTGTTTAAGGTGGTCGAAATATCCCGATTATCTTCCATACTCCAATTATATCTCACAGTCAGGAAAATCCGTCTTATTCTGTAGTTTATATCAACATTGGCTGAAATAGCTGTCGAATCTGAGGTCGGTGAAATCCTGTAAGATGCAGCCTGTGTCAGGCTAAGGTTCCTGTACAAAACAAAATGTAAATCCTGACCAGCGCTGTATACCTCCCAGCTGGTATCCCCGCGCTCAATTGATGCCCTTGCACTCAGACCCATTTTGGCCCTCCAGCCCAGCGGCACCTCATATCTCAAACTCCCTTTACCCGTAATATGCCTTTCATCAGCAAGTGATGCTCGATTCATTACAGAATAATTTCCACTGGCTTCGGCTTGCAGTCTTTTTATGTAATTGTTTGATCCATTTATGTTCACATTATACGCGTATGTACTGTCACTATCTGATGAACTCGTATATGAAGCGCCAGCGCCTGTGTTAAGAGATGTCTTTATCCTCCGGAATGATTTGCCGAGGCTTGAAAGAACATCAGCGTTGTAATGCGAACTGTTTGTCTCTCCCTGAGAGGCTCCGTAGCCGGCTCCTGTACGCGCGGTAAATTTTATTTTTGCAGGAAGAGTAGCTGAGTAACTCAATGATCCCCTCGCCGACTCTGAAGTACTTTCTCCGTGCGAACCTCTTCTCGATGATAAAAAAATCCCTCCATTAGACAGGAGATTTCTGCTAATCCTGTATTCAGCAGACGTATTATTATTCACTGTTATATTTGATCCAGCAGTATCATTAGCATAATTAAATGTAGTACCGCTTTTGCCGTAGAATTTGGAAGACGGCTGGTAGTGAAGCACAGATGAAGCTCCCATATTCGCATTTTCACTTTCTGTGTCATAACCCGCATTTGCGCTTAATTCCAGACTCGTAACCCTTGACAATCTGTGATTTGAGTGGGCGCGTAAATTTAATGTATGGGAACCAGTTTCACTGTCAGTCAATCTGTCAAGGGTGTTCCTATAATCATAGCTCAAGCTCGCATCTGCATTTTTCCATTTCTTGCTCAAGTCCATATGCAGTGCTCGTCTCCTATCATCCAGTTTACTCCTCCCTGTTCTTTCACGATCATCCTGTGTCACCCAGTATTTGAGGGTCGGATATTTTCTCAGTTTCACAGAGCCCCTTAGCGCAAAACCCGTTGTTGTCTGCTCCAGCATTGGCGTTCCTGTATTCAGAGTACTGAAACCGTTTTGTGTGTTTCTGTACGCGGAAATACTAAATGGCATCGCGCTTGCCCTAATAAAATCGAGAAGAATGTTGTAATCAAAAGATTCAGATTCAAAAGAAGAACCGTCAAACTCCCTGTCCTCCTGCGCATACACGCCGGTTAACGAATATGAGAGCAAATTTCGATGTAACAAATACCTTGAGTAGTTTAGTCTGTATGTTTGTTGCAGTGACGATTGTGAACTAATCTGAGAATTTGATTCTCTCTCACCATTCTGATAGGTTAATTGTATACTACCGCTAATATATCTTCCCATGGCGTTAGTGACAAAATACGGAAATAGCATTAACATAACAACCATAATTCCAATATATAATGTTGAATTCTGTTTCACATTAAGTTTTAGTTGATATTAGATAAACAATAAAAACAAGTTCGCAAATTTCTTATTAGTATTTTAAATACAATATATTCTTTGATTTCGGGGCATTAAGCACCATAAAGACCTTCCCCCCACCCATAATATTATGAACTATTTACAAATACACAAGTTCAAATTATAGACTATTTCAGATGTTAAAAGCCACTTTGCGTTGAACTTATGAACTGCTCTTTTTTAGGCGGATAAATTACTAATTTGTTGTTACTGATTGCAGTTTAAATATCTCTTTTTTTGCTTTCCTTGAAAAATAACCTTTCGGCTCGATCCTCAGATATTCCTGAAAATGGTATATGGCATTGCCCCTGTCATTCCATTTCAAAAAAACAAGGGCAATGCCATAGTGCGCATTGGCGTAATTAGGATCAAGATCAAGCGCCTGTTTCTGATACATATGTGATCTATCAAACAGGCCCAGATCGTAATAAATATATCCTATATTATTGTACGCAGCCGGATTAAACCGGTTGACCTCGATCGATCTCTTAAGCTCTTCAAGCGCAAGATTGTGTTTTTTTGCAATGTATGCGGCAAGCCCCTTCTGAAAATGCTCCTCGCCCATATTATTTTTTTTTGCCTGTTCATACATTAACAATGCTTCATTATATTTTATCTGATCATCGTTTTCCTGATATAAAGACATAAGAATAGGATATATGGAAACAATACGATTATTCATCTTCAGCGCTTTTTCAAGATATCTAATACACGTTTTATTATCGTTCATTTCCATATAAGCAAGCCCAATATTATGTAGAATGACAGCATCGTTTTTTAATTTAAAGGCCTTTTTGTAATATTTTATGGACTTTTCATACTCCCCGGTCTTACTGTAAGCAAAAGCAAGCCCCTGATACGCGTTATATATGTTGCTCATGATGGGATAGTCCTCTACTTTTGACAGAGCTTCAATGGCTTCTTTATACATCCCCTTATCGTTATAGATGAATCCGAGAAACGTGTATGCCATTGACGACCCTGTTTCATTAATGTTTCTTTTCAATTCACTGATAAGACCTTCCAGATAATTCTTATCATGCAGTCTGGACCTTACTGCAGATGCGCCGTTTGCCGGTACAACATAGCGGTATTCATCCTGTTCAATTATATGTTTAAACTCGTCACCTCTTTTAAGATACACCATTGACAGATCATCCCAGTACACAAGCGCCCAGTCTTTTGATGAAAGGCCAAAATCTATATCTATGTCAACTTCCCTGAAGAATTTCTCAAGAAGCACATAGCTTAGGAGTGCCACATTAAATCCGTACTTTTCATGGAGTTCCTCCAGAAGTTTCGGCCGAGTCCTTGCCACATCAAGAGATTCAAGCAGTTCCCTTGATATATTTCCCCTGCCATCCACAAAGGCTGACCTTTTTGGAAAATCCCTCCACGTTATATAACCTCCCCAGTGAAAGGCATTGAATATTCTGCCGTAAATATTTCTTTTATCAAGATACTGAAGCGCCAGTTCAGGAAGATATTCATTATTGTATCCAAAACCGAACTTCTTTCCCGGCGTCGTAAAAGGCTTGATCTCCAGGCAGGCGAGTGTCGTAATGATAATAAGAACTGTAATAAGACTTGCATTAAGAATTCGCCACGCTTTGCCGTTGATCTTTATCTGAGCCGCAATATTCCTGACTATTACGGGTGCGCCGACAATGCCAAGCAGAAACATAAATCTTAATCCTGAAAAAGCCATATAAATGAATGGCGCCACCAAAAACACATGAATTATCGAGATCCTTTTTATGTTTACAAAAAATGAAAGAATAATGGCAGCTGTCAGGAAATAGACCATCTTAAAATCTTTCCAGAGAGGTTTTTGAAGCTCTGTGATTTCATCAGCATACCAGCTCGTCCCTGACATCATCTCCGTTGGAGCGGAAAACGAATAAGAAGTATATGGATTCAAAAGGGTAGCTACCAGTACTGCCATGAACACCAGCATAATGACCGCCAATTGCCTGTTTGTCGGTGTAAACGGAAGTTTTAATTTATATCTCCTGTTCAGTATCCGATGCAAAATGCCGCCGATTATAAAGGCGCTAAAAGGCACTATGACCAGAACTGTGCTCGGATGCATGTTGACCCATATTATCTGGGTAAGGGGCAATATATATATATACTTCTTGCCTTCATGAACAAAAGCATTAAGCGAATAAATTAAAAACGCCAGAAAGAACATCAGTGCTATATCCGGCCTTTCCACAATTCTGTGCCTGATCATAAACACAATGAATATTAAGACCGCTATTGAAGCGATATGCTCCCTGTCCGGAATAAGCGAATCCTTCAGAAGTATATAAATAGCCCCTGTTACAATTGCGGCTTTAAGCAGTATAACGCCATACAGGCTGAATGCCGCGTAAGCCAGGTAGAAAACAACATCAAACAGCCATTCAGGGTCGGCAAAGCCCCTGTTCAGGCTTGGATAGGAAAAAGGCTCATTATCCGGGAAGCCCCTGTTGTTAACTATCTCCCTGCCAAGGCTGAGATGAGTCCCGGCGTCATAAGATTCAATCTTTATTATGCCAAGGATAAAAACACACGCCAGAAAAACCGTAATTAAGATGCGGGTTGTCCTCTCCGTCTTCGCGTAACTGGTCATATATTTATTATAGTATGTTCCGTAACATCAGTGTTTTTTATCCTTAAATTCACTTTTTAATATCGCGAGTTCCTGGGTCAGGTCTTTAACCTGAAGGCTTAATTTTGAGATTATAATAGAAAAATGAATTGATATCGCAAGAAGAAAGAGTATTGAAAAGATAAACAGAGTGGTAGTGGGCTCTATCGCTCCGATCAGATTTGTAATAAATACAAGCGGTTTATACCACACTACCAGTATTATCATACTAAGCCCGGTTAATATCCATAACCATGCATATTCTTCTTTAAGCCTTCTCTTCCTTAAAAGCTCGATTATAATAATAAATATGATCACAGAGGTTATGACAGCAAAGATCTTTTGATGAGTGGACATGTGAATAAAAGACATTTTCTACTCCCCTCCCCACGGAGATATATTATTACGTTTTATCAATGTGATTAGTATAGGCAGACCTGTATAATTAACCCTTTTTATTTTTTATGAGATAGTTCAGTAAACCCCTCTCTCCTTATCATTGTTAGAATTATCGATAGAACCATTTTAAAGATATAATAAACAGGCTTAATACCCGAATGCATGGATATTGCTGAACCATACATTTGTACCGGTACTTCCTTTATTCTGAACCCTGATCGCTTCAGCATTATCAGCGTATCTGCGTCAGGAAAATCCGCAGGGTATCTTTCATTGACGTAAAAACGGAGCACATCCATGTTCAGTGCCTGATAACCTGATGTTGAATCAGTAATCGGCTGTTTCATTAAGATCGATGCAATGGAACTGAACATTCTCATGCCAAGCTTTCGCATAAAAGCGATCTTATAAACGTTCTTACCTATAAATCTTGAACCTATAATGACGTCGGCTTCGTTGCTTTTAAGTACCTTTAGAAGATCTGGAATATATGAGGCGTCATGCTGCCCGTCCCCGTCAAGTTGAACGACACAGTCATAACCATTCTTTAAGGCATATTTATAGCCTGTCTGAAGGGCGGCTCCATAGCCGAGATTAAATGCATGGCTTATCACCAGCGCACCTTCCTTAAAAGCCTCGGTAGCACAATTATCAGTTGAACCGTCATCCACAGCTACAATCCTTGCATCCGGGGCCACCTGTTTGACATCAGCCACAACCTTCTTAATATTTAGCTCTTCGTTATACATTGGTATTATGATAAGAGTATTATCATATTTAGTCGTCATGGTTCAGATACCTTCTTTCACTCCAGATGTATTTATAAGCTCATATTTAACCACAAAGCAGTAGTGTATTTATTGTCCTCAATTATTTCAAGCTGTATTTAATATTTCCTCAAAATTGATAGAGACGCCTTGAACTTGTTTAAAAAGTCAGTTAAACCATGTAATTTTTTTAGTCTTTTTAGAATATATGATGGCCTGAAATAAAACCTGAGATATGCTTTTCTTATGATCTTTTCCATGTTTTCTTTAGTAAGATGAGGGAATGATATAAGAGATTGTTTCATAGGATCTATGGGAACGTACTCATCAGCAATCATCCATTTGTTTTTCTTTGCGATTTCATGAAAGTTTGTATGGGGGAATGGTGTGCAAATTGAAAAAAGGGCGTAATCCACATCGAGTTTTATAGTCTCTGAAATAGTGTATTCAATGGTCTCTTTTGTTTCAAGCGGACAACTGCCTATTAAAATATTAAGTTCAGGTTCAATTCCATATCTCTTAAGCATGTTGACTGCAGTATAAATCGATTCTACTTTTAGGTCCTTTCTAATATAATCAAGTATCTCCTGATTAAATGATTCAATTCCAATGTCGATATATTTACAGCCGGCTTCTGCCATTGCCTTTATCAATTCATTGTTTTCTAAATGATCTGCCCTTGCAAGGCAAGACCATTCCATATTGAGGTCTCGTATGCCATTACATATTTCAATAATTCGGCTGCGATTCCACACAAATTGGTCATCTAAAAAAGAAAAAGATTTAAAACCATGCTTGTGCAGCATTTTTATTTCTTCAATAATATTATCGGCCGACCTTAATCTTACCGGGGGTTTTTCCATTGCAGAACTACACCTTTTGAATTCAATCTCACGAGCAAAATCAAGAGAGTTTGGGACGCAATAATAACAATTGTAGGAACATCCCCGTGATGAGATCATAGTAGTAAAAGGCAGTGCACATAATTTAGGATTGTGATAGTTTGCCGGTTCAAGAAGTGTCCTATCCGGGAAAGGAAGTCGGTCGAGATTATCAATTAATTTCCGTCTCACAGTATCAACTTTATCGCCGTTCCTGAGACAGCTAATGCCCTCAACATTTACAGGTTCTGCTTTTGATTTAATAACATCCACCAACTCTTTAATGCTATCTTCAGGTTCCCCTCTTATTACAAAGCTATTACTATCAATAAATTCAGAAGGGTTAACTGTGGGTTCAGTGCCCATGAAAATGAATTTCGCATCACTATTTTTCTCACTTATAATATCTCTTGCGCTAAGGTCTGTTTTTTTCGAGAGAAAAACTGTATAAAAAACGTATATGTCTGAGTCATCACTTGCTGCAAATTGATAAAATTCATTTTTTCTTACCTTTTCAATCGGTAAATCTCTTACGATGACATCAT
>VAPB010851313.1_pt1 | contig 13615 bp, 14 predicted proteins | sample 3395101 | NCBI WGS metagenome assembly VAPB01 (sample SAMN08290433, study PRJNA428436) | hydrothermal vent metagenome | isolation source: Deep-sea hydrothermal vent chimney | place: Indian Ocean: Southwest Indian Ridge | reverse complement strand
CACCTCTATTTATATTTAATGCTATCGACTTGATAGCTTAATTTGTGGCAATATCTCGATTTTCACTTTGTTTATTTGCCAGATTAAAAAAATGTCGGCATTTTTTACCCCAAGGGGGCGAGCCGATCTTACCACAGCTGCTTCGTCATGACCTATTTGCGGTGGATTACCACAGCTTCATGGGCCGATGCCTCGCATCTGTAGCAACCTCAGCCCGTGAATAATTCAGGTAAATAATCGAAATTATTGAGTTTTATTCTTTAAAATGCCCTGTTGTTCTAAATACTGGATAACTCTATCTCTGCTTTGCTCAATATCGAGTTTACTCGAGTCAATTGTGAGTTCCGGATTGATCGGCTCTTCGTAAGGTGCTGAAATTCCAGTGAATTCTTTGATCTCTCCGGCTCTGGCTTTTTTGTAAAGACCTTTGGGATCCCGTTGTTCCGCGACGTCCAAAGGAACACTCATAAACACTTCTATGAACTCCCCTTCATTGAGGAGCGTCCGTGCCAAGTCTCTGTCTTTTTTGTAGGGCGAGATAAAAGCTGTCATCGTCAGCAATCCGGCATCGGCAAACAGCTTTGATACTTCACCGATGCGCCGGATGTTTTCTTCACGGTCTTCGGGAGAGAAGCCGAGGTTTTTATTCAAGCCATGGCGGATGTTGTCGCCATCCAGCACATAGCAGAGATGTCCGCGTCTGTACAATTCCTCTTCGACCGCTAGGGCTAATGTTGATTTTCCGGAACCGGATAATCCCGTAAACCAGATGACGACCGCTTTTTGTCTGAGGAGTTGTTCTCTTTTGCTTTTGGACAGAGGACTCTGTTGCCAGGTGACATTGGTGGCTTTGTTTTTTGTCATTCTTTAATCTCCATAGCATTCCTGAAAATGATTAGTGCACTTTGAAAGATTGATAATAGTCCATCAGGATTTCTGCTACCTCGGGCCGGCTGAACTCCTTAGGTGGATGCTGCCCTTCTGACAGCTGTTTTCGAAGCTCTGTTCCTGAAATAAGCACGCGGTCTTCTTTTCCATGAGGGCAAGTTTTCATTGATGCCATTCCATCACATTTATGGCACCAGAATGTCCAGTCGATATTTAAAGGTTTGATTTTCAGTTCTTCAGATCCAATATCCGTGAATATCTTTTGGGCATCGAAGGGGCCATAGTAATGGCCCACTCCGGCATGATCACGACCGATGATCAAATGGCTGCAGCCATAATTTTGTCTGAAGATTGCATGAAGTACAGCTTCTCTAGGTCCACCGTAGCGCATTTCCATTGGATACACCTTGAGGACAACCCTGTCTTCCGGATAGTAATTTTTAAGCAGCACTTCATAGCACTTCATTCGTATATCGGCAGGAATATCGTCTGATTTGAGTTTTCCGACTAAAGGATGGATGAAGAGTCCATCTGTGACTTCTAGAGCAATTTTTGTACAGTATTCGTGGCTTCTGTGAATGGGATTTCGAGTCTGAAAAGCGGCGATTGTATTCCACCCCTTTTCTTCAAAAAGTGCACGTGTTTCCGCCGGACGACCAAAGTGCCGGCCAAATTGCTCTGGATAAGGACCTTCACTGAAGACTTTAACAGGCCCAGATATTAGGATGTCTTTTTGGGACATTAATTTAGATACTCCCGGATGGGATTCTTCATCCGTGAGGAATACCATTTTTGCTTCGTGGTTTTTATCATAGCCGTATTTTTCTGTCACAGCTAAACTTCCCATCAATTCTCCCGATTCTTCATCACGGAGGGCCACGTGACTCCCTATGGAAGCGGCCTTTGCCTGATCTTCCGATATGGAGAGAGTTATTGGAATGGGCCAGAGAGTTCCATCAGTGAGATGCATGTGATCAACAACATTCCTGTAATCGTCTTGATTCATGAATCCTGACAATGGAGTGAATGCGCCTATGGCCATCATTATTAAATCAGATGTTTCCCTTGAAGTCATTTGTACTATCGGCAGAGATTTAGCTTTCTCTCGGTTGTCAATGAGTTCGTCGCCATTGAGAAGAAGGGGGCTGAGCTGTTTTCCTCCGTGTGGAGGAACGAGGTGTGTCGTCATTGTATAATACTCCTTAATTTTATAAGTAACCTAATGATTTAAGTCTTTTTCTAATGGCTTCAATTTCGTCTGCAGTTAAACTGGATTCGTCTGCCTGTTTTGTCTCTTTGATCTGGCCTTTTGTCGAAACGAGATCCCTGAGCACATAGACGATAAATTCCGTGACAGAATTGAAGCCGCTTTCGGCAATCGTTTCCGCTAGGCGATTGTATAGCGTCCCGGGAATTTTTATTGTGACTTTTCTATTTGCAGGTCTTTTTTGTAGTGCACTCATATAACACTCCTATAAGAGTGCTAGTAGAATAAAAATTTTTTGGATTTTTGTCAAGCGGGAATATTTTTAAACATGATCAAGATATTTTGATTGTGCTCTCTTTTGTAATCAAATCCGTCCATAAATTTGCGTGAGATCAAGATCCCAAATCCGCCGACCTTTTCCGATTCAAGGATTTTATTGATGTCAGGTTTCTTGGTTTTTCTTGGATCGAATGGAATACCATTGTCTCTAATTTCCAAAAAATATTTGTCTTTGTCCCTCCAGGTTTTTAAAAAGATTTTATCTTTTTTTTCTGGATAGGCATATCTCACAATATTTGTGCATATCTCGAGAAGAGAAAGCTCAATAGCGAAATATTCTTCTTCAGAGAGGTTCAAATTCAACAGGTTTTTTTTTAAAAAACTTCGAACTTTATCTATTTCCGAGAACTCGCTGTCGATGATGAGTTGTTCCATAGATCAAGACTCTTAGAAGCCTATGTATCATGAATCCCTTATAGAATTCAATAAAAAATTATTTTGGATTCAATATCCGAAGAAATTCAGAATTGAAAATTAGCACAGTTTGTGCTAATGATTTTAATTAAAATTCACTCATTGTAGTTTTGCAGGAGGTGGCTATGAGTAAAAAAGGAATTCATTTTTTCACATCGGAATCTGTGACAGAAGGTCATCCTGACAAAATCTGTGATTCCATCTCCGACTCAATTCTTGATGATCTGCTTCGGCAGGATACCAAAAGCCGTGTTGCCTGTGAAACTTTAGTCACAACAGGCCTTGTCCTCATTGCCGGAGAGATTACCAGCAATGGCTATTGTGATTTTCAAAAGGTTGTCCGGGATGCAGTCAAAGAGATTGGCTACACTCGGGCGAAATATGGATTCGATTATGAGACCTGTTGTGTGATCTCATCCATCCATGAGCAGTCTCCGGATATTTCCCTGGGGGTAAGTGAGTCCAATGAGCGCGAGCAGGGAGCAGGAGATCAGGGCCTCATGTTTGGATATGCCTGCCGTGAGACGGAAGAATTCATGCCTATGCCCATCATGCTTGCCCATAAACTCGTGAGGAGATTGTCTCAGGTGAGAAAGGAGAAAGTCCTGAATTATCTTCGTCCGGATGGGAAATCTCAGGTGACCATTGAATATGAAGGTGATTTGCCTAAAAGGATTGATGCTGTTGTTATTGCCGCTCAGCATGATCGCAATGTCAAAATGGAAGATCTCAGGGAGGACATAAAAAAAACGGTCATTGAAGACGTCCTGCCGGCCGGTATGCTGGATGCGGGAACAAAATACTATATAAACGGAACCGGCCGTTTTGAGAGGGGGGGACCGTTCGCCGATTCGGGTCTAACGGGACGCAAAATCATTGTGGATACCTATGGTGGTGTTGGGAGTCATGGTGGGGGATGTTTTTCCGGAAAGGATCCTTCCAAGGTTGACCGGTCTGGCTCATACATGGCACGCTATATCGCCAAGAACCTCGTTGCAGCCGGATTGGCTGATAAGCTGGAGATCCAACTGGCCTACGCAATCGGGATTCCACATCCTGTCTCCATTATGGTCGACACCTTCGATACAACCAAAATATCTGAGGACAAGATCAAAGACTTGATTCAGGCTCATTTTGAACTCCATCCAAAAAAAATGATTGAATCGCTCAATCTTCTTCGACCCATATATAGTAAAACGGCCGCTTACGGTCATTTTGGACGTACAGAAGATGAATTCACGTGGGAAAAGACAGATAAAGCCGAAGCGCTTAGAAGAGACGCCGGTCTCTGATCCTGGTTATTTTATTTTTCTTAGATAATCTTCAATTTTCTTTTTCATCTCCATATTGATGCTTTGTAGATAGAGCGTATTAAAGAGTTGCTTGGCTTTTTCAAACTGTTTGTTATTAAAATAGGTTTCGGCCAGGTTAAAATTCAAATCGATATCGTCTGGAATAATTTCAAAAGCCTTTTCAAAACTACTGACAGCATCATCCAATTGATCCAGCTTTGAAAAGATAATCCCTTCCTGGTAGAGTGCCGATGGAAAATCATGCTTTATTGCGAGAGATTTCTGAACCTGGATAAGGGCGTCCTGCAATTTATTTTGAATGAAATACAAACGGGCCAGATTATAGAAGGCATGTTCCCTGGAACTGTATTGCATATCTAAACTGGCTGCAATAAAAAACTCTTCGGCTTTAGCCAGGAGTCCAAGTTCCTGATAGGCAATTCCCAGGTTATTCTGAGCTTCCGTTAGAGAGGGATTGATTTTTAAGCATTCTGTGAAATATTTGACTGATTCATCAAAATTTCCTTTCGTTAAATAGGCCAGACCCAGAGCATTAAGGGCTAAATGGTTTTGCGGATTGACTGACAGGGACTCCTTTAGATGTTTGATGGACAAATCCAATTGACTGGAATTCAAGTAATAAAGCCCCATCTTGTACTGGTAATACGGGTCTTTTTCATTGGATTTTTCGACTCTGGTTTGTGAGGTTGCACAGAGTATCATTTGGAGACAGACAACAAGAATAAAGGCTATTTTTATCTTCATTTATTCCTCTCTTAATTTTCTGGACATGAGGTTTTGTAGAGCAGATCTGGGATCTTTTCCCTCATACAAAATCCGATAAACCTGCTCACAGATAGGCATGTCCGTTTTATTTTTTTGAGCCAGCTGCCATCCTGAGAGAGTTGTCGTGATCCCTTCGGCAATCATTTTCATTCCGCTTACGATTTCTTCAAGTTTCCTTCCTTTCCCCAATTCATAACCGACATAGCGGTTCCTGCTCAGCCGACCGGTACATGTGAGCACGAGATCGCCAACACCCGCTAATCCTGCAAAGGTTTCAGGTTTCGCACCTAACCTGGTACCCAACCTCGTTATCTCCGCCAACCCTCGAGTGACTAAGCCTGCCATGGAATTGGCTCCAAACTTCAGCCCTTCCGAAATTCCCGAAGCAATGGCGATAACATTTTTTAAGGCCCCGGCAATTTCGAGGCCTATGACATCCTCGGAAGTATAAGCCCGAAAGAATAAATTTGAAATATAATGCTGGATAGTTTTTGAGACAGATGTGTCATCAGTTGCCAAAACAACAGCCGTGGGATGGGATTCAGCGACCTCTCTAGCAAAACTCGGCCCCGAAAGGACCGCAATGCGGGGTGAAAAATGTGGTGAAAAGACTTCCTGCATGACCTGACTCATCCTCAATAATGAGCCCTCTTCTATACCTTTTGTCAAGCTGACAAGGATTGTTTCTGAAGACAACAAAGGGGCCATCTGCTCGTAGACTGATCGACAGAATTTAGAGGGGACAGCGATAAAAATACTATCTACCCCCTGAACGGCATCTTTTATTTTGTTAAAAAAGGACACAGAGGACGGGAAGACGGCTCCCGGTAGAAAGGTCTTGTTTTCTTTATAGCGGAGCGTTTGTTCATACACTTCCTCTTCCATAATCCAAAGGTTGGTTTGGATATTTTTTAATCCAAGGTGGAGGGCAAAGGCGCTTCCCCAAGTTCCTCCTCCGATAACACAGGCTTTCATGTGACTTTTTCTCCAAATTTTCTTTCATTCCCTTTGAGCAGTCTTTGAATGTTCCCTCTGTGCTTAAATATGATAAGAAGAAATACCGCCGAACTCAAAAAGAGGATTTCGGTTTCTCCTTTGAAAAAATAAGAAAATAAAGGAAAACTTAAAACTCCAAGTATGGATCCTAAAGAGACATACCGGGTTATCGCTGTAACGCAAACAAACACCGCCATCATGAGAAGCAGGGGAACAAATGCAATGGCCGCGTAAACACCAACCGTTGTCGCAACTCCTTTTCCACCTTTAAATTTTAGATAAATAGGATAGCAGTGTCCGACGACGGCAAAAAAGCCAAACACAAGAGCCCAGCGGCTGTCTTCAAAGAGCTTAAGCCCAAGAAAAGCAGGGAAAAATCCTTTGAAGATATCCAGAATGGCCACAGGAATGGCAAACTTCCATCCGGTTGTTCTCAAGACATTTGTTGCTCCGATGCTATGACTGCCGTAATCACGAATATCTCCCTTGTTCTTTAGACGAAAAAGAAGATACCCTGTAGGAATCGAACCAAAAAGATAAGAAAGAGAGACAAAAAGTATTGTCATTTGAGTTCATGCTCCGAAAGAACCGAGTATTTGGCTCCAGTCGGTTTAAGTGTACTTCTGTAGTATATCACCTTCTTCACGATTATTTCACCGAAATGTTCTCGGTGATATTGTTGATGTTTGTTAAGTACAGAAAGGAGTTGACCCTTTTTTTTGACTCTGCATAAAGTCAGGTGAGGATGGAATGGTCTGTTGTCTTTGGGAAATCCTAGTCCGGCCATCTCTTCTTCGATGTCTGCGTGAAGTGTTTCGAACGCTTCATTTTTATCCAATCCAATCCATAGAACTCTGGGATTTCTCGAATTGTGAGGGAAAGTGCCGGAACCTCTAAATTGGAGCAAAAATGAGGAGTGTTTGCTTGTCACTTTATCTAATGCCTTCTCGACTTCAGATTTTTGAGATTCTGAAATCTCACCGAGGAATTTCAGTGTGATATGCATTCCCTGCCTGTTAATCCACTTGACACTTCCATCTCCTGTATCAAGCCTGTTGATGATATGAACAAAATGTTTTTTTAACCTGTCGTCCAGATCGACGGCAATAAAAGTTCTCATTGCTTCAAAGGGATTGTAAAAGGTGTCGGCGCAACATATCAAGCGCTTTTTGGCTGGACTGGAACTTAATTATTTCTCTGTCTCCTAAGAAGAGATTTCTTTTCACTCCTGTGTGATTCTTTCCAGCCAAAGCTGTGTAGACAAGGCCGACAGGTTTGTCCGCCGTACTTCCACTAGGTCCGGCAATACCGGTAATAGCCAGCCCATAATCGGCGGTACTTTTCTCTCTTATTCCATCTGCCATTGCGCATGCAACCTCAGAACTGACGGCTCCATACTTGTTTAAAAGATCTTGCGGGACTTGGAGTAGACGGCTCTTTTGGTCGTTTTGATAGGCTGTGATGCCCAGTAGGAAATAGTCCGAGCTGCCGGGAACATTTGTCAGGCGGTGGCCTAGATACCCTCCTGTGCAGGATTCAGCAGCCGCTACGGTTTTTTGACTCTGCCGCAGCATGTTTCCTACGATTTCTTCAAGCTCTTCGCCTGAAGTAGAGAACACATTCTCTCCGAGTTGGATGAGCAGGGAGCTGCTTAAAACCTTCATTTTCTTTTTAGCATGAGCTGAATCTTTTTGAGATTGGCTGAAGAGATGAATTTCGATCTGTCCTGGACGGGCAAGAGTACTGAGCCTTAAATCCTTGTCTTTTGGGTAATAATTTTGGATGAGTGATTCAACCTTTGATTCTGTCAATCCAGTTATTTTTAGAGTTTTTCGAACAGAATAAATTCTCTGAAATTTCAACAATTTTGGCCATACACATGTCTCAAACATTTGTTTTAGCTCTGTTGGAGGGCCAGGGAGAACGGCGATGATGTTAGAGGGGATTTCCATCCAAATTCCTGGGGCGGTCCCCTTTCGGTTGTCGAGTGATTCTGATCCTTCAATAACATAGGCCTGTTTTTTGTTCACCGAAGGCATGGGAATGCCTCGGCGTTGGAAACGCTTCTTTATTTGTTCAAATATGTCGTCCCGAAATAAAAGCTTTCGTTTGAGAGCAGAGGCCAGGACTTCCCGTGTTCGGTCATCGTTTGTTGGCCCGAGGCCTCCTGTGATAAAAACGATATGTGCTCGGACAAGGCTGTTTTGTATGGCCAATTTGAGATCATCCAAGTCGTCTCCGACGATGGTCTTGAAGTTGGCTTCTAATCCCAAATCATTCAACCGCTCGATCAGATAAAGAGAATTGGTGTCGAGAAAGTGAGGGGAGAGGAGTTCAGATCCTACAGCGATGATTTCAATTTTTGGAATAGAACTTGATTTCATTTCAAAAGAAGATAGAGATGCACAAGTATGCCTGAATAGATGGCCGCCATTATATCGTCAGTCATGATTCCCCATCCTTTGGGAAACTTTTCCAGATGTCTAATTGGATAAGGTTTGGCAATATCGAAAAGACGGAAAAGAAAAAAACTTATCAGAAGGAGAGTCCAGGTTGGATTCAGCCGAAAAAGGACCAGGAGTTGCCCCGCGACTTCGTCAATAACGATTTCGTGAGGGTCTTTCTTTTTTAAGGCCGTGGAATGGACAGAAGACGAAACGACTCCCAAAACAAAAACAAACAAAATGAGCAGGAGATAATACGCCCAATGAAGCCTGTATAGAAAAAATTTGTACATCAGTACAACAAAAAAACTTGTGAGAGTTCCCTGCCCGACTGGAAAATATCCAGCACCAAAAAACGTAGACAATAATTTTGAAAAAAATCTCATGTTTTAAAAACTCCGTATAGATCATATATATCCCGGCTGTTGATTTCAACTTTTTGTATGGAATTGATTTTGTCGACATCCTGTTCTTGAGAATCTATAAACACGACTCCATCCACTTCCGGAGCCTGCAATTGTGTTCGGCCGAGAAGAACCGAGTTGTCCTGCTCCAAATGTCCTTCAACAAGAACATCCAGACGGCGGTTGAGAAATTTTTCGTTGATAAGATAAGAAATTTCCGATTGGATGTGCATAAGTCTGTCTCTTCGGCGCTCTTTTTCGTTTGTATCTATGGGATCGCCAAGGGCGAAACTTTTAGTGCCTTGTTCAAGAGAATACATGAAGACACCGAGATGGTTGAACCTGGCTTTTCGGACAAAATGTTCAAGATTTTCAAATTCTTTCTGGCCTTCCCCCGGAAAACCTACTATCAGAGAGGTCCTAATGGCTACATCCGGGAGTTTATCCCGGATATTTCGAATCAGCTCGAGCGCCCGTTCTCCATCCAATCCTCTTCTCATTTGCTTAATGATTCCGGGATCGGAATGTTGAAAGGGGATATCAAGATAGGAACAGATTTTGTCCTCCTTCATGATTTCAAGAAGTCGATTTGTCACTTCTTCTGGGTAACCGTAAAGGATACGAATCCAAATGAGGGGCTTAATTTCAACCAATTTTTCCAGGAGCAGTGAGAGGCCATCAGTGAGATTGAGATCATGACCATAATATGTCGAATCTTGAGAGATCAAGTTGATTTCCTTAACACCCTTCGATGCCAGCCTTTCCACTTCCTCTACAATGGATGCAACAGGGCGGGATCTGTAGGAGCCCTTGATGAGAGGGATTGTGCAAAAAGAACAGGAATGGGAGCATCCCTCTGAGATTTTGACATAAGCCCATCCCGCCGGGGTTGATTGGAAGCGAGGGGAGTGATGATCATAAAGGAAACTGATGGCCGCTTTTTCATGTGTTTTACCTTCGACAACCTGAACAATTTTGTCGAAATCATTCACGCCGATCCAACCGTCGATTTCCGGGTACTGTTCTTCAAGTTCTACTGCACTTCTCTCCATATAACAGCCGGTAACAAAAACCTTGATGTGTCTTTTTATTTTCTTTAAGTCCAGGGCCATGCGGATAGAATTAACAGCCTCATTTTTTGCCGGTTGGATAAATCCGCATGTATTGATGATGATGATATCGGCTTCCTTGGATTGACCGACAAAAGTATATCCGTCATTAGCCAGGTAACCCAGCATCACTTCGCTGTCAACGAGATTCTTTGCACATCCCAAACTGATCAAGGCGATATTTTTCATTTGAGCTGGTAGAAGAAGCTAGGGATAGATTTTGTACAACAGCCGTGGGAAGGGGATGGTTTCTCTGATATGCTGAATTTTACAGATCCAAGAAAGCATCCTTTCCACACCAAGGCCGAATCCCGAATGGGGGACGGAGCCGTATCGTCTTAAATCCAGATACCATTCGTAGTCTTCTCGAGGAAGATTGTGCTCTTTGATCCTCTGTTCAAGGAATTTGGGATCGTGAATCCTTTGCCCTCCTCCAATAAGTTCGCCGTATCCTTCAGAAGCCATGACATCGACGCCAAGCACAGTGTCAGGCCGCTGCGCGTCTGGCTGCATATAGAATGCCTTGATAGCTGTTGGAAAGTGTGTGATACAGACGGGAGAGTCGTAGATTTCCGGAAGGATTGATTCTTCAGGTGCGCCCAGATCCATGCCCCACTCTATTTTTGAGCCTTTTTCTTGAAACTTTGGGAGGATGTCTTCATAGGTTACTCGTGGGAACGGCTTTTTGATAGTCTCTAACGGCAGAGTATTCCTCTCGAGCACCTCCAGATGATTTTTATTCCGTTCTAATACTCTCTCTAAAATGAAGAGAATGAGATCTTCACTTAACTCAATGATGTCTTCCAGTGTGGCAAAAGCCACTTCAGGTTCCACCATCCAGAATTCAATCAGGTGTTTCCTTGTTTTTGACTTTTCCGCGCGAAATGTGGGTCCAAAACAATACACCTTTCCAAAAGCCATCGCAGTCGCTTCGTTATAGAGTTGACCGCTCTGGCTCAGGTAGGCTTTTTGATCGAAATACTCGGTCTCGAAAAGCGTGGTGGTGCCTTCACATGCGCTGGGTGTGAGAATTGGCGTATCCATGAGCCGGAATCGTCGTCCATCGAAAAAATCACGAATCGCCCGTATGACTTCCACACGGATTTGGAGGACGGCATTTTGTTTCTGAGACCGGAGCCAGAGATGCCGGTGCTCCATAAGAAAAGAAATACCGTGTTCCTTGGGTGTGATGGGGTATTCTTCAGCAATTTGAAGGATTTCTATGTCTGTAATGCTCAGTTCATATCCGCCAGGGGCTCTCGAGTCCTCCCGGACTGTTCCCCTGACTAACAGAGACGATTCTTGTGTGAGTGTATCGAATTTATCAAATAAAGATTTATTCGCTTCAGGATCGAAAAGTGTTCCCTGAATGAGTCCGGTTCCATCCCGGACAAGCAAAAACCTAATCTTTCCACTGGATCTTTTGTTGTACAGCCATCCTCTGATTTCGATTTCTTGGTCTTTAAAAGAGGCGATATCTTCGATGTAAACCCATTTCATAATGCCCAGATTATAAAGAATAACTCTGCCAAAATCAATTTTCTCACTTACATTGTTTAGCCTGGATTATTCACGGGCCGAGGTTGCTACAGATGCGAGACATCGACCCATGATGCTGTGGTTATCCACTGCGAATGGGTTATGACGAAGCAGATGTGGTAAGATCGGTTCGCCCCCTTGGGGGAAAAAATGCCGACATTTGATATTAACTGGCCAATTAACAAAGTGAAAATCGAGATATTGAGAAAAATCATGCTATCAAGTTGAGATCATTGGAAATAAATGTAGGTGTCGGCAGTTTTTATAAATAATTCAGGCTAATAGGTCCAGCCAAGTTTATATCCGGTGTCATACAAGGCGAGGATATTTTCCATGGGGGTGATGGGTTGAATATTATGGCAGGGAGCTAGGATATATCCTCCTCCCCGACCGAGGATTCTGAGATTATCAGAAACTTCATTCCTGACTTCTTCGGGAGTTCCAAAAGGGAGTGTTTTTTGATTGTCAACACCTCCGTGCAGGATGACCTTTTGACCGAAATCCTGCTTGAGTTCAGAGCGATCCATATTGTCACATTTCCACTGAATTGGATTCAGCACGTCGATTCCTAGAGTGATCATATCCGGCAAAATCCGTCGGATGCTTCCGTCATTATGATGAAAAACATAGACTCCAGCCTGGTGTGCGAGATCGATAAGTTTTTTCATGTTTGGAAGGAGATATTCACGAATGTGTGCGACAGAAATCATAAGCTCGTTCTGAGCCCCCATATCTTCGGAGACAAAGGACAGAAGCACTTGACCGCGGATCTGTTCATAGATACGCACAAATTCTTCATAACCTATATGAAACAGCTTTTCCAGGCAGTAATGGACGATATCAGGGTTTTGAACCAAGTCGACAAAGGCCTGTTCTTCTCCCCTTAATTTTTTGTAAATGAGGAAAGGTTCAAAGGCTCCTCCAGTGATGGGATATTCTTCTTTTCTTTTTAACTTTTCACGGAGGACGGAATAGTCCCACCAATCCGGATTTGGCCATTTGTAATTTTGTTTTATCTCTTTAACTGAACAGAACTCGGATAAAGGAAAAGAAATATTTTCTTTATAGATTCCATTCTTGTAACGGATGCGGCGATATCGGCAGCCGTATACGTCATAATTCCAGGGAATCCTGGGTCCGATATATTTGGGTTCGACTCGATAGAGATAATCGATGTGGAGTTTTTTAAACATTTGCCATCTGTTGGCGCATCCCAAATGTTTCATTAGCATACGTGTTGTCTCTTGTGTTCCCCAATAATCCATGGGAACACGGTCGGGTTTTTCCCTTGCCAGGACGGCCCTCCACCTCTCCAGAGGTGTCATGGTTTCTTTGGGCATAATGTTATTTCTTATAATATTGAGTTTTTTTAAAAATTCAAGCCGGTTGAAAAAGCGTCCACATTTCCGTGATTTTTATTAGAGTTCTGGGAAGATGATGGAGAAATCCGTTTGGAGGACGAGCGGGCATGGTTCCTCCCCTGGAGGAGAGCGAGGACGGAAATCGAGCAAGTTTTCCTCGCTGGGGAAAACGAAGCGTGATTTCGTATCACTTTACAGAACTCATTCTTGAAATCACGGTTTTGGAAATGCTTCCTTAGTCAAGAACGATCCGGATTATTTTTTCAGGATTCAACGGCAGAATTTGGCTGGTGTCTTTAACCAGGGTCATGGATTGTTCCAGCACCTTTTCGGCCCATTGAAGATGTTCATCTGAGGCCAGGATCTTGTCTAGAGTATTGATAGCCACATAACGCTCTTTTTGCAGTCCCAATCTTGAGATCCTCAACCCAATGTTTGTATTTTATCCAGGTTTCTGATGTATCGTTCGTAAAATCGCCATAAAAACCCAGGCAGAGCATTTGGCCGATTTTTTCTTCCAAAGTCATTTTCGCAATGGTCCTTTTCACCCATCTGGCTTCGGATGGACCATAATCTAAAGAAGACTTAGGATGAACTTCTGCAATTGTCCCAAAAAATAATACCAGGACGATTAGAGAACAGAATTTAAGGCATTTGGTCAAAACCTTTTCCTCCTCAGCAATATTTGATACCGGAGCTATTTCACAAGGTATCGGATAATAAACAGAATGGAAAACAGGTAGATGAGCCAGTGGACCTGTTTCCCTTTTCCAGAAACAAGGTTTAAAAATGAATAAGAAATAAATCCAAAAGATATACCCTCTGTTATACTCAGT
>VAPB010370633.1_pt1 | contig 13642 bp, 16 predicted proteins | sample 3395101 | NCBI WGS metagenome assembly VAPB01 (sample SAMN08290433, study PRJNA428436) | hydrothermal vent metagenome | isolation source: Deep-sea hydrothermal vent chimney | place: Indian Ocean: Southwest Indian Ridge | reverse complement strand
GGCTTCGCCAGGTTGATCTAGCTGGGTTTTCATGTGTTGCGCGGGGAAGTTGGGGTAAGTAAGCTGCGCGCAGGGGGGCTAGGGGGCGGGTGACCGCGATGGATGGCTGGAGACAACTCAAAGGCCGACCTGGAGCTGGCGATCGCCGCCCGGCGCAAGCAGCGCGGCGGCGGCCAGCCCACGCAACGCGAGCTGGCCGCGTTGCGCCGTGTCGAAAAAAGCAAAGAGGCCGAGGACCGCGAGCGATACTACCGCTCGGTCCCCAAGGGCGATTACACCCGCCTGGCCGGCGATCGCCAGCCGAAGGTTCTGAATGGCCAGGCCCGCCGCTGGGGCGTCCCGTGTGGCGAGCGTGCGGTCGATTTGTACGCGGTGCTGGCCTGGTTCCACGATCTGCTGGCAACGCACGGCCCAAAACTGCTGGGCGACGCCGGCGATCCGCTGCTGGCCGGCGCGTCGCAATCGCTGAAGGACGAATACACCCGCGAGCAGATCCGCGAGAAGCGCGAGAAGGCCCGCCTCGCCCAGCTCGACGTGCAGGAGCGGGAGCAAAGTCTGCTCAGCCGCGAGGACGTCCACATCCTGCTGGGCAAGCTGGGCGAAGCGCTGTGCAACGGCGGCCAGACGATGCAACGCCAGTTCGGCGAGGGCCCGCACAAGCTGCTGCTGGAGATCCTCGACGACGTGGAGCGGACCACCGGGCAATTTTTCCAGCAACACCCCGTGCAAGCAACGGAGCATGTTAGCGACAATCCCCAGCCACAACCAAAACCGAAGCGCAAGCCGGCCAAGCGGACACGCAAACCCGGCCCGTGACGAGTTCCGCTGGATGCTCAGCCGGGCCCGGGCGCCGAAGTTCCGCACCATGCGGCAATTCGCGGCTGAGGAAATCGTGCTGGTGGAAGGCCCGTTTCGCGGGCGCAAGTTCCGCGACGATCGCCAGCCGGCCGCCGGGCTGTGGTTCGACGCGGTGGACAGCGGCCTCTACAACCGTTTTGGCTTCACGGCTTGCGTGCAGGGCGGAAAATCGCTGCTGGGCCTGGTGATCCCGGCCATGTACCACCTGTTCGAGTTGCAGGAGACGGTGATCTGCGGCGTGCCCTCGATCGACCTGGCCAACGACAAGTGGCAGGAAGAGTTCCGCCCCGTGATCGTGGCCTCGCGCTACCGCGACCTGTTGCCGCGCCTCGGCGAGGGTTCGCGCGGCGGCAACGTGAAGTCGGCGATCCGTTTTCGCAACGGCGTTACGCTCAAATTCATGTCCGCCGCCGGCAAGGATTCAAAGCGTAGCAGCTTCACGTCCCGCGTGGTGCTGGCCACCGAGGTGGATAAGTACGACACGGCCGGAGAATCTTCGCGCGAGGGCGACCCGGTCTCGCAGCTCGAGGCCCGGACCGCGGCCTTCGGCGACGACAAGCGGATCTACCTGGAATGCACCGTGTCGATCGAGCAGGGACGAATTTGGCAGGAATACACGGGCGGGACCGAGAGCCGCATCGCCTGCCCCTGTTTGCACTGCGGCCAGTACGTCACGCCCGAGCGCGAACACCTCCTCGGCTGGGAAGCGGCCGAGGACGAATGCGAGGCCGAGGCCGAGGCGCATTTCGTCTGCCCGGCCTGTTCCACGGCCATCGACCCCGACCTGCGCGTGAGCATGAACCGCGGCGCCGTGCTGTTGCACCGCGGCCAGCAGATGTCCCCGGCCGGCACGATCGCGGGCGACCCGCCCCGGACGCGCACCCTCGGCTTCCGTTTCAACGCCTTCAATAATTTGTTCTGGACGCCCGGCTCGATCGGCCTGGGCGAGTGGAAGGCGGCCCGAGCCGAGGACGAGGAAAACGCGGAGCGGGTGCAGAAGCAATTCATTTGGGCCACGCCCTGGCAGCCGCCGGACCTGGACCTGATCCCCGTCGACGCCGAAACCATCCGCCGCCGCACTGCCGGCGGCAAGGAACGCGGCATCGTCCCGGCCGGCACGCGCTGGCTGACCGTGGGCATCGACATCGCCAAGTTCATCGACCACTGGGTCATAATCGCCTGGCGGGACAACGCCACCGCCCACGTCGTCGAGTACGGCGTGCTGGAAAACGACCCGGACAATCTGGGCGTGCAGCGGGGCACGCTCACCGCGCTGTGCGAGTTCCGCGATCGCTGCTTGACCGGCTGGCGAATGGAGACCGGCGACGCGCGAATGACTCCCCAGCAAGTGTGGATCGACACGGGCTGGCCGGATTCGCAAGAGGTGATCTATCAATTCTGCCGCGAGTCCAACTCCGGCCAGGCGGCCGAGCGCTTTCGGCCGATCAAGGGCCACGGTGCCACGCAACCGCAGGCCCGACACTGGCGGCTGCCGACCAAGAAGACCGCCGAGATCCGCCTGATCGCGCAGGACTATTACATCGCCCGGCAGCGGGCCCAACGGATCAACCTGGTCCATTTGAACGCCGACACGTGGAAATCCGTGGGCCTGGATATGCTCTCCCGCCCCGCCGACCAGCACGGCAGCATGACGCTCTACGACGCGCCGGCGAAGGAACACACCAAGTTCTCAAAACACTTAGCGGCCGAGAAGCCGGTCCAGAAGCAGCGCCCGGGCCATCCGCCGGTGATCGTGTGGGAAACCGTCTCGCGGAACAATCATTGGTTGGACGCCTATTGCTACGCGGCGGCCGCGGCTCACCTGTGCGGGTTTCGGCTGGTGGCGGCGGAAGGTGAGGGGGTGAAGGGGGGAGGGGGTGAAGGGGTGAAGGGAGAGGGATGGTTTGCCCAGCGGAAGAAGGTAGGAAAGCGGTGAGCTTTGAGCTATGAGCGGTGAGCAAAGAAGGCTCAAGGCTCATAGCTCAAAGATTGAGAGGCGATTATGAAAACCCGTCGAACGTGTGCCGACCGAGATCGCTGGGTGTACTTAACAGAACTCCGCAGGTGGTTTGCCCAGGTGCTGGAGACGCCAAACGATGGCCGACAAGAGCAACTGGTATCGTGGCATTCCTCGGTGGAGTCGGGAACATTTGATTACGGGTGGTCCTCTTGGGCCACATTCAGGCTCCGAGACGGCTATGAGATCGTTTGCGGCGGTCCAGGGCCCGGATTTGACTTACCTTGCGAGGTCGCCAGGAGAATCTACCGCCACCTCAGCAGGATTGCACGGAACTGAAAACTCCCCATGCTCTTGGAGCGCGTGACAGGTCCGGAATGTTTGAAGTGCGGCTGCCAGGACGTGCGCGAAGAGGGCCGGCAGGAGATCCGCGGCGTGAAGCACGAAGGCGACGGGCGGATCGAGGTGATCGCCACGCGCACCAAGCTGCGGTGTATGCACTGCGGCTACGGCTGGCAAGTGTCGACTCCCTACACCCCACTCCCCACACCCCAGGCCCCACTCCCCACGTCCTCGGCCGGCGGCGCGGTGGCCTATTATCCGGTCCGCTGTCCGGAGTGTGGATCGACCAACCAGCGCGTAACACGCACCCAGCAGCCGGTGCGCTATCATAAATGCCAGGACTGCGATCACACTTTCAAATCCGTTGAAAAAGGAGCATGACGTGGCGAAGAAGCGAAGAGCGAAGAGCGAAGAGCGAAGAGCGAAGGGCGAAGAGCGAAGAGCGAAGGGCGAAGAGCGAAGAGCGAAGGGCGACGTGCTGGGCGTTGCGATGGAGGATTCGCGGCCCGTGCCCGGGAGCGACCCGCCCGAGCACACGGTGAAAGTGGCCACGCCGGCCGTGGCGATCGACTGCTGCGCCGCCTGCCGGTTTTGGGCGACGCGCGCTGGTGAAGGCGAGTGCGGCAACTGCCGGCGTTATCCGCCCGGCGCGCTGACCGCGATGTCCACCACGCCGGCCAATTCACCCCTGCCGGTGGTCCTGACCACCGACTGGTGTGGAGAGTTTTCAAAGCTGAAACTGAAAACTGGAAACTGAAAACTGGAAACTGAAAACTGGAAACTCGCCATGCCCAAGAAAAAGACCCCCACCAAGAAACCGGCCGCCGCGGAACTGAAGCATATTGCCGAGCCGATTCGCGGCCTGGCCGAGCCGATCGAGGGCCTGGAGCTCGATCCTGGCAACGCGCGAAAACACTCCGCGGAAAACCTGGCCGCCATCCGGGCGTCGCTCAAAGAGTTCGGCCAGGTTAGCGCCGTTGTGGTCAACTCCAAAAACGGCCAGGTGGTGATCGGCAACGGCCGCCTGCTGGCGGCGCGGGAGCTGGGCTGGAAATATCTGGCCGTGGTTCGCCGCCCGTTCACCGTGGGCCAGCAGCGGGCCCTCTCGCTCGCCGACAACCGCTCGGCCGAGCTGGCGCACTGGGACCTCGGTGTGCTCGAGGACATTCTCGTTTGCGTGAAAGAGGACACGCCCGACCTGTACGCCGACCTGGCCCTGGCCGATCTGGAGCTGGAGGCGGAAGAGGAAGAACAGCAGGCCGCCGATCAGCCCGTGCCCGATTCGTTCAGCGTGGTGGTGGAGTGTGCGGACGAAGAGGATCAACAGCGGTTCTACGACGAGTTGCAAGAGCAGGGGCGGAAGTGCCGGCTGCTGACGATGTAGGGGTGAAGGGGTGAGGGGGTGACAAGGAGAGTTTCATGCCGCAAGTTGAGATTACGGTCGAGAGCCCGATCCATCGGTCGTTTCGCGTCGACCAGGTGTGCGGGATGTTCGACCTGGACGCGGAGGAAAAGAGCCGCGCATCATTCGGGGTGGAGATCCCCGCCGCGGAAGAGGACTGGCAGATCGGCGTGATCGTGGGCCCCTCCGGCTCGGGCAAGTCGACCATCGCCCGGGCCGCCTTCGGCAAGGATCTGTGTACGGGCTTCAAGTGGCCGCGGGAAAAGGCCGTGGTGGACGGGTTTGGCGAGCGGGCGATATTCCGGGCGAAATGCGGGAGTCCGGCGGAATTCCGGAAAGTTTTCTTGCCATCGAAGTCCTTTGCCTGAAAGGGCTTCCATGGGCGGCTGTCGGGAATCCGCAGAAAAGCCCTTATGGGGGGGGGCGTAAAGCCCAAGATACTGTATACTGAGAGCGTCACACCGTAAGGGAAAGGTGAGAGTCACCCCCTCACCCCGTCACCTTGTCACCCCTTCACCCTCTCCCCCCTTCCCACTTTTTCCCTCTTCCCTTCCAGATTCTGGACTTTTGCCCGCGAAATCGGCCGCGCGATCTGCGTAGGCTGGCCGTATGTCTCTGGCCGACGTCAACACCGAAATGGCCGCGGCGGTCGCCGCGCTGAAGAGCGGCGACTATTCCGCGGCCTTGCTGAGCGCGACCTGTGCCCAGGGTTTGCTGGCCGGGATCCCCGATTCGCTCAAGTCGGGCGAAGAATTCCGCTGGCGAGACCGGGACATCGAGCTTTTCGTAAGCCGCATCGAACGGCTGCGCAAAGGCAGTGCGGGCATCCAATTCTCGAAGGTGACTTACGCCCGGCCCTCTTCCTGACTGAAAACTGAAAACTGAGCACCGAAGACTCCCAATGAGCGAAGCGACCGCAGTGGCCGACATCATGGCGGCCATGGATACGCGCGGGCGGACGTCCGAGCCGGACGAGCCGATCACCTTGCGGCGTTGGGAGGCGGCCGAGACCAACCGGCTCAACCAGGCCCATTGGCAAAACGTCACCGGCAACCCGATCAACCAGGACCTGCTGGCCGACCTGGAAAGGCTGCGCACGCGCTGCTCGTATGAGGCCTTCAACAACGGCATCGTGGACGGGGTGATCAACACCCACGCCGAAGACATTGTTGGGGCCGACGGTCCGACGTTGCAGGTCCTCTCCGATTCTCCCGCCTACAACACGGCCCTGGAACAGCTCTGGCCCGATTGGTTTTCCGCCCCCTGTCCGAACCGGCGGGTTTCGGGGGCCGCGCTCTTGAAGCTTTGGATCCGCGGGCTGTGGACCAACGGTGAATTTCTCGCCCAGCACATGACCGGCCGCGACGATCGCCGCTCGCCGGTGCGGCTGCGGATCAAACCTATTCACACCCGCCGCCTGGCCACGCCGCACGGCTCGGCCGGCGATAAGAACGTGATCATGGGCGTCAGGCTCTCCGAAGACGGCCAGCCGCAACAATATCATATCGCCAAGACGCAACGCTTCGGCGCGTTCGAGCTGCTGGGCACGGAATATGAGCCCATCTCCGCGGACATGATCATTCACGAGTTCTTGCTGCGCGAAGAGGACCAGGCCCGCGGCGTGCCCTGGCTCAGCTCGTCGCTCTCGCCGATCGCCGACTTGCGAGATTACGACGCGCAGACGCTGGACGCCGCCCGATCGGCCGCCGACCAGGCCATTTTCTGGTACGCGGAGCATCCCGACGCGCCGTTCCTGGAAGTGAACGAATCGATGGAGATCGAGCGCAGGACGCAATCCACCGGCCCGCCCGGCTGGAAGCCGATGCAGCTCACCCCTCAGCAGCCCACCGCGCAATACGTCGAATATCGCCGCGAACGCCAGGCCGAGATCGGCCGCCCGGTGGGGATGCCCCTGATGATGGTCCGGCTGGATTCGGCCCGGCACAGCTATTCCTCGGCCCGCTTCGACGGGCAGATTTACGCCCGCTCGTGTCGCGGCATCCAGTATTGGATCTCCGGCTCTCCCAAGGCCCGCGGGACGCTTTCGGATTTGGCGGACGAAGTGGCCCGCGAGGGCGGCCTGATCCGCGGACTGTTGCCGCCGCGGCCGCCGCGGGTGCAATACGCCTGGCTGTGGCCGGAACCGCCCCACGTGGATCCACAGAAAGAAGCCCAGGCCGAGCGGATCACGCTGGAGAACGGCACGCAGACATATACCGAGGCGTTGGCCGCCCGCGGCAAGGATCTCGAAACCACCATCGCCACGCGGAAGCGCGAGACCAAAAAGCTGGCCGAAGCCGGCCTGCCCGGGCTGCCGGTGCCAAAGCGGATCGAAGACGATTTGGCCGACCAGCCGGACGATGACCAGGCCGACGACGTCGACCCCGACCAGGACGATCTGGACGAGGCGGCCGAAGCCAAGAAAAAGGACACCGCCGATGCCGAAGCGTGAACCGCTGACGCTGCGAAACGACCCGGCCCGCCAGTCTCGGGATATGACCAGCCGCGTGATGACCGTCCGCGCCGAGAGCGTCAACGAAGAGCAGCGGAGCGTGGAGGCGGTGATCGCCACCGAGACGCCGGCGGAAGTCTACGACTGGCGGCGCGATGAAGTCATTGAGGAAATCCTCCGCGCCGACGGGGCCGAACTGCCGGAGCAAATGCCGCTGTTGGCGTCTCACAACCGCTGGAACCTCGACGGCGTGCTGGGCTCGGTGCGCAACTTGCGATCCGAGAAATCCCAGGTGATCGGCCGGCTGTACTTCGCCGAAGGCGACGAGGACGCCCAGCGGGCCTGGAACAAGGTTCGCCAGGGGCACATCACCGACGTGTCGGTCGGCTATCACACGATCGAATACACCGACATCCCCGCCGGCAGCACGCGCACCGTGAAGAGGCGGGAGTACACGGCCAAAAACCGCACCTTGCGAATTACCACCCGCTGGGGCCCCAAAGAGGGCTCGCTGGTTCCGATCGGGGCGGACCCGGTCGCCAAAATTCGTGAAGAACCGGGGACGCCTCCCCGCAACTCAAACCAAAGGAAGAAACACATGGACCCGCTCGTCCGACGCTACCTGGAGTCGATTGGGCTCTCCCACGACGCCGAAACCGAAGCCGCCCAGACGTTTCTTGACGGCCTGGAAGGTGGCCAGCGCGAGATGGCCGCGGAGATCATCTCTCGGGCTTCCGCCGGCGACCCGCCGCCCAATCCGCCCGCGCCCCCGGCGCAGGACCCGCCTCCGGCGCAGCCGGCCCGACAGCAGACCGTACCCGCCGGCGCGACGCCCGACGAGGCCACGATCCGCGCCGAGGCGCAGACGGCCGAACGCGAGCGGATCCAAAACATCCGGCAAGTCTGCGAGCAGGACATGCCGGCCGAGTTCGTCGACCAGGCCATCCGCGAGAACTGGACGGTCGATCGCGTCCGCACCGGCGTGCTGGACCAGGTCCGCGGCCGGCGACCCGCGCCCGTCGACGGCGCACCGCCCGCCGGGACCCCGGCCATCCACAGCCGCAACCACGACACCGACTGCACGGCCCGCGCCCTGGGCGCCGCCATGGTGCTCCGCGAAGGCCTCGATCCCACCGAAGTCTTTGGCCACGGCCTGCGCTACGACGCGGTGCGGGGAATGTACGTCCGCACCCGCAGCGACGGCCCCAGCGAAGAAACGGTCCGCGCGGCCGAGATGGGCGACCGCTACAGCGACTTCTCGCTGGTCGACGTGTGCCGCGAGGCGTTGCGCCTGGACGGGATCTCCGTCCCCACCACCCGCCGCGAGACGATCCGCGCGGCCGTGTCCGGCAGCACGTTGACCAACATCTTCACCACCAACATTTCCGCCCAACTCCTGGTCGGCTGGCAGGACGCCGCCGACTCGACCATCGGCTGGTGCAGTGAGGCCGACGTGCCCAACTTCCAGACCAACCCGCGGGTGGCCATGGGCAAGTTCGGCGCGCTGACCAAGCACGGCCGCGGCAAGACCGCCGATCACCTGTCCACTTCCGACAGCAAGGAAGAATACAAGGTGGCTCGCTACTCGGGCCAGTTCGTGGTGGACGAGATGGACATCATTGACGATCGCCTGGGCGCCATCGACCAGCTCAGCCCGCAAGACATGGGCCTTTCCGCCCGCCAGCTCCGGCCCAACCTGGTGTACGCGATCCTGCACGCCAACGCCGCCCTCTCGGACTCCGTGGCCTTGTTCCACGCCACCCACGCCAACTATGCCACCACGTCCACCGCGCTGGCCGCGGCCACCTTGCAGGCCACCATCGTCGCCATGGCCAAGCACCGGATCGACGGCCGGCCGCTGAACATCAAACCGCGGTTCCTGATCATCCCGCAAGACCTCAAGTTCGCCGCCGAGATCCTCTTGAAGTCGGCCGAGCGGGTGATCTCGTCCAGCTCCGGCGGGACGTACAACCCGTTGAAAGACGCCAACCTCGATCTCCGCTGTGACGATCGGATGGGCGTGGCCGGCGTTACCGACCCGGCCTCGGACACCGTCCACGCCGGCCTGGCCACCAACTACCTGCTGGCCGCCCGACCCGGAGAGGAAGGCGCCAAGACGATCGAAGTTGGCTACCTTCGCGGTACCGGCCGGGCCCCGCAGCTTCGCAGCTTCGTGCTGACGCAGGGACAGTGGGGCATCGGCTGGGACATGAACATGGACATCGGCGCCAAGGCCCTGGACTATCGCGGCCTCTGCTGGCGATCGGGAGCGTCGTAGCGGTGAGCAGTGAGCCAGAAAGCTCATAGCTCATGGCTCATGGCTCACAACTGAAAACTGAAAACTGAAAACGGGAGTAAACACACATGACCGCACAAGCGATTCTCAAGAGCGACGCGGACAGCGAAAGCATCGTTGCCGCGGCGACGATCGCCTCCGGCGAAGTGATCCAGCTCGCCGACGGGCGGGCCGGCGTGTACGAGGGCCTCAACGCGGCGGCCTCCGGCGACACGATCAACGTCCGCACCAAGGGCCGCTTCACCTGCCTCAAGACCGCGGGCATCAACCTCTTGAAGGGCGGGCGGGCCTTTTGGGACCGCTCGGCCAACAAGGTCAACTACAAGCCGGCCTCGGGCGACTTCTTCATGGGCACCGTGTTCGCCGACGCGCTGGCCGCGGCCTCCAACGTGGTGATCGACCTGAACGTGAAGCCCAACTACGCTATCGAGTTCGACGGCAACGCCGACGGCGACTGCCTGATGGCACAAGAGAGCACCGGCGGGCTGGGCGTGGTGGAAGCCACGCTCGCGCAGCCCACCACGCTGGCGTTCAACAGCACGTCCGAGGTGGCCCAGGCCGCGCTGTATCCCAGCGAGGCCAAGAACCACACGCCCATCGCCGATCTCGGAATCTACGAGTTCGACCTGGCCATCTACGACATCGGCGCGGCCGCGCTGGACATCAACATCGGCATCGCCAACGGCTCGCACGGCACGGACTTCGAGAGCGTGACCGAATTTGCGGGCTTCCACCTCGACGGCAACGTGCTCACCATCCTGGCGCAGTCGCGGGACGGCACCACCACGGTCAGCGTGGTTACCACCACCGTGGACGCGGTCGACGACGCGTTCTTCGAGCTGTGGATCGACGCCCGCGATCCGACCGACGTCCAACTCTACATCGACGGCGTCAACGTGCTGGCGGCCTCGGTGTTCAAGCTCAACGCGGCCACCGGCCCGATGTACCCAATCGTGCATTTGGAAAAAACGATCGACGCGGCCACCGCCGACGTCCGCGTGAAGCGGATCACCGCGCGGCCGTTCGACAACTGACGAATCGAATGCAGAATGAAGAATGATGAATGATGAATGCCAAGATTCATCATTCATCATTCTGACTTCTGCATTCTCTTGGAGGTGTCCGTGACGGCGTTCGACGACAATTTCGGCGAAGTGGGGCCGCTGCTGGCCGAGTATTTCGGCGGCGCGGTGACCTACACCGACGCGGCCGGGGCCACCACTGCCCTCAGCAAGGCCAGCGTGGGCCCCGAAGAGGCGGTCGAGGAGAGCAACAGCTCGGGAGGGATTACCAAGAAACGGGGCCGGTCGGTGCGGATCCTGGTCTCGGAACTGGCCACCGTGCAGCTCCGCGGCAAGCTGACCGTCGACGGGGTGGAGTACAAAATCGCCGACAAAACTTCCACCGCCACGTTCCACACCGTCAAAATTTCCCGGCCGGAGGCCATGGAGCGATCGCGGCCGGGCTATCGGGCACCAAGGTGAATGAAGAATGCAGAATGATGAATGATGAATGCCGGAGCAACGGCTGGAAGCGGCATTTTTGGGGCGCGGCGGCCGCGGTCTGCCTGGCGATCGCCGGCCAGACCTTGGCGGCCACCTGGTGGGCGGCGACCTTGACCACGCGGATGCACCACGTGGAAAAGGACCTGGACCGCGTCTGCCAGCGCGTGCACACCCTGGAAACTGGTAAGCAATGAACAATGAGCAGAGAAAGCTCATAGCTCAAAGCTCATAGCTCATAGCTCAAAGCTCACAACTGACAACTGACAACTGAAAACTCCCCATGACCAGCCCGGCCGGTTGCATCTCGAAAGTGGAAGAGCAGCTCAAAGAGTCGCTCTCCAAGAGCGGCACCTTCCAGACGCTGGTCTCCGCCGGCGACGCGGCCGCGGCCAAGGCGTCGATTTACTACGAGGACCTGGCGGATCCGGCCGACAACAAAGACTCGCACGACGCCGACGAACTGGAGACCTATCGGCCTTACGCCGTGGTGTTCATCGAGCCGGGCGGAAACTTCGGCCGGCGAGAGGTGGCCGTGGGCACGTTTGCCAGCTTCGGACGCGTGTCGCTGCTGATCGTGCGGACCGCGGAGAATTCGCCCAACCGCGGCGACGGCGACCTGGACTGGCTCAACGTGGTGGGCCAGATCCTGGAGGATCTCGAGCAACTGAGCGAAACGGCCGGCTGCCTGAAGTTCGTCGAGTCGACCATCCGCGACGGGCCCGGCCGCCGCGAGCTGGACGAAGCGCCCGGGCAAGGCGAGGAGCAAGGCGCGCGGATTGATTTTCAGTTCGGACCGACAAGGTAACGGAGAACTCCTGATGGGTGGAATGATCGGATCGAGTCACGGCAGCAAGGGACTGGTGGGCTTCACCGTGAAGTATTCCGGCGGCGTGCCCGGCGCGATCAAGCGACACCTTAACGAGATCAAGCGCGATTCGTTCACCTACGCCGGCGAGGAGTGGCACGATCAGTCGGCACCACAACACTTCACCAACGCCGGGGCGCAACTGTACGGCTACGCCAAGCGGCAAGGCGAACAGGCGGGCACCTCGGGCGGAAAGTTTTGGAATAGTTACACCGGCCGCAAGAAAAAGAAGTTTGGCCACACCAGGCCGCTGGTTTGGTCGGGACAGTCCGAGACACTGGCCCGGATCCGCGACGTCCGCGCCACCTCGACCAGCAAGAAAACCAACTGCAAGATCATGTGCCACGCCAAGGCGCTCAACTTCCCCGCCCCGGGCGGCGGCGGCAGTATGCTGCAAGAGGAATACGGCGTGGTGATCGCGGCCGAGCGGCAGAAGATGGGCAGCACTATCGACCGGCGGATGGACCGCTACTTCGGCGGCATCACCGACACGAAGACCGAGAAAATATGAGGGGGTGACAAGGTGAGGGGGTGAGAGGGTGAGAGTCACCCCGTCACCCCTTCACCCCCTCACCCTCTCACTGGAGAAAAAACATGAGCACGGCCACCATTTCGGAACAAGTGACCATCGGCGGGATCGCCTTCGGCTCCACGATCTATCGCACCGAGGAGGGCGCGATCACCCACACGCCCCCGCTGGCGGCCGGAATCGCGGGCACGCTCGGCACGCGGACCGGCGACAACACGGGCGTGATCACCGTGGCCTCCGGTCACGGCGTGACCACCGACGACTTCGTCGACGTGTACTGGACCGACGCCAACGGCGAACTGCAAGTGCAGGTCAAGTGCGACGTCACCGCCCAGGACGCCACCACCATCAGCATCGACCTGGGCGTGGGCGACGTGCTGCCCGCCCAGGATTACACGGTGACCGTGGGCGTGCGCGTGGAGATCGATAGCGACTTCGACGGCGACCTGATGAGCGTGCTGGCGATCGCCTGCGACAAGGATTGTCATTGCCACTTCGAGGAAGAGGACGGCACCTCGATCCTGGCGCAGAAGATCAGCGGCGGCGAATTGTTCCGCTGGGTCAGCGAGCAGGACGTGGCCAACCCGCTGACGGGCAACCCGGTGGGACAGATCATGGTCAGTTGCGGCGAGGCCGCGGCGGGGGCGCTGAAGATCGGGGTGCTGTACGACAGCGTGAGTTAGCGGGGAGAGGGATTGGGGATTAGGGATTAGGGAAGATGCCCAAGCTGAACGCCACGGTTGACATTGGTGAGTTGCGGATCAAGGGCCGGATCACGCGCGACGCCGAATCCGAGATCGGCCTGGACATCGCACTGCCGGCCGGCAAGTCGGGCTCGCTCACCGCGCGGTCGGCCGCCGACGTCGGCCAGGTCGACCTGGCCGCTGGGCACGGAATTCTGGTCGGCGACCAGGTGGACGTGTACTGGTCCGGCGGGCAGGCCCACCTCTTCGACGTGTCGGCCGTCAACGGGGACGTGGTGAGCATCGAATACGGCGGCGGCGACGATCTGCCCGCGCAGGGAACGGCCGTGATTGTCTCGCTCATTGTTGAAACCAACAACGCTTATATCACCGGCAACCTGCTGGCGCTACTGGCCGCCGAGTGCGATCGGCGCGGCCAGGTACACTTTACCCCGTATCCCGACGACGGGGCAAAAAACATCGCCCTGGCCGCCGGTGAGTTGTGGCGTTGGATCTCGCGAGAGGACACCACCAACCCGCTCAGCGGTGCCGTGGTCGATCATGTCTATTGTAGTTGCGGCGAGGCCCAGGCGGGGACGCTGAAGATTGGCGTGGCTTACAACACGTAGAGCAATGAGCGGTGAGCTATGAGCAATGAGGAAGAAAAGCTCAAAGCTCAAAGCTCAAAGCTCAAAGCTCAAAGCTCAAAGCTCAAAGCTCAAAGCTCAAAGCTCAAAGCTCAAAGCTCAAAGC
>VAPB010905267.1_pt1 | contig 13676 bp, 12 predicted proteins | sample 3395101 | NCBI WGS metagenome assembly VAPB01 (sample SAMN08290433, study PRJNA428436) | hydrothermal vent metagenome | isolation source: Deep-sea hydrothermal vent chimney | place: Indian Ocean: Southwest Indian Ridge | reverse complement strand
GGATATGTCACCCTGTGAAACCCCGCCTGCCCTGAGCCTGTCGAAGGGTGGAGCAGCCCCCGAATGGCTGCGCTGTGGTTCAAGCTCTTACCATTTTGCGTAATGCCCGAAATGAGATACGCATTATCCGGCAGACCCCTCTCTTTAATAGCAACCCATCAGGTTTCTTGAAACAGTATATTCGGCATGCTAAAAGGATTCGATGGCAAGAACCCGGGCATGCAAATTAATTCATAATCTTATCGTCGTGGCGGTGATTTTAGCACTGCCGCTGTTCTCCAGTGGTAAGTCGCCGCAGCCACCCGAACAGGACGGCGGTCTTGAGCTCCCTTACGGCTGGACGGCCTCAGAAGCTTCGGATCCTGTGAGGAGCCGCCTCATGGGGATGCGTAAGGATCTCGAGAAAGACCCTACCCTTCATGTCAGAGTTACAGGCCATACTGACACTTTCGGTTCGAGCAGGGAAAACCTGGCCATCGGGTATTACTATGCCCAAACCGTGGCAAGGCAGCTGGAATCAACCTTTGGATTTGACCGCACACGTATTAACATAGTCTCTGCGGGGGAGACGGAACCGCAGATTGGACATGGTAGTTCAAGGCTCCAGTCAGCCAACAGAAGGGTGGTCATCGCACTTGACAAACATGGATCCGAGGTCATTGATCCCGTCCCCGAGGTTGGCTCTCCTGACAAAAGGGTCTTTATCATAGAACCCTCCCCGGGGAATGTAAACAGAGCTTATCAGAGGGTCAGAGCCATTGTGGAGGGGAGTTCAACGACTGCCCTGCTAACCGTTAACGGTGTTTCAAGCCTTATCGCTGTTCAGGATGCGAGAGTTGAGAGTGAAGTGGTACTCAATAACGGACAGAACATCATTGAGATCATGGCATGGGACAGGTCAGGCCAGTTTGGGAGGGACAAGGTCACAGTGTTCTACATTCCACCACCGCCCCAGGTTGAACTGTTTCATCCAAAAGATGGAGATTTCTTCAACACTACCCTCTCTCCCGTGGTGAAGGTTCGCGGGCGTGTGTTGTCAACTTCCCCCATCAAGGAAACCTTCCTGTTCCTCAACGGTTCCCCAAGACGGATCAACGTCACGCCCGGAGGGAATTTCAACCAATCCGTCGTGCTCATCCGGGAGATCAACACCATGAAAATTGAGGCTCTGGACCTGTTTGGCAAAACTGCCACGAGTCCCGAAATTTCAGTGCGAACGATAAATATGTCCCCCAGGGAGATGGTGGTTTTTCTGACATGGGACAAACCTGATGTCGATCTCGATCTTCATGTCTGGGGTCCGGAGAGGAAGCACACCTTTTACGGAGCTCTGGATCCCTACGAAAGCAACCAGGCCATTGGGGGAGGAGCTCTCGACCTTGATGACAAAGACGGATTCGGTCCCGAGGTGTTCTCGCTGGCAGACGGTTTGGAGGGTGTTTACACCGTTGGGGCTCGATACCACCACTCTTTTAAAGGAGAGCCCGCCCAGGCCCAGATCACGGTGGTCCTTAACCCGGCGGATCATGCGAGACGAATCACCCGCATTTTCGGCCCTTACACACTTGCGCCGGGCAGCAGTGATACCTGGACCGCTGCTCGTATCTCCATGCCTGACGGCACATTTCTGACCCAATAGTTGATGACCTTTTGCGACACTGACAACAGACGCGCTCTGATTAAAGGAGGAGCAATGAGAAGAGCGATATTACCGAAAATGGCCGCATGTTTCCTGATAATGTTAACCGCTGCTGTACTCTGCGCCGTTCCCGGCTATGGAGCCGATTCCGGGCAGCAGTCGGTTGGGGAACTCGAGGAGGAACTGTCCCTCATAGAAAATGAGCTGAACACGCTCGAAAACAGGGTGGACAAGCTCATGGAAGATCTCATCGATCCGAAAATCACTTCCATCTCTCTTTATTTTTCCTCGAAAACTGCGGATGTGGGGATTCCTCTGTCGTTGGAGATCCGTATGGACGACAGGCCTCTCGTGACCCGCGAACTCTCGGAAACGGACCGGCTTGTTCTGATCAGAGGTGGAGCCATTGAGATCTACTCGGGAGTTACCGAACCGATGGAACACACCATTGACCTCCGGTGCTTTGTCCAAACCACCGGAGATTCCAGACAGATCGGTACGGCCAGGGCCGTTTTCAAATTTGAGCCTCACCGGGCCTCTGCGAACTTCATCGAGATAACCCTTTCCAAAGGTCAGGACCGTAAAACGGAACCCTATTCTCTGACGGCAAAGCACTGGTCAAAGGAGCCTTGATTGAAAAGATCTTTCCTGTCAGCGGCTCTGGCTCTGCTGCTCCTCGTAACGGGTGCTGGTACTTTACAGGGGAATGACGACCTCAAAGAAAGAGGTCGGCTGCCTTTCGTCCCGGGTCTTGCGGATCGTCTTGTAATCAACCGGTATATCAGGGGCGATACTCTCGGGGTCATCAGGTGGACCTCTGAGGACGAGCCCACGGGCCCATCGAGCCGCTATTATCTCGGTGAGACTTTGAGTTCTCTCGGCCTGGTGTCCAGGGCAGCCTCCGCATACATGCAGGCCCTGCAGGGAGGGACACCTCTGGATTCCTGGTGGTCAACGGCTCTCGTAAGATATATCGAACTTCTCGAACTGTCTTCTGTGCTCCCGGGCCTGGATATCTCTGTTGATATGGACAAACGTATTACCGGAGACGCGGCTCTTTATTTTGGTGCCTACCTTCACAGAGCAGGGGAAACTGAACGTGCGCTGAAACTGCTTAAGTCAAACTTCATCGGATCCACTGAAATATCTGCTCTTTCCACAGCTGCCGTTTCTCAGATACAGGCAGCTTCTGATAAATGGGACCAGTCCCTTGTAACCCTTTCATCGTTCAGAACTTCCGAGATCTCAGCGGTCACCGACCTGGTGTATCTCCTCCGGGGATACGGCTATCTTGAAATCGACCAACCTCAGAAGGCAAGAGAGGCTTTTCTGACCATCCCGCCCTCGAGTCCATTTTCCCCTGAAGCATTATTCGGGCAGTCCTGGTCTCTCATCAAAACGGGAGACCTTCCAAAGGCAGTTGTTCGCCTTCAGGAACTCGTTAACCAACATCCGTACACACCCGCTGCAAGAAAGGCCACAATTGATCTTGCGCTTTGCTTCAGAGAGTTGGGGCTTTACGATAACGCCACCGAGTTTCTATCCAGTGAATCTGATCGATTACAGGAGATGAGCAGTTGGTTGAATTCCCTCGGCCATTCGGACTTCAGGGCCGGAGGAGACCTCCTCATTCTCATTGAGGGAGCTGTCAATAACAAACATCCCGACCAGACTGTGGTCGCTCGAACACCGGAATTCATCAAACAGTGGATCGTCATCGCAGCGAAGGATCCCCGGATCAGAAGAACAACGGCCTTGCTTAACGGTGTCCGGAACCTGGAAAGAATGCTCCAGGAACTGATTGCCAGACACCTTTCGGCCATTGAACACATTCAACGGGAGGTGTCCCTGGCAGATGACAGTATGACGGTCATCGAGGATCTTAACCACACACTTCTGACTGCTTCCAATCGCCTCCCCGTGTTTCTGGATGAAATCATCACCTCTCTGGAACAGGGTTCTCTGGAGGACTTCGCCCCGGAAAGTTCCATTTCTATCATTGGCAGAATCACCTCCCTGCAGACCCGATTGAGGACCATGGAAGCCAGCGTGGAGAAAATCAGAGGTTTCACACCGGTAATAAGCACCCTGAAAGAATCCTCCTCCATCACAGGGGAACAGGAGCAGTTGAACAGGATCCGGGAGAATGCCTACAAGGGTCTCATCAGTTCACGGAACTCTCTGAAAGATATCCGGTCAGACCTGAAAGCCCTGGAGGGACGGGTCTGGCTCCATGCCAAGGGGGAGGCCCGCAGAACAGAAATGGAAATAACTGACAGGGTTTCGGCAATCAGCGCCCGGATAGCAAGACTTAAGGAAAAAGCCGAAGAAACTCAAAATATCCTGGCTGTCCGGCTTTCACTTCTCATAAAATCCCGGGATGAGCTGAGTTCTCAGGTTGATCGTCTTAAAACCGCACTGAGCAAAAACCTTTCCGATCTGGAATCGGCCCTGCGGAATATGCAGATCAAAACACTTTTGCAAGTGGCTGATGAAGTCAGAGCCGTCCTTGAGGAAGAGGAAGCAAAGGTTGTCTTTTCAGCCGCTGACATAGAGGTCATGAAAATAGAAAATAATTTACGGGCCATGCAGGAAGCCATCCCATGAAGCGGAGTATCCTGGTTATATGCTTGTTCATCCTGGCAGCCTGCGCTACAGCGCCAACGCCCGGTGCACACCTGTCTCCTCGAGAACGGGAAGCACGGCTCCTGAGGGAAATAGATCGATCAAAAAAACTGGATGAAGCCCGGATCAACCGGATGATAGCCCGGGTGAAACGGGATGGATCATCTTTCCTGGCAAGCCAGGAAACGGAGGCCAGGAATCGATCCATTGAACTCTATCAATCCCTGCTGGAGCGTTTTCCGGAAAACAGCAATGACTACATGGCCGAGGCTGGCTTTCGCCTGGGCGAACTTCTCTTCGGGTCGGAAAGAGAACGGATTAGAAAGGTCATCGAAGAAGAGGGAGAAAGGGCAGATCCGATACCCGATTTTCGTGAAGCTATTGAAGCATATGCGGCGGTCATCAGGCGTTTTCCGCAGCACGCTCTGGTCGAGGATGCCCTCTATGGTCTTGCTTACTGCTACACGGAGCAGGGTGAGCCGGACAGAGCCGCTGCCGAGTATTCCCGACTCATCCAACGATATCCTCAGACCCGTTATTCTGTTGAGATCAACATGAGACTGGGAGAGTACTACTTTGAAATGGAGGATCTGGCCCAGGCTATCATCCACTATCAAAAGGTAGCTGAGGCCGACAATCCAAACTACAAGGACAAAGCACTTTACAAGATGGGATGGTGCTATTACAACCTCGATGAGTACGAAAAAGCAATCGACACCTTTTTTTCTCTTCTCGACTACGATCTTACCGGCATGGCCGCCTCTGAAAGCCTTGCCAATGAATCCATTGACATATTAGCGAGGTCCTTTGCTGAAAGCACCGGCACACCAGGTCTTGTCAGGATGCTTTCATCCAGGTCTCACGATCCCCGATCTCAGGATATATTGTTTAAACTCGCCGACCTTTACAAGGAACGCTCCTTTTACCCGGAGGCCATTGGAACCTACAAAACCTTTATCAAGCTGTATCCTGCCGGAAAAGATCTTCCCTCGGCTCTGGCTCACATGGATGAAAGCTACTACCTCAGGGGGAATACAGTGGCGGCTCTGGAATTGAGGGAGTCCTACCCTGAAGTTGCAGGACCCGGCACCTCATGGTATTCCAATGCCTCGCAGGAGAAAAAAGCCGATATCATGAAATGGATACTGGAAAACCTCGAGGGTTCTGCCGAGAGGAGGAGGGCACGTTATCAAGCCGGTGGGACTGAGAATGAACTGGAAATAGCGTTATCAGATCTCGCGCTGTATTCCCGGCTGTCAGAAGGCACCCTTCCGTGTCAAGTCCTGTATTTGAAGGGTCTTACACAGGCTGATCTGAAACTTTATCCGGATGCTGCCGAAACGCTCAACAGCCTTGCCGGCCGCAGCAAGTGCCTTGAACACACAGCACAGGCATCTCTCAGGTCCACGGATTTCCAGATCGAGATCTTCGAGGGGACCGGAGAGATGGATGTTGATCTTCTCACCAGGACTGTCGGAATACTGGAACAGGTAGCCCCCGAAGATCCGGCTACGCCCAGGGCCGTTCTTGTTATGGGTGAGATCCTTGTCAATCATGGGCGTCACTCGGATGCCAGAACCTACTTTTCGAGGCTGATACGGAATTATCCATCGAGCCCGGAAACCGAGCGGGCACGGTTCCTCATGGGCCGGACCTTCTTCCAGGAGGACAATTTCAAACAGGCGGCGGCCTGGTTCCGGGAAGCGTGGAGAAAGTCGGTTAACACAGAAGAGGGAGACGAAGCAAAAAGACTCCATGTCTATTCTCTTTTCAAATACGCCGAAGAGCTCAGCCGCCAGAAAAAATCCACCCTTGCGGCCCGGCGATTCGAAACAATCTACAGAAGGTTTCCTGATGCCGATGTATCACAGGTTTCCCTGTACAACGCGGGTCAGTTGTATCGAAAGATGGGTCTGGAGATGAAGGCCACGGACCTTTTTGAGGAACTTGCGCTTATTTATGAGGAATCGGATCTCGCCTCGGAGGCGCTTCTCCTGTCCGTACAGATCCTTGAGGCCGTGGGCAACCCGGTGCGGGCGGCTGATGACAGTCTTGCCCTTGCCAACCGGTCTACTGGTGAGGAACGGCTGACAGCCCTTATTAAATCAGCCGACCTTTACAGTTCCGGGAAAGCATATGAAAGGTCCGCTGCAGTCAGAGAAACCGTCATCAGGGAATTCCCCGACCCCGTTGAGCAGAGATCCCGCCAGATCTTCCTCCTGGGGAATGATCAAGAGGCGGCCGGTCTATGGCAGGCGGCTTTAAGCAGTTACCTGCAGGTTGTCAGATTGGGGAGTGAAAAATCCTCAACTCCTCCCCTTGTTGAGAACGCCGCCAGAGCCCAGCTTCGGATAGCGGAGGAGTCCTACGCACGCTTCCTTCAAGTGGATATCGCACCACCTGTCGAGGAAACAGTTGTCGTAAAGCGTGAGCTTCTTCAGAAGGCCATCCGGAACTTTGTCACCGCGGGCAATTACCGGATAGCTGATATCAGTACTGCCTCCAATTATTTCATCGGCAGCGCCCTGGAACAGTTCAAGGACGGGATCCTCCAATCAGCACGGCCCGAGACTCTCTCACCTGAAGAACTGGAAGAGTACGAACTCCTCCTCCAGGAGATGGCTTATCCTTTCGAGAAAAAAGCCCTTCATGCTTATCGCGTCAATATGGAAAGAGCCATTGAACTCGGCATTCTGAATCCGTGGATCGAGAAAAGCTATCAACGTCTGGCTGAGCTCGCTCCCTGGGCCTACAACCGGGAGGAAAAGATCGCTTATCCTCTGACGGTCATGGAACCTTCATCTCTTTCCCCGCCGCCCACCCCCGATATCGAGAGCGTTTCCGCGGCGCTTGATAATCCGGAGAAGGACAGGGAGGTATCCCCATGACGGCAGCTTCAAGGTTCCTGGTCTGCATCTGTGCTGCCTTCCTGTTTTCCTGGGGTTGCGCGACCTCCCCGGGAGTAAGCCCTGTAGAGCGGAAAGCCGCTGCGGGCCTTCCGGAATCCCGACCCGGTGCCGCGTCTCAGCCTCCTGAACCGGCCGGCAAGGCCTCGGCCATCCTGCAGAGATTCAAGACAGCGGAACCTGCTGTCGCTCGGGCCCGTGAACTTACGGACATCCTCCCACGGCATCCCTATCCCTGGGTTTTGCTGGGCCTCGCAAGTCTGGCCGAAGATGATCTGCCGACCTCGACGTCAGCCTTCAACCGAGCCCTGGAACTGGATGCCGATCATCCCACCGCGCTGCTCGGCCTTGGTGACGTGGCTGGCCGCAAAGGCAACCTCGCCGAGATGGAGGATTATTATGAAAAAGCCTGGAAAAGTTCGGGAGATATAGAGGCAGCCAACCGATTGGCGTATATCAAGATCAAAAACCGGCAGCCGGACATCGCCAGGAGCATCCTTCAGGAAGCAGTGAAAAACCATCCTGAGGATGTGATCGCCCGGAACAACCTGGCCGTTGTCCTGGATATGTCCGGGATAACGTCTGAAGCACTGGATCTGCTTGAATACTCCGCTGCGAGCGACCCGGGGATTTTTGAAACACGCGCGATGATCCAACTGAAAGAAGGTCACCCGGACCTTGCTGGAACGGACATAGAGTCAGCTTTCGCCAAAGGATCTACAGGACCCGAGAGCCTGCTCCTGCTGGGTATCCTCAATCTTCAGAGAGGGGATCTGAGTGCGGCTGAGGGGAATTTACGTGATTTTACAGGAAAATATCCCGGGTATTATGAAGGTTATCTTAATCTTGGTCTGACCTTACGGCGTCAGGGCCGATTCAAGGAAGCTGAGGCTGTCTACAGTGAGGGTATTGCTGCAACCGGGGCTCCGGATCTGTATCTGAACCGCGGTGTTCTCAATGAACTGTACCTGGGCAGACCGGAACCTGCGCTGGACAACTACAAAAAATTCATAGAACTGGAAGGAGCCGAATCTCTGCGAATCAAGGGTTGGATCGGTTATCTTTCCGGTCTCCGGACAGTGGAGAAGCCCGAGGAGGTCGTATCCCCATGAGGATCAGGAAGGCCTTTGGAATGTTCATAGTTTTACTGATATTATCTATCCATCTTCCTGTGGAAGCAGAGGAGAGGAAACAATCCTTTATCCGAATGGAGGAGACGGAGATCATTGGTGTCCTTGAACATCCTGAGGTCACCTATATCATCCCCAGGACAAGGATCGTTTTTCTTCATGTCCCCCTTGAGAGAAGTTTCAAAGATGAGGCTATCCGGGAGACAGACCCGATAAAAATAAAAAACGATATCCGGTTGCGTACGTTTTTCGGTACTACGCCTAAGCCCTTAAAGGAGGACTAAAATGATCGCACTCATCGCTCAGGCGTTCAGGGACGGCGGTCCCTTCATGTATCCCATCCTCGCCGTTTCAATCTTCGCGGCGGCCATTATTATCGAAAGGACTTACTACCTCGCTTTTCGATACTCGATTGATGACAATGCCTATATGTCCAAGATCCGGGATCTGGTCACCAAGGGGGACGTTGAGGGAGCCCGAAACCTTTGTGATAATACGCCTATCCCCAGAGTGGTCGATGCCGCTCTGAAAAATGCCGGGGCCCCGGGAAGGGATGTCCAGAACGCGGTGGACGAAGCAGCCATGGATATTCTCCCTCTGATCGAGAGAAGGGTCCATTACCTCGCCATGGCGGCCAATGTTGCGACGCTTCTCGGGCTTCTGGGTACTATTATCGGCCTGATGCAATCATTTAACGCTGTCGCCGGGGCTGAAGCTGTCCAGAAGGGCGCCATCCTCGCCAAGGGAATTGCCATCGCCCTGAACACCACCGCGTATGGACTGACCGTGGCTATCCCCTGTCTGTTTTTCTACGCTTTCCTTCAGGCCAAGGTCAATCGTCTCACCGAGCAGGTGGACCGGGTTGCCGTAAAAATGATCAACATGGTTTCATCAGACGGGGTGCGTGAATAGATGGCTTTCAGACCTTCTGAAAAGAGGAAACAGACTAATTATATTATTGACCTGAACCTCTCACCTTTCCTGAGCCTGTTTGTGGCTCTCATTCCCCTGCTTCTTCTCACGGCCATCTTTCAGCAGGTGGGCATCGTTAACCTTTATTTACCCACCGCAGAAGATGCCATCGCGGAAGATGCCGCCCAGGGTCTGGACTCGGATTTTACTCTCGCTGTCACCATCACACCCGCAGAGTTATCACTGCGAAAGGATGACCAGATCCTGTTCAAGGATTCAACCGTGGAGGGCATGGACCTTGACGGTTTGACTTCTCAGTTAGTCGAACTTAAGAAAAAATCACCTGAGAAAAAAGATATTGTGCTGCTGCTGGACGGTTCCATCCTGTATCAGACCATCATTAACGTAATGGACAGCGTTCGTGAGCATAATGGCAGCGAACTTTTCCCTGATATATCACTGGCGGATCGGATAGTGGAGACATCCTGAAAATGGCTCATGCACCCTCCAAGAGGCGCAACATCAGGGCGAAAAGACCAAGCCTGTTCGTTCTGAATATCACATCGATGCTCGATATGTTTACCATCCTGATCATCTTCCTGCTGAAAAGCTATTCGGCAGAGGGGATTATCCTGACTATTCCCGCGGATCTTTATCTGCCCTATTCAACTACTCAGTCTGCACCTGAGCCGGGTCTGGTTATCGAACTATCAAAAAATGCGTTAATTGTTGATGGGACAGTCCTGCCTGTGAACCTGGACGAGATTGAACGTTCTGATTCCCTGCTTATTCCTGAACTGTTGGAAAACCTGACAGCCAGAGTTCGATGGTATGAGCAGATTTCCGCCGTCAATCCGGAGGTAGATTTCACGGGCCGGATGGTACTGGAGGGAGACAGGGAAGTTCCGTTCAGGCTGTTGAAGAAGATTCTCTACACATGCGGTCAGGCCGGATTCATCAACCAGTCGCTGGCTGTGCTTCAGAAAGAATAGGATGAAAAAGCTCAGGCCGGAAATATCCATGTTCAGGGGCGGCCGTCAGCTTTCACAGGCTACCGTTAAAGGCCGCTCTCTTTGTGTCGGTGCTGATTGGAAATGTGACCTGACCGATCCCCACTCCCGGATCGAAAAACTGGTCCTTGTCAGGAAAACCTTGACCGGGTATCAGCTCAGATTGCCTGTTGATTCAACCGGAACTTTCAGGAAAGCGGGTTTCTCGCTGGGCCTGGATCAGCTTGTTGCCTGGGGATTTGCGAGCAGGAGATCCGGATGTTACGTGATACCGCTTGACAAGGATATGTCCGGCGATTTCTCCATGCATGGAGCATCATTTCGTCTAACATTTACCGGGCAATCCCGGATCATGGCACTCTCCGAAGCATCTGCAACAGGTATCCTGCCCATGCGCTACCGGTTTGGAGTACCGGATAAAAATGACATGGTTTTCATGGTAATCCTGCTGCTGACTTTTGCACTTCAGATCCTCATGGTGCGGAGTCTCGGCAACTATCCTGTCCCCGAGATCACCAGCATCAGGGAGCTGCCCAGGCGGATTGCCCGCTTGATTCTGGAGCCGGTGGCTCCTCCACCTGAGAGCCGCATTGTCAAACCCGCTGCTCCCGATACGGCCATAGAAGCTGCGGAACCCGTGAAGGAACCCGTGCCTGTCGAGGAGCCTGTTGCTGCCCAACAGGCCACTCCTGCCCCGATAGAAACGAAGGCAGTACCTGCACCAGCTGAGAAACCTTCACCGGGAGCAGGTCGAGAGTCCATTCGTCGACAGGTCTCCAGAATGGGTGTACTGGGCGTCCTCACTGGAAAGGGCACTGCTGGTCGAACCTCAAAAAGCCGCTTTGTTACAGCGCTTCAGCTGGACGAGGATCTCCAGAAGGATCTAGATCAGGTTCTCAACAACGTAAGCAATATATCGATTGCCGATGCCGGGCCTGGTGACGGATCAGGGACAGGTGATCAGGAAGGTGGCGGAGCCGGTCTCATGAAGATCGAGGGCATTTTGAACAGTCAGGGAATTGACGATCAGATTCAGATCTCCCGGCTGGGAGAGGTATCCGAAACCGCTGGAGGCACTGGTACCGGCCCTGGATACGTGGAAGAGGATGTTCAACCTGAACAGAGGGATGAAAGATCTTCACGGGTAATATCCAGGGTGGTGGCCTCCCATACCGGTGCGATCCGCTATGCCTACAGTCGCGAGTTGAGGAAAAACCCGGCCCTGCGCGGGAAGATCGTTCTGAGATTTACCATTTCCCCGGAAGGATCCGTAACGGAATGTACCGTGGAGGAATCGGAGATGAACTGGCCGCCACTCGAGGAATCACTGGTTCGAATGGTGCTGGGATGGAAATTCCCGGAAATCCCCGCGGGTTCGGTCACGGTGAGTTATCCTCTGGTTTTCTTTCCAAGTATGTAGAGAAAAACAATGTTCAACAATCGCATCCTCCCTGCCCTGTTTGCAATCACATGCTTTATTATTGCGGCATCCTTTCCCCGTGTGTTCTATGCCGCTGACCTGTCCCTTTCGGACAGCATTCTGGAAAACCTGGAGTCGGAGGACAGCATTATCAGACTCTCCGCCATTCAGGCTGTAAAATCCGTACATGATCCTTCCTCTCTGCCGGTTATACTGAAACTGGCACAAAGTGATCCTGTTCCCGAGATAAGGGTGCAGGCCATCGGTGCCCTGTGGATTATGGGTGATCGAAGCGCGGTACGGATTCTGGAAAGAATTCTTGTCATTGACCAGGATCTCGGAGTTAAAAATGCCGCCGCAGGTGCTTTGGGCGACCTCGGTACACCATCAACTGTTTCATTCCTGATCAGTACCCTGAATGCCAACGATGATCTATCACTCACTGCAAGGTGTATAAGGAGTATCGGTAAGATCGGAGGGCCGGATGCGGCTATTTATCTTCTCCCCTACCTGAAAGAACCACACCCTGCCCTCATCAGGGGAACAACTGCTGAAGCTCTTGGAAAAATTGGCTCAGAAAAAGCTGTCGGCAGTCTGACATCGGTCCTTGAATCGGATGAGAACGCCACGGTCCGTTCCCTCGCCGCCAGAGCTCTGGGCCAACTGGGTCAGCCTGCATCTCGTGATCCTCTCATTAACGGTCTCCTTTTTGATCCATCGGAGGTAGTACGTTTTCGATGCGCGGAGTCGCTCTCCGGGTATGCTGTGGATCCGGATGTCAAGCAGGCTTTTTTGTCGGGGCTCAGGGACCCGGACAAAAGAGTGCGTTACATCAGCCTGGATTCACTCTCTTCCCAGATCATGGATTCAGACATCACGGCTGTCGCAATACTTCTTGGCGACGAGAAGGAGGGTATCAGGGAGCTGGCTCATCAGATACTGAGCAGAAGAGGGGCAGTTCTTGAGAGGATCGGTGATCGGTACCGTTTGGTTGAATAAGGGACTTTTTGCTCCTCGGAAAGCGAAAAGCGCGGTTTTCGCTTTCCTTACGAATCAGTGGCTTGCATCATCGGTCATTGATTCGGGCACCGGGAGAAGAACGTCCTTTATCTCCTCTATGGATTGCCAGGCGCTTTTGATCAAAGCCTTCTGTATCTTCAGTGCTATTTCCGGTTCATCCATGGCAAATTTCTCAAAATCCGCTGACTTCAGAATAAGGAGTCTGGAGGTTTCCGTGGCCTTGAGGGAAACTGACGCCAGATGGCCTGGTGCGAGAATCGCCCATTCACCGAAAGTATCACCACCAGCAAGTTCAAGCTCTTCGTTTTTATACTGTCCCCGGGATTGAATGGCGACCTTCCCCCTCTCAATGAAAAAAAAGTTTTCACTTTTCATGTTCTCAGCCACGAGAACTGTGTCAGGGGCACACTCCTCTTCAGAGATGACCCTGGAAAACAGGACCAGCTCACGGTCCGTGAGACTCGCAAACAACCCGCTCTGTTTAAGTGGTTTTATCTTGGCCATTTTACGTTCCTCCGGAAAGTAGTACTGGGGCCCTACTTAAAGTAATTTATCATCATATTCGGCTAACTTGTTTGATTTTCTAAATATATCTCTTTGAGTTCCACATAGTGTTCGGCAGTTCGTGTGATGAGCATTCTTTCATTTTCGTCAAGAGGCCGGACAGGTTTGGCCGGAATACCCAGTGCAAGATGTCCGGAAGGGATCCGTGTTCCCTGCGTAACCAGTGACCCCGCCCCGATAATGGTTCCACTCTCGATAACAGCACCATCGAGGATCCTGGACCCGATCCCCAGCAGACAATCGTCTTCCACACGGCATCCGTGAGCAATCACTCCGTGGCCCACCGTGACCCCATTTCCTAAAAACAGGGGGTGTTTATGCGTTGTAACGTGGAGAGTGGAACTGTCCTGGATGTTGGTTCTGTCACCGATCCTGATAAAGTTCACGTCGCCCCGTACAACAACCTGGAACCAGAGACTCGAATCGATCCCCACGGAAACATCACCGATT
>VAPB010253700.1_pt1 | contig 13709 bp, 8 predicted proteins | sample 3395101 | NCBI WGS metagenome assembly VAPB01 (sample SAMN08290433, study PRJNA428436) | hydrothermal vent metagenome | isolation source: Deep-sea hydrothermal vent chimney | place: Indian Ocean: Southwest Indian Ridge | reverse complement strand
GCTGTCGTAACAATAATGTCGAGAGGGTACTCGATACATTTTTCGTCAACGCCTCGACTTTCTTCAAAACCTGTCATGTTCCCACTAACCAGGAATGTGCATTGCTGCTGTCAGCGAACAGTAATGTGCTGAAGTAGAACTTATTTAAAAGAATGGCGGAGGGCCGGGGACTCGAACCCCGAAGGGCTTGCGCCCGGCGGTTTTCAAGACCGCTGCCTTACCAGTTAGGTCTAGCCCTCCGCAGGTAGTATTAAGGCTTTCCCGTTGACTTGACGCAAGCCTCTCCTGCTTATTTGCGATGCCCATGTTAATACTATCAGTGATCATCCTGTGATGATCTGATCTGGTTCCAAGTGAAGAAATCGATAGACCGGATCAGGCCACTACTGCCGTATCTGGCGCGCTACAAGGGCGGGCTGGGTGCAGGTTTCCTTTTTATAGCTCTAGCCAGCATTCTCGGATTGATGGGTCCGAAGGTACTGGGCTGGGCTATTGATGCGATCCGCGTGGCCGATTCCAGGAGCGAATTACTCCCCTTCGTATTGCTGCTGCTTGCCATCGAATCGGCTGCTGTGATCTTTATCTATTACCAGAGGATCTTCATTCTCGGCACCAGCCGGAAGATCGATTTCGACCTCAGGAATGACCTCTTCTCTCACCTTTTGAAGCTGCCGTTCAGTTACTACAACCGTCAGAAGACCGGCGATATCATGGCCCGGGCGACAAACGACATGGAAGCCGTCAGAATGTTCATCGGTCCGGGGCTCTGGAACGGTTTCGAGTTGATCATAATGATGGCTGTCGCCCTGCCCATCATGTTCTCGATCAGTCCCCAGCTCACCTTCTATTCGCTCATCCCCATGGCAACTCTTCCCCTCATCACTCTGAAGGTCAGTCCGATGCTCCACGGACGGTTTACGGCTGTCCAGGAACAGTTCTCTACCCTGAGCGCCCACGCCCAGGAAAATCTGAACGGCATTCGGGTGGTGAAGGGCTTTACCAGGGAGAATGCAGTCCTCGACCGTTTCCGGGAGATGAACCAGGAGTACGTAGACCGGAACATGAGCCTCGTGCGCGTTTACGGAGCCTTTTTCCCGCTGTTGATGGGGATAGCGGCACTGGCTCTGGCGATCGTGATCTGGCTGGGAGGCAGGCTGGTTATCCGGGGTGCCATCACTCTCGGGGATATGGTTGCATTCACCCAGTACCACGCCATCCTGACCTGGCCGATGATAGCAATGGGATGGGTCATCAACCTGTTCGAGCGCGGTTCAGCCAGCCTGGTCAGGATAACAGAGATTCTGGAAACCGAGCCGGAGATCAGGGACGAGGAGGGAGTTCAGACCGGCTTTGAACCCGTCAGAGGTGAAATCGAGTTCAGAAATCTCACATTCGCCTATGACGAGGATAGTGAGCCGGTACTCAAAGGATTCAACCTTCACATACCTGAAAGAGCTACGGTTGGCATAACCGGCGCTACCGGGAGCGGAAAATCGACCCTCCTAAACCTGATCCCCCGTCTCTTTCAGCCGGAGCGCGGTCAGCTTTATATCGATGGAGTGGATGTGCGGGACATTCCACTGCTGACCCTGCGTCAGGCTATAGGGATGGTTCCACAGGAGAGTTTCCTTTTCAGTGATTCGATCGAGGAGAACATCTCCTTCGGAGCCGACGGTGCCGGACCCGAAGAGATGCTCGAAGCATCGTCCTTGAGTCAGATCCATTCCGAGATTCTCGATTTCCCAGACCAGTACGAACAGAAAGTTGGTGAACGAGGTGTAACTCTGAGCGGCGGGCAGAAACAGAGGATGGCACTTAGTCGGGCGATCATCAGAACGCCCGGGATCCTCATCCTCGACGATGCCTTCTCAAGTGTTGACACCAATACTGAAGAAGCAATCCTGAATGGCCTTCGCGATACGGTATCTGAGCGAACCTCTCTGATCGTAAGTCACAGGGTAAGCACACTTCGCGCCTCCGACTTCATCGTCTACCTCGAGGATGGAAGGATAGCCGAACAGGGAACGCATTCCGAGCTGGTCGATCGGGGCGGTCTCTATGCGAAGATGGTGGAACGGCAGGCCCTGATAGAAGAACTGGAGTCGCTGCAATGAGCCACGGCATGTTCGACGTCGATGTTGAAGACATCGGCAGGGCATTCGATCGCCGGATAGTGCAGCGGCACCTGGGCTACCTCAAACCCTACTACTTCCTCGTGACCATCAGTGTGATACTGATGCTGGTGGGTTCTGCTATTCAACTTGCCGGCCCTACGATCGCCCAGATCGCCATCGACAGATATATAGATCCTCAAGTTACAGAAGGGTTGACTACTGCTGCGAGACTTTCCGGCATGAACCTGATGGCTCTGCTGCTGCTGGCTACCATAGCAGGTGGATTCATCTTCCAGTACCTGCAGCTCTACCTGATGAACTACACGGGTCAGAAGGTTATGTACGACCTTCGCTCTGACATTTACACACATCTGCTGCACCTGCCCCTCTCCTACCACGACAGGTCGAGTGTGGGCTGGATCATGACCAGGCTCACAAATGACGTTGAAGCCCTCAACAACATGTTCACAAGTGGATTTGTAGCAATCCTCGGCGACCTCTTCATGTTGATAGGAATCGTGGCCTTTCTCTTCTATCAGGACACCCACCTGGCCACAATCGTAATGCTGACTCTTCCCGTCCTGCTGCTTGGAATCCTCTGGTTCCGTTCGAAGGCACGGGATGCATACAGTGAAGTCCGCTCGAAACTGGGCCGTCTGAATGCATTCCTCCAGGAGAACCTGATGGGCATACGGGTGGTCCAGATATTCACCCGGGAGAACCGCAACTTCGAGAAATTCAGGGACATCAACGGGCAATTCCTGGACGCTCACCTCAGAACCATTTTTTACTACGCCCTTTTCTTCCCGGGTGTATACCTCATCAGTGCGCTGGTTCTGGCAGTGCTCATCTGGTTCGGTGGCGGCTGGGTGATCCAGGGAACACTCACCTTTGGTGTGCTCTATGCATTCATCCTTTACGTACAGCGGTTCTACCGTCCCGTTCGCGACCTGGCCGAAAAATACAACATCATGCAGGCTGCAATGGCTGCCAGTGAGCGTATCTTCGGCCTTCTGGACGAGCCGATCACAATTACAGCACCGGCTGAACCTGTTTCCCTCGATCCACCCAGAGGAGAGATCGAGTTTCAGAACGTCTGGTTCCGGTACGATTCAGATAAAAATGGAAAGCCCGCTGATTCTCCGGAGGATGTGAAAGAGACAGTGACGGTTCCAGCCGAAGAAGATGATGAACGGTGGATATTGAAGGATGTCTCCTTTACGGTTGAACAGGGACAAACCATCGCAATTGTGGGTGCCACCGGGGCTGGAAAAACCACGATAACGAGTCTCCTCACCCGTTTCTATGACATCCAGCGAGGGCGTATCCTGATCGACGGCATAGATATTCGAGAGATGGATCCGGAACACCTGAGGAAGATTGCAAGCACAGTCCTGCAGGACGTATTCCTGTTCAGCGGAACGATCGAGGAGAATATCCATCTCGACAATGAGGATATCTCACAGGAAAAGGTCAAGCAGGCCGCACAGCATGTGAACGCAGATCCGTTTATCCGGCGTCTGCCTGGCGGCTATGAAGGAGAAGTAGTAGAGCGCGGCGCTACCCTGTCAACGGGACAGCGGCAGTTGTTGTCTTTTGCGCGGGCCCTGGCCTACGATCCCACCATCCTCGTACTGGATGAGGCCACCAGCAGTGTTGACACTGAAACTGAAGTCCTTATTCAGGACGCTCTCGAAAAGTTGATTGCTGACCGCACAACCATTGTCATCGCGCACCGTCTCTCTACTATCCAGAAAGCCGACCGGATTATTGTGATGCACAGGGGCGAGATCCGTGAAACCGGCACCCATCAGGAACTGCTGGCCATGAGGGGATTCTACTACCGTCTCTACCTGCTCCAGTACCAGGCGCAGGAAGGGTAATATGCGCGAGTATTGAAGGCGTGGCTTTGTTAATGGTTATTACATTCAGTATGCTTCAAAGATAAGCATATCCAGTACCCTTCCGGGAGAAATGAAATGCGAAGCCTTCTGATCACCTCTCTTGCCCTGTTTCTGATCTCATCTCAGGCAGTTCCGGCACTGGGGCAGCTGCAGTCCACCTATGATGATGCCTGGACGGCCTGGGATTCCGGGGAATATACAAAGGCTCTGGAGTTATTTGCTGAAATCCTGAATTCCCCGGGTGGGGACAGCTACCTGGAGAAGATCGCCCTGGTAACCGGTGAGTTGTTCCACACCCGGGAGGTAGCCCGGGATGGCAGGTCTATCAAGATCAGCCCGGATGGCCGCACTGCTTCTTATGTGACCACCGTTGACAACTCCACTGTTACTCATATTGTCTCGCTCGATGGTAACATAAGGCATCTGGCCGAGATACGTGCCGGCAACTTCATTTTCTCTCCATCCGGTGATCTTGCAGCCTGTTTCATGGTGGATGAGACCGGAGCAGTTCGAAGGGCCCGGACCCGGCTGGAAACGGCCAGAGAATCAGGTGACCGGACTGCAATATCTGAACAGCGGGTACAGCTCCGTGCCATCGAGGCAGCCAACACCCGGATCGTGATAATCGATCTGAACACATTCGATCAGACACAGTTGAAGGACAACGGGCTGCTGAAAGCCGGCATGGTATTCGGTCCGGATGGTAATATTCTTTACCTGGCTGGCGCAGAATCCGGCAACGAAATCCGCTCTGACATCTACTCCATATCCAGGTCATCTGAGGGTTCCTTCGGGCCTCCCGTCAGGATAACAGAGGGGGATGGATTCAAGTCCAATCCCATTCCTGTTCGCGGCGGCAGATACCTCATATACACTCCGACCGGGAGGAACCCCCTGGCCCAGGCTGCCGGCGGCCGGTTCGGAGGCTTTGCCCGGAGAAGAGGATCGGGAAGGGCGGTGCCATTCGCCCTCCTCGACCTGACAACCGGGGATACACGCATCTTCACAGGAACCGGCCGGCTTGTTTCAGCAGATGGATCGAAGATCGTGTTCCAGACGAGTTCAGAAACAGGCAATGCCATTAACGCCGTCTCTCTGACCGGATCGCTTGACGATGTCCAGCTGATCGCCACCACGGATCGCCTCGGCTCGATGGCCGTTGCACCGAACGGTTCCATGGTTGCATACGAGATCACACCCGGGAATGACAGGGAGATCTATCTGGTCTCAACTGAGGGAGGCGAACCTGTCCGCCTGACTCGGGAAATAATGCACGACTATACTCCCCGATTTCTCGACAACGAGACCGTGATGGCTTTTGTAGGCGAATCACGTCACCGCCGTTCCTTTCTCTACGATGTCGGTACTGGAGTACGGACACGGCTCTTTCACAACAATACCGTCAGGACAATCGCTCCCGAGTACGAGTGGGATGCCAGCGCCGATGGTACGAAGATCCTGATCTGCTCGGATCGTGACGGGGATACGATCAGTCCGGAGCGTGGTGTCTACCTTGTGGACCGAACCAGTAAGGTCACCAGAGAGGAACTCCTGGAACGCATCGAGAACAATCTGGTATCGGAGCGATCCCTGCGCAGGCGCGGGGAGGCGATGTTCGCTCCAATAGCAGATAAGGTTCGAAGGATTACCGAACGGGTCTCGATAACCAGGATCTATGAATATGAGAAGGCACTCTTCGATTTCGATTCAAAAAATGCTTCGATGCCCGGTAACCGGCTCGCAGGTGAGTACATCTTCAACACTCTGAAATCATTCGGATACGAACCGGAATACCAGTGGTTTACCCGTCAGCAGCGTGGCGGCGGGAAAATCGAAACCGCCAACGTGACAGCTGCTCTGAAAGGAACTGAAAACCCTGAACTCCTGTATGTGCTGAGCAGCCATTACGATTCGGCTTCAAGGAGCCCCGGTGCTGATGACAACACCTCCGGCATCGCCGTACTGCTTGAGGCGGCGAGAGTGCTGGCCGACAATCCGATGCCTGCCACTATCATCTGGGCGGCTTTCACCGGAGAGGAATCGGGTCTGTGGGGAAGTGCGGAGTTCATAAACAGGGCGGTTGAAAATGGGGACAACATAGTTGGTGCCATCAACAATGATATGATCGGATGGTCCAATGACCACCGCCTTGACAGCACGATCCGGTACGCCAATGCCGGTATCAGGGATCTGCAGCATGCATCTTCTTTCCTTTTCTCAAATCTGATCACCTACGATTCTAAGTACTACAGGAGCACAGACGCAGCCAGGTATTACGATGCTTTCGGTGAGATGTTTGGCGGGATCGGAAGTTACCCCATCGTAGCCAGTCCCTTTTACCACCAGACCACAGACCGGCTCGAAACGATCAACCACGAACAGATAACAGAAATATGCAGGAGCACAGTTGCTTCGATGATGCTGCTGGCCTTGAGTCCGGCCATGATCAAGGGATTGGATCTGGTCAGGTTGTCGGGAACCACCGCTGAGATCAAATGGACAGCCGGTTCTGAATCAGGAATCAGCTCCTATGAGATTGTTTATGGGCCGGCTGATTACCCGGAATTAAACAGTATTTCTGTCAATGCTCCAAATGCCGCCCTGCCCGAAGCAGGTCCGGGCACTCTTGTCAAGGTTAGAGCCATCAACTCCCTTGGTCTGCATGGATGGGACTGGGCACGTCTGACGATCGAAAGATAGATAGTCGGATTGATAGACCGGTGGAACGATAGACCGACATATTGACAGACAGATACGATTACCAATTGAGATATGCAGGGAGGGGTTCCGTCTTCAGTATCCTTCAGGATCGAGACGCACTTTCCCTGCAAATTTTCTGTATACAAACGCTGTATACAGGGCCACCAGGATCATTCCCGGTATCCACCACACCAGAGCGACTTTCAGACTGTACGCAGGGGCAGCTGAATTAAATACAGTCAGTGAGTTGGCCGGATTATCGATTGCAGGAAGCACATTCGGATAAAGGCTTACGGCCGCACTCAACAGCAGTCCGGCCAGAAGAACGGCCGAAGACAGAAATGCGTGGAGTTCCTTACCCTGCCCTGTAAAGAATTTGATTCCAACCAGTCCGGCAGCAGTCAGAAGCGGGAAAAGATATGCCCACGGCTGGGAGCTCATCCTGACCGGAATATGGGGCTGCACGATAAATGATGCAGCCGTCAGAGCACCGGTCAGCACCAGCAGGGGGATCCAACCTGCATTAATGACCTTCTTTGCCCTGGTGTTAACATCACTTTCTGTCTTGAGTGCAACCCAGAGAGCGCCATGTACAGACAGAGCGACAAGGGCTGTAACACCTGCGATTATCGTGTACCAGTCGAGTATTCCTGTATCCGTCCCTACCCCAAACGTGGTCCAGAGATGGCTGAAAAAATACCCCTCTGCATCCAGTGGTACGCCCCGTACCACATTCCCGATGGCCGTACCGAATAAGATCGCCAGAATCAGACTGGCGGTACAGAAGATCACATCCCAGAGCGGTTTCCACATCCGGTTCGCAACATGTCTGCGGAACTCAATCGAGATGCCGCGCAGAACCAGCATCCACAACACTATTATCAGCGGCAGGTAGAATCCACTGAAACTGGAGGCGAACAGCTTTGGAAATGCCAGGAAGAGCGTGCCGCCTCCTGCAAGCAGCCATACCTCATTGCCATCCCAGAGGGGCCCGATGCTCTGCAAAACCGTTCTGCGCTCTTCATCTGTTCTTGCTACATAGAGATGGATGATTCCGGCACCGATATCAAAGCCGTCCAGGATCACATAGCCGGCAATCATTAATGCCGTGAGAATGAACCATGCCGTTTCCATGATGCCGATCACTCCTGCTCTGCCGTCAGGCTGCTGACCGGTGTGTTTGCGGTATCGATCATTCCGGTATGATCGCCCGGGCCTTGCCTGATTTCCCGGCTGATAAAGAATAGAAAGAGAATGCTCAGCAGGATGTAGAGGGCGGTAAATCCAACCAGCGTGAAGATGATGCTCCCCGAGGCCACTGTATGGGAGAATCCCTCTTCGGTGCGCATCAGGCCGTAGATCAGATAAGGCTGCCTGCCAAGTTCAGCGGTCATCCATCCAGCCGTATTGGCAATGTAGGGCAGCGGAAACATCAGCATCAGGATCCAGAGAACCGGCTTCGACTCGAACAGGCGTCCTTTGAACAGAAGCCAGGCAGAGAGCATCATCACCAGGATAAAGAGTATGCCCATCAGCACCATCGCCTTGTGTGAGAAGAAGAGCAGAGAAACGTTATCGGGCCACTCCTCCTCCGGGAATGCATCGAGCCCCTTCACCTCTGCGTCGAACCTGCCGTACAGCATGAAACTGAGAAGTCGTGAGAACTCGATCCGGCTGTTCAGCTTTCTTTCACTACGGTCTGGTATCCCGAAAATCGTATAGGGGGCTCCCTCTCTGGTTTCGAAGAGACCCTCCATGGCGGCAAATGCTGCAGGTTGATGTCTGGCTACCATCTTCGACTGTATGTCACCGGTCGGAAAGGCCATCAGGATCGTAGCGGGCAATCCAACAACCACTGCCATGCGGAGGAATACGCGGGCATACTCCTCGGCCCTGCCGTTCAACAGGTAGTAGGCCCCAACTGCAGCCACAACGAAACAGGCGGTAATCACGGCACCCGCCATCGTGTGTATGTACTGCCAGATCATCCACGGATTGGTCAGAAGCGCCCAGAAACTGGAAAGGAGTATCTCGCCGTCGGGTCCTATCGTGTAACCAACCGGATGCTGCATCCATGCATTGGTGATTACGATGAAAAGGCCCGACATCCAGGCTCCGGCACAAACCAGGATCGCTGAGATAAAATGACCTTTCTGCCCAAGCTTCTTTTCTCCGAAGAGGAACAGTCCCAGAAAGCTTGATTCGAGAAAGAAGGCGATAACACTTTCCATGCCCAGTGTCTGGCCTATCACACCCCCGGCGGCAGCGGAAAAGCGGGCCCAGTTTGTTCCGAACTGGAACTCCATCGGGATGCCTGTTACAACTCCCATAAGGAAGTTGACGGCAAATATCTTTGCCCAGAACCTGGCCGACCGATTGTATCTTTCATCTCCTTTTTTCAATGCCAGGGCCTTCATGATCACAATCAGGAGCGCCAGACCCATGGTCAACTGGGGGAAGAGATAGTGGTAAGTTATGGTGAAGGCGAATTGCAGCCGGTGGTAAAATGAGGCGATTTCCATCAGCAGATGTCCGTTACAAGGGTATTAGTCAGACATCAAGGGCAAACATCCTTACTGTAATACCATATCCCGATTAAACCAAGTACAGGCAGTTACAGATAGTCCAGGTGCACCGCTTCGTAATTACGGTGATGTATCGAGAGCACATTTATCGAGTCTGAAGGTTTGAGACATATCGCATTCCCGGAAGCTGTTCTACGATACCTTCGATCTCCAGCTGCAGCAGTATGGTCAGAACTGCAGGTGTACTGAGGCCTGTTGCAGTGCATAATTGATCCACGTGAAGCGGATCATTCCCGATCTGTTTGAATACGATTTCAGCATCGGACCCCAGTTTCTTCAGAACTTTTTCAGCTTTTCGTGACAGTATCTGTGCCTGTGCATTCATTGCCTCCCGGATTCCATCATCCATATGAAGGGGCAGGCTGACCAGGAGATCAGCCAGATCCCGGCATACCTCCGCGCGTCCTTCACGGATTAACTGATTTGGAAGAGCCGACATGGGATCTGTTGTCCGTCCCGGTACGGCCAGTACAACCCGGCCGTAATCGAGAGCGAAATCCGATGTATGCCTGGCTCCGCTTTTAATCCCTCCTTCCACAACGATTGTTGCTGCTGAAAGTCCGGCGATGATCCGGTTTCGAGGTACAAAGGTGTGTTTCTGAGCTTGAGTACCCGGGGGATATTCGGCTATCAGCGCACCACCATGATTCAGGATCGAATGTGCAAGTGGACGATGGGCGGAAGGGTGGACTGTATGCAGTCCATGAGCCAGAACCGCCACCGTTCTGCCCTCTGCTGTAATGCACGACCGGTGAGCGATCCCATCGATACCGGTAGCCAGTCCGGAAATGACAATAAAAGGAAAACGGCCCAGGTCTTCAGCAATCTGACGGGTCACCCTCTCACCATACAGAGAGGGTCTGCGCGTCCCTACGACCGCCACACCTGTTTCAGCGAAGACATCTGTACATCCCTTGGCATAGAGAACCAGAGGTGGATCGGTCATCCCCTCATACAGAGCGGCCGGATATCCGGGATGGCCATGAACGAGAGGCACTATCCCTGCCCGTTTTATTCTGGTTGTGGCGCTCTGCAGATCTACTTTTTTCGAACTCCGCAGTTTATGCAGACCAGATTTACCGATTCCAGGCTGGTTCAGCAGGGTTTGATCGGATTGACGCATCAGGCTGTCGAGGTCACCAAACGTTCTGATGAGTGATGCAAATCCCGGAATGGAGGTTCCGCCTGAAATGCTCAGTGCGATTGCCTCGTCAGGCTGTAGAAGCGGCCTGTCCATGCCACACCTCACCTTCTGACATGAGTGGTATCTGATTATCTGCAGAGGGGGACGTGTGCTTTAACGCGCAGGGGGGTCAGGGCTGCTTTCTTCATCCAGAAGCGAACCGATCAACTGAGATACTCTTTTAATGCCTTCACCTGTCTGGCTCGAAATGGCAACTGAGGGCATACCCTCCACCAGAGGCCATACCTGTTGCCCGTTTTCTACAGGAAGGACCTCAAGAGGCAGTCCGAGGAGCTCCAGGAGTACTTCCCTGTCTTCGGGGGGAATCAGATCGAGTTTTGTAAAGAGCAGTCCGGCCGGCCGGCCGAGCAGAGCCGATGAGTAGCTGGCCAGTTCACTTTTCAGGATGTTAATCTCATCGAGAGGATTATCCCCGAAAAGGTCTATAAGGTAAAGCAGGACTCTTGTCCGTTCTATATGGCGCAGGAAATCGGTTCCCAATCCCTTCCCGGCGCTGGCTCCTTCAATCAGACCCGGGATATCGGCCATCACACAGCTCTCCCAGTCTCCCAGATCCACGATCCCCAGATTGGGAGCCAGCGTGGTGAAGGGATATTCGGCGATCCTGGGCCGGGCCTCGGAGAGGCGGGAGAGCAGTGTGCTTTTGCCGGCATTCGGCAAACCGACCAATCCCACATCGGCAATCAGCTTCAGCTCCAGGCGCAGGGTTCTTTCCTCACCATCTTCACCGACTTCCCATTTCCGTGGAGCCTGATTGACGCTGGAAACGAATCTGGCATTGCCTCTTCCACCCCGCCCACCTCTTGCGGCCACGAATTGCTGATCGGCTTCGGTCAGATCTGCCAGAATCTCTCCCCTCTCATCATCATAAACAACCGTGCCTGGAGGGACTTTAATGACGGAATCATCTCCATCAGCCCCCGTCCTGTTCGAGCCCTGACCGTGGCTGCCCCTCCCTGCCTTTACCTGCGGGTATCTCTTGAAGTCGAGAAGCGTCCTCATGTGAGCGTCGACTTCAATAACTATATCCCCACCCTTCCCACCATCACCTCCGTCAGGCCCTCCTCTGGGAACACCCTTCTCACGGCGGAAGGAGGCACACCCGCTGCCACCTGTTCCTGCGGTTATGAATATTTTCGCGGTGTCAATAAACATGATCTCTAGAAATGGCTGCTCGGATGAGTGCCAAATCCCAATAAACCCCAGATCTCGATATGCATCTTTGACGCTGCCTGTTTCAACACCTCAATCAACTCCTGTATGAGGTGAGTGTTGCCGGAAGGGCCTGTCAGGTGCAAGTATATGTCTGGTAAAAACAAGTTGAAAGGACGGCTGGTGGCTGTGAGACAATTATTCCTCCTGGGAGCATTGATAATGATGGTTTCATCGGCGGCAGGTTGCGGCAACCCGGATTCAACTCAGGCAGACCTTGTATTGCTCGAATCGAGGATCTTCACAGCAGATGATGACGTGCCCTGGGCAGAAGCTCTTGCCGTCAAGAATGGTTTGATCCTGAAGATCGGCACGGAATCAGAGATCTTACAGCTTATCGGCGACCAGACCGAAGTTATCCGCCGTCCGGGAAGTCTGACAGTTCCCGGTTTCAACGATGCCCACGTCCATATGCTTGATGGCGGCGCCAGCATTATCGGCATACAGCTGCGCGATTCCAGGGATGAGGAGGATTTCCGGGACAGGATCGCTGCCTACATTGAGAATCTTCCTTCAGGAACCTGGGTGCAGAACGGGAACTGGGATCACGAAGCATGGCCCAGCCAAAAGCATCCATCAAAGGAACTGATCGATCCGGTCACCCCTGAAAATCCCGTGATGGTAACCCGCCTGGACGGTCATATCAGTCTCGCCAACTCTCTTGCGCTGGAACTCGCTGGTATCACCAATGAAACACTCGACCCCGTCGGAGGGGATATCGTACGCGATCCCGAAACTGGTGAAGCGACGGGGATCCTGATCGATGCGGCACAGTCGCTGGTATTCAGGTTCATACCTGAAGCAGACGACGCAGAACTCCGACGCACCCTGGAAGCCGCCATTGCACACGCTGCCGAATGCGGCGTGACCAGCGTTCAGGATAATACAGATATGCGGCTCTACAGTGTCTACGAGCAGATCCGCTCGGAGGGCAAACTCACCGTTCGTGTAAATGCCTGGCATCCGATCGGGAGGCAGCAGGAACTGATCGATCTGGGTATTGATGGTCCAACCGGTGACATGTGGCTTAGGCGAGGTACTGTCAAGATGTTCGCAGATGGCAGCATGGGTGCCGGAAGTGCCTGGTTCTTCGAACCGTATACGGATGATCCATCAACCAGCGGACTTGCGATGGCCAGTGAAGAAGTACTCTTCCGCCAGATCAGGGAGGCTGACGCAGCGGGATTCAACATCGCCTGCCATGCGATAGGTGACAGAGCTAATTCGGTCGTCCTGGATGCGTTTGCCGAGGCATTCAGACTGAATACCGACCGTCACAATCCCCGCAGACACAGGATCGAGCATGCACAGGTAGTCCGTGAGGAGGATGTACGCCGCTTCAGGGATCTCGAAATAATCGCTTCAATTCAACCCAGTCACGCAATTGATGATATGCGATGGGCAGAGAAACGTATTGGACGCAAACGCTGTGACGATGCATATCGGGTTGGCAGCTTCATTGATGCCGGAATCCGCACAGCCTTTGGCACTGACTGGTTCGTGGAGCCACTTGACCCGCGCCTTGGCCTGTATGCTGCAGTAACACGCGAATTCCCTGCAGGTGGTCCGGAGGGAGGCTGGTTCCCTGAAGACAGAGTTACACTTGAGGAAGCCATTAAAGCCTGCACCACTGAAAGCGCGTACGCCGAAAGCATGGAAGATGTAAAAGGAAAACTGGTAGCTGGTTATCTGGCTGATTTCACCATTTTCGAGCAGAACCTGTTCGAATTAGAACCAATTCAATGGCTGGATACACCTGTAGTGATAACTGTTGTTGGAGGAATGATCGTTTATCGGATCGAATAACTGTTACCGGCAGTTTCCCTTCAGTTTCCCCCTTCACGGTTCAGGATGTCGGCCAGGGCGGCGGCTGTGGGTGGCGGATCGGTAGAGAAAACCAGCGACTGGAAGAATTCGTCGAGATATTCGCCGCCGGTGACGATCGAGCAGACCGCCATAAGATCTGCGTTTCGGGTTACGGCGATGCTGC
>VAPB010296329.1_pt1 | contig 13756 bp, 5 predicted proteins | sample 3395101 | NCBI WGS metagenome assembly VAPB01 (sample SAMN08290433, study PRJNA428436) | hydrothermal vent metagenome | isolation source: Deep-sea hydrothermal vent chimney | place: Indian Ocean: Southwest Indian Ridge | reverse complement strand
TTGGGTTATGGTTTAGACATAGTGATAAACAGTCCGGAGAGCATCACCGGGAATTGATACCAATTATTTACGAAAGGACAGAACATGATAGTTGAGCATCTTGAAGTGGGACCCCTTCAGTCAAACTGCTACATTCTTTCCGATGACAGGGAGAGCGAGGCAATAGTGATCGATCCGGGCGGCGATGGAAACCGGATATTGGCGCTTCTTAAGAGAAAGTCCTGGAAAGTGAAAATGGTACTTAATACGCATGCCCATTTTGACCATATTGCAGCCAATGCGGAGGTTGTAAATGCCACAGAAGCTTCTCTGGCCGTTCCTCGACTGGATGCCCAGATGATGGGCCATTCGGTGATGCAGGCACAGATGTACGGGCTGTCAGTAGATCCATCCCCGAAGCCTGACATTCTACTGGAGGATGGTGATACCATCGAGCTGGGAGACGAAATGATAGAAGTGCTGGCTACGCCGGGGCACAGTCCGGGAGGTGTGTCATTCAAAACTTCGGTGGGCATATTTCCGGGCGATACCCTTTTCGCGGGTTCTATCGGGCGTACGGATCTGCCGGGCGGTGACTTTGATACGCTGATAAACTCAATAAAGGAGAAGATACTTGTCCTGCCGGAAGATACAGACGTGTTTCCAGGGCACGGGCCCTCTACAACTGTTGGGAGGGAGAAGATGCATAATCCGTTCTTACAAGGGTAGTATTAACCCGGTTTCCAGTTTCTAGTTTCTAGTTTCGAGTTGATAAAATAGATAATAAATGTAACTATTTACATGGATATCTTAATCCTGAGCCTGAGAACTTAACTTTCAACTTTTAACTTTTAACCTTCAACTTTTACAGGGTAAGGCCATGGGCGAAAAAGGAAATTTCAGCGGAAGGCGGATACTCCTTGGTGTGACCGGCGGCATCTCGGTCTACAAAAGCGCCGAGCTCGTGCGGGAGTTTATAAGAAAGGGCGCCGAAGTATCAGTAGTAATGACCGAGAGCGCGACCCGCTTTATCACTCCCCTGACCATGGAAAGCCTGAGCCGTAACCCGGTAGGTCTGGATATGTTCTCTCTTTCCGATGAGCGCACGATCGGGCATATCGACAGAGCGAAGTGGGCAGATCTCTTCATCGTTGCCCCTGCAACGGCGAACTATCTGGCCAAGGCCGCCTGCGGTATCGCCGACGATCTACTCACTACTATTTCCCTGGTTACAAGATGTCCCACGGCTGTGGCGCCTGCCATGAATACAAATATGTGGTCTCACCCAACAGTTCAGAAAAATATTCGTAACCTCGTGGAGAGAGGCGTTAAGATCATCCCTCCAGGGGAGGGTGAGCTGGCATGCGGTGACGAAGGGGAGGGAAGACTGGCCGAGCTTGATGTTATTATCGAAGCTGCGCAAGAACTTCTGTCCGGGGCAGGGGATCTGAGCGGCCTCGGGGTCCTGGTTACCGCAGGGCCGACAAGGGAACCCATAGATCCCATGCGTTTCATAAGCAATCCATCAAGCGGTAAAATGGGGTATGCAATAGCGGAGGCGGCCCGCGGAAGGGGTGCGGTTGTAACACTCATATCCGGGCCCACCTCCCTGGAAGATCTCAGCGGCATTAAAATGATTCGTGTCGGGACTGCAGAAGAGATGATGGCTGCAGCCAGAGATCATATCGAAGCTAATCAATGGCTGATCATGGCTGCGGCAGTTGCCGATTTCCGGCCGGTGAAAAGGAGTACCCAGAAGATAAAGAAAGTCGGGAAAAAGAAGATCACTCTCGAAATGGAATCTAACCCTGACATTCTAAAGGAACTGGCGGCAGTTAAGGGAGACCGGCTTTACGTCGGATTTGCGGCGGAATCGGAGAGTTTGATAGATAACGCCAGGAAGAAACTTTTGTCAAAAGGCCTGGACCTGATCGTAGCCAACGATATCACGGAACGTGACTCCGGTTTTGAAAAGGATGATAATCGTGCCACCCTCTTGGGGAAAAAGGACTACGAGGAAAATTTTCCGCTGATGAGCAAGCTCGAGCTTGCCCACCGAATACTTGACCACTCTTCTGTTCTCTGGCGGGCAGCGGTAAAAAATGGATGATCTTTACAGACTTTACCTGAAATCCATCGGCATACAATATCTTCCAGGCTATCAAACCAAGCAGGTTCCTGTCCCATCAGTGGATAAGGCGGTACCTTCCGAGACACTTGAGGACTTAAGAGAGTTCATCGGTGACTGTCACCGATGCCAGTTAGGCGATGCGAGGACTACATTGGTATTCGGAACGGGAAATCCCGAGGCTGACATCGTATTTGTCGGTGAGGCGCCCGGGCGAGATGAGGATATCAAGGGAGAGCCTTTTGTGGGAAGGGCCGGTCAGCTACTTACAAAGATCATCGTGGCTATGGGTCTTGCAAGGGAAGACGTCTATATCTGCAATGTAATAAAGTGCAGACCGCCGCAGAACAGGAATCCCCTCCCGGTTGAGGTGACCACCTGCAAGCCTTTTCTGCTGAGGCAGATAGAAGTAATCTCACCCAGGGTAATATGTGCTCTGGGCAGTTTTGCAGCACAGACACTGCTGGAAACAGACATCCGGATATCCAGGCTCAGAGGCCATTTCCACGACCTTTACGGTATTCCGCTTATGCCCACATACCATCCCTCATATCTCCTGCGCAATCCAAACAGGAAAGCGGACGTCTGGGAAGATATACAGAAAATAATGAAGCGTCTTGGCCCTGGTACAGGTGACAGTAATAATTAACGGGGTCAGTAGTAATCCATTGATCTCATCAACATGATCTCCCATTGTTCATCAACAATCGAATAGAAGAGGTCAAACAGGTTGAAACGCCGAATAATTGCTTTCTTTATCCTGCTCGTTGCAGCCGGTTTTACTGTAACCGTAGTTCTGCTCAGAAGTGCGTGGCTGGACGAGGTAATCTTAAACTCCCTTCATAGTATGGCTCGGAATCAGCTTGGGGTAAGCCTGGAAATTGGCTCTTTCGAGCGAAATGTTTTTCTCACAGAGATCTCCCTGGGAGATGTTGTTTTAAGCGATATTCGGGGTGAGGCTGACAAGATACTAAATGCCAGGCGCCTGGTTGTTTCTCTGGACCCATTTGCTCCACTGAGGGGTGTTCTTGCCATTAAGAATATCCGTCTGGAAGGTCTGGATCTGGTTGTCGTCAAAAACCTGGAGGGCCGATATTCGGTTGAACCCCTCTTCCCCTTCTGGGAACGGGAGAAAAAACAAGGTTCTGCGCCCGCGATTCCCTTTGGCGTAGACATAGAAAACGTCACCCTGATGGACGTAGGTCTCTCATATTCTGATATGCAGGCGGGTATCGAGCTGGATCTCGACAAAGTCCTGATAGATATCAGAAGAGGGCGTTTCGATCCTCCTGATCGTAGAAACATAACCGTGAACTCCCTCTCCGGTGAATTCGTCTGGGCCGCCTTTCCGGAGGGAAGGCTGGTTGAGATCGACAGATTTCACTCATCTTTTTCCTTTTCACCCAATGCGTTGGTAGTTTCGAAGTTCCATCTCGGCAGCGGTCCTCTCAATGTAGAGATGTCGGGCAAGATGCCGATAAGGGGGAGCGGGCTAACTGGGTCCCTTGATCTGGAAGCAGACCTTTCAAAATTCCCCTGGCTGCTGGGTGGTGGCCGGGGAATTTTAAAGATGACGGGTAGCGTTTCCGGCAGCCTTAGGGAACCGATTTTCACTGGCAGCCTGTCTGGCTTGAACGTGGCTCTTGCAGGGAGAGATCTGGGGAAGATATCTGCAGACATCATAATTGACGCGGCCGGGGGCAGCTTGAAAAATGTGATCGTAAATTATGAAGGCGAACCGCTGGCCGGGAATATGGAGATCAGCTTCATAAGAGGTCTGCCCTTTTCCGCCAGCCTTGACGTGTTCGAATATCCTATCAGGTCGATCCTGGGTGAGATACAAGCGAAATCCAACCTGCTCAGGGGCTCAATTACGGCGAGATGCACTCTATCAGGTTTTTTATCCCCCACCGAGGAAGGCGGCTTAATGGACCTGGAGCTGAACGGTAAAGCCAGAGTTCCTCTCAGTGATGGGATCGAAAGAAATTTCGATTTTTCCTTGATCGGTTCGTTGAGGGAGAGAGTGATCACTATACAGACCATGAGCGCAAGGTCGCGGGGACTCATGCTTGAAGCTTCGGGATACTTGGCCAGGGAGGGCATCGATCTGTCATTCGAGATGACGGAACCCGATGTGTTCAGCTGGCAGGACATTTTGTCGGTGGAGGGGCTGTCAGGAGAGCTTGATATTAAGGGAAGATTGGGCGGAGACTGGAATCTGCCCTCCGGCAGCATGGATTTAACATGGAGCGGGGCACGGGTACTGGATTACAGCGCCGATCTCCTGACTGCGAAACTTGAACTGGACAAAAAGGGTATAAGCTTTCCCCTTGCTGCATTGAAGATCGGTTCTTCCAGCGTTGCACTTCAGGGTTTCATACCCTGGAACAGAAAGAAAGACAGGGGATGGTGGGTAGTCGGTACGTCCGGCAGCGACCTCCAAGATCTCTTCACCGCTGCGGGAACACAGATAGATGCTGCCGGCAGGATAACCATGCAGATGGAGATCTCCGGCATTGACAGAAACTGGACCGTCTCAGGAGATGCCGTAGCCCGCGATGGGTATATTTTCGACGAGGAGTTCCAGGAAATCAGGGTTTCGGCAAGATACGAAAACGGCGGTCTCACTTTCAATCAGCTGGACATAATTAAGAACGATGTGCTGATCAGGGGCAGGGGAACAATAAAAGACGGACGCTACCGGGTCGAGATAATCTCAGATGCACCGGTACCTCTGAAGGGGATCCGTATCCTGGAAAAGCTCCAGGTCCCCCTGTCGGGTGGTATATTTATCAAAGCCGTCAGCTCCGGTGGCATGGATGGCAAAGATTTCAAAGCCTCTGGATCCCTTGAATGGGACCTCGTATTCTACGATGGAAGGTCATGGCGGGGAGGGGATCTGTCCTTTGCCATAAACGGGCGGGACCTTTTTGCTGAAGGAAATCTGCTGGGGGGCCTTTTCCAGGCTGATGTCGAAGTGAAGCTCGGCGGCGAATTTCCGTTTTCCGGCACGATCCGATCGAGCAGAAATGTTCACAGGGAAGACCTGAACAATTTCCTCGGACTGAATATCCCTCCGGACTTTTCCGGGCAGATGACAGCGGATGCCAGGATCCAGGGGATACTCACTGATATCAGTAAAACGGTGGTGGAGGGAATGATACTGGCCGCGCACCTGGACATGAAGGGGCTCAAGTTCGATACCATTGAAGAAACGCCCTTCCATTACATTTCCGAGAGAGGTATCAGTTTCACCAGACTGCATTTAATGTCCGGTGAGTCCGAGTTGAGCGGGTCAGTAAGGATAGGGCCTCCGGGAATTATCGAAGGCAGCGTGGAAGGCGAGGTTGATATAGGCGGTTTCCGGTACCTCGAACCCACCTTTGATACCTTCATGGGCAGGGTTGGGCTCCAGCTCAAAATCTCGGGTCCACTGGATGATCCTGAAGTCTCCGGTTATCTGGATCTTCAGAAGGCTTCAGCAATAGCGCACCTGCCGTTTCCCCAGAAGATGAGCAACCTCGCAGGACGCATCGATATCCTCAAGAACAGGATGAGGGTAAGCATGATAAGGGGTGTTTCAGAGGGCGGCAGTATTGAGATGGATGGTGACATAGTCTTTGAAGGTTTAAAGCCGATTCAGGGACGTGTTGCCGTCAGAGCTGATTCGGTGCTCGTTAATTTCCCCGAAGGTATGAGCTCTACGATCAGAGCGGAACTCGCCTTCAGGTTTGCAGAGGGGCGGGGGGATCTCAGAGGACGAATAACGATGGACGAGGGCACTTATCAGCGTGAGGTGGATATAGATAATCTCCTGGCTCTCTTAAGAGACAAGAGTACGTTTTCTTTCGATGAAGAACGGGTCCAGGAGGGTAAGGGAAACTGGCTATCCCTGGATGTAGAGATGGAAATGGTAAATCCCCTTGAGGTGGATATCAAGCTTGTTCGAGGTGAGGCAACAGGAGCGCTGCGTCTTTATGGTACTGCGGCAAGGCCAATAATGGCCGGGCGCCTCGAGATGAACACCGGGGTGATTATCTACCGCGGCCATAACTTCGACGTTACCCAGGGGTCTGTGGGTTTCTTCAATTCACAAAGGATCGAGCCTAATTTCGACTTTACGGCCAAGACTAACGTGCCCGGATTTGACCGAGGTGGTGCGTTCAGAGATTATGTCGTGGAACTTGTCGCCACAGGTATTCCGTCCAAGTTCAAACTGGAGCTGCACTCCTCTCCGAGCCTCAACCAGGTGGATATAATCTCCCTTCTGACATGGGGTGTGGTGGGAGAGGAGGCGTTTGGATCTCGTGGCAGCCTTACCGCCGTGGAAGCAACACTTCTTCTCACAAAAGAGCTCAAGGGTAAATTTGAGAGCGAAGTGGAGAGGATCGTAGGTTTTGACCGCTTTGTAATAGACCCCACAGCTGTTTCTTCAACAGGCGAACGGCAGCCGAGGATCCAGGTGGACAAGAAGCTGGGCGACAGGCTGTCCCTCACAGTGACGACTCCCGTTATAGCGGGGGAGGGGCAGGAAGTACTGCTCAGATACAGGGTTTCCGATATTTTCTCCCTTGTAGGCGAGCAAAAAAGCGAAGCCCAGTTCGGCCTGGACCTGGATTTCCAATTCGAGATTCCGTGATGAGAAGGATCCTTCTCGTTTCTATAGTCATTTATCTCGCTCTTGGGGTGGGTACGCCCGGGGCTGAGGTGATGAAACCCCTCCTTGATCTCTCCGGAATGCCAATAGTAACCCTCGACTTTGAAGGTGCCGAGATCTCAAAGGATGAATTTTCTGCGCTCCTTTCCATGTCCGTAGGAGATCCCCTCGTGCCGGCCAGGGTAAGGGAGAGTGTTGTCAATCTGTACAGGAGCGGCCGTTTTGAGAATGTTTCTGTTTTTGCAAGGCAAGTTCAAGGTGGCGTAAAGGTTCTGTTCAAGCTGCAGCACAAGAGATGGCTTGGACAGGTTCGCTTTGAGGGAAACCTCAGTATCTCCAATGGGGATCTGACCAGGAAGATCATTCTGAGGCGCGACGAAGAGATCAATTTCGAAGATCTTGAGGAAAACAGAAAGAAGGTCGAGGATTATTATGCATACAGGGGATTTACCCAGGCTCAGATTGCCTACCGCACTGAGGCGGATGAACTGCACAGGACCAATATTGTTTTCCAGATTATTGAAGGGCTGCATGCACAGGTCAGGGAAATACTTCTGCAGGGAAATATGAAAATTTCGCGGTTTCGATTTCTCAATCTCTTGTCGACCAGGCTCGGAGGAAAGTTCGACGGACGACGATCAGACCGGGACATAGAGAAGATATCCCGATATCTGGAAAAGAAGGGCCACTACTTTGCTGAGGTCGATTACTCCATGAAGCGTATCCCGGGTGAGGAGGTAGGGGTCGTAGTAACGGTATCTGTAGATACAGGCCCTCATTACCTGCTCAATGTCAGAACAATAGGCGACCACAAGACGAAAAAACTGAACAAGTGGGTACGGGAGGCCTTCATGGGTGAGAAAACCCTGGAGGCTGCCATGGAGGTTTCTGCCGCGAGGATCCGCGATTATTTCCTTGATTTCGGATATCCCTTCGTATCCATGGAGTGGAGCAATGAGGATGATGGGACCGGTGAAGTTAATCTCACACTTTCCATCGATGAAGGCTGGTTCTCGAGGGTGGGAGAAATGTCAGTTACGGGCGTTGAGGCGCTTGCAGCCCAGGATATTGGAAACGCCCTTGGGATCTTAACGGGTGAACCTTTTGTCAGATCCAGGCTGGAAGCCGGAGTTGAAAGTCTTAAAGGCATGTACAGGGAGCGTGGCTATCTGTCCGCCGATATCAGTCTTGAGCCGCTCAACTTTCAGCCCTCGGATAGCGAAAGGACGGTGTCCATCAGGATAGCGGTAGATGAGGGGATCCAGACTGTGATCGGCAGCATAAGGATCAACGGAGGCGTATATCATGAAGCCGAAGTCAGGGACATTATGGGACTCCATGTCGGTGACCCGTTTGTTCCGGAGAATCTGGTCATAGGCAGAGAGGCACTCCTTGACAGGCTTTCGCAAGATGCTTACCTGTATGGTTCAATCGCGGTCAACGAACCTGTGGTGAGTGGCAGCCGCAGGGTCGATATTGTGGTGGCCGTCAGCGAGGGTCCGCTGGTACGCCTGGGTTCAGTTGTGATAACCGGAAACAGGGAGGTAAATACCAAGATTATCAGGTTAGCTATTGATCTTGACAGGGGCGAGACCCTGACCTTGGAGAAGATCCTGGAGGCTCAGGAGCGAATATACAAACTGGGAGTAATGACCTCTGTGGAGATAAGGCTTGCTGAGCCCGAAGTGGAATCGCAGGTGAAGGATCTCATAGTAAAGGTGAAGGAACGAAAGCGCTATGTTATAGGGCTCAAAGTAGGATATGGAAACGAGGATCTCCTCAGGAGTGAGGTCTCATTGACTAACAGAAACGTTGCCGATATGGCCAGATCGCTTAAACTCAGGCTCAGAATGAGCAGCAGGGAGGATCTCGGATCGATAACATACTATCAGCCGTGGTTTTTGGGCAGAAATATTGAGTTTTCCGTATCCGTAAGCGACCTTCGGGAGGAAAGGGAGAGTTTCACCCGCGATACAGAGGCAATATCGGTCAGTATTAAAAAAGAGATCTCTAAAAGTACGACGGCCAGGCTGGAGTACAGTTTCGAGAGCCTGCAGCTGAGTGATGTTTCCCCCGGTGCACAGCTGTCCCCCGAAGACGAGGGGCGGACCGATGTCGGGGCTATCGTCCCGGAGATCATTCACGATAGCCGCGACGATTTTTTCGAGCCCACAAGTGGAGTGCTTTCCAACATCAGGCTGGAAATCGCGGCAAAAGCCCTGGTTTCAGAAGCGCAGTTCTATAAAGTGGAAGCAGGTTCGCGCAGGTATCTGTCTCTTGGAGACAATCTGACCGTTGCGGCGATCTTACGCCTCGGTTTCGTCAAAAGCTATGGCGATAGCAATGAGGTCATCATCAGCAAACGTTTTTTCCTGGGGGGACAGAACTCCGTGAGAGGGTACTCCCTGGACGACCTCGGTCCGAAAGATTCAACCGGTGAGCCCATAGGCGGCAATTACATGATCAACTTCAATACGGAGCTGCGCCATCCCATGTATCGTTCTATAAAAGGGGTAGTTTTCCTGGATACGGGAAGTCTTTGGCTCGATCAGGCGCCCTTTGATGACGTAACCTTGAGGGCTTCAGCGGGCCTGGGACTAAGGTGGTCGTCCCCCATCGGACCCCTCAGCCTGGATTACGGGTATAAACTCAATCCTGCTACGGAAGAAGAGGATAAGTTCAGGATTCATTTCTCTATCGGACACGCCTTCTAATTACGTTCTCTGCTTTTGCCGGAGAGCATGCCCAGAGTCCCGATAAGGGGTCATCTACTTTGTTCTCCCTCGGCGCAAGTCCTCAGCGTATTTCATATACGCTTCCGGTTTGCGCCTCTGGTCGCGCCTCGTATCTGACCTCTTCTCGAACCTCTAGCCTATGCCTCCGGACGGGTAAATATCAAGGGGTCAAGGCAAATTGATCTGGAGAAGGAAATTATCTTAAGATTTTTGTGGGGTTTGCTAGAAACCAGGAACCAGAACTAGAAACTATCAATAATGCGGCCTCAGTGCGCCGCACCCGCAGCTGGCAACTTACTGTCGTTCAGAGAACGAAATCATCTTACTTGTTTTGGGCTTACCAGAAACGGTACACAAAACTCAGAGCACATTATTGTCTCCGGACGGGTGAATATCAGGTTAACCTTGATTATGTTGCACATATTTATGTGCACCCTGCACACGATCGTGTGCAGTATTTCGAAGTCGAATTCTATGGTACTCTCGTAACCATCTGATTTCTTTCAGTATTCTGAAAAGGCGTATCTTGGCATCATCTTTGCTGCTTTTCTATGGGTTTATAATCAGGTGGTTTTTGTCTGTTCGGTTCACCGTTTTGGGGTGCATGGGGAGGAATAATATGTTCAGGGGAGTGTTCGCAGTTTCCGTTCTTGCTGTTTTCTGTTATGTAATCCTGTTTCCGTCAATTTCAATTTCATCTGTTCCTGCCATTGTCGGCCAGGATGATGGAGGAAGTCTTGCCTCACCTGTAAGCCTTGGTATCGGCGATAAGAGCAATATGCCTTTAGGTCACAAGGTAAAAGTCAACGTAATTACAGGTAACGCCATAATTAAACATACAGACCTGGTTATCCCAACTAAGGGCAAGGATATTGTGATCGAAAGAAGCTACAACAGTCTGGAGCACCTGAGTGGCGTTGAATCGGGGTTGGATATATACGGCCAACCCTATGGATGGAGCCATTTGTTGACAGTAACTGAAGGTACAGCATGGATTAATGGTGAGCGAGCAGTTCTTGGAAGTGACTACACAATAAATGTAAACACTTTAGGTCTTCCGGTTGAATCTGGGATGATGACGCATTTCATATATATCTACAAAAACTCCGATAATACAGCTGGTATAAATGTAACCCGTTTTACTTTTCCCATGAATGCACCAACCAATTATTACTATATCGGTAAAGTAGATATTTCACATGGCACTGGACCTGAATACAGCATGCAAGACCCGATTCCCGTGGGGGTGAGCCTTGAAAATGGGAAAGTTGTAGGATGTGGAATAGACTATTGGGTCGGGGATGGTGAGGAGCCATCATATAATTATAGAATCAAGGATGGAGTTATTGCTATCCGAGAGAAGTGGTACAGAGTAAACCAGAAAGTATTTACGGTTTATGGTGGAAATAAGAAGTACTTTGTGGCTACACCTCCCTCATCCGGTCATATTGCTGTTATCAGTTTCACATCAACCTTTCCTACCGAATCAACATACAGCAACGGTTTTCTTGTGATCGGTATAAAAGATGAAGAATATGGACGAAGCTATTATCCAACCCGGCATCAAGAATCCAAGCTTGGCACCAAGGGCAAGTGGCGGTTTAACTTTGAAAGTTATGCTGAACATACTAAGATTCCTGTAAATCCTAATGAGAATGATCATTATTTAATTTGGAAAAATGGTGATGGTTCCAATCAGGAAATAGTTGTAAGAAGTTCTCAACGATTTCCCCCGTATACTGGCAACACTACAAAGCGGAAATACTGGACCGGGACTTATTCAAATCCAACATCGGGTGGCCCTTTTTCACTGGGAAACTATACAATTGGTCAATTAATCTATACTGGTCGTAATATGTTTGAAATTGAAAGTCTTGATGAATATAAGAAGACATACCGTGGAATAAGCCTGTCGATCAATAATAGTGGTAATTATGAAGCCATCCGAGATGACGCAGTTTTGGTTGAGGAGCAGGATGTCAACGGCAACAAGCTGGTTTACGATTGGCAGGATGGACCCAATGGTAACTTCCGTGGAATAGATAACTCTAATGTTTACAACAGGGACTACCAGCTGAACCGCATCTACGATGATGCAGCTGCTGATGGCAACACAAATCCGGATTCAGTCATAGTCAAATTCACCTACAACAGCTCCAGTTACATAACCAGTATTGTTGTGACAGATGAAGCGGGTGCTAATCCTGAGCTAGTTGCTGAGTATTATTACGATTCGGATGGCAACCTGTCAGAATATGTAGATTTTCATGGTAGGCACTTTTACTACGATTACGGTTCCAGCGGTGAAAGCCGCTTGACTAATGTATGGGATGAGGAAGGTAATGGAGTTGCAATCACCTACGATGCACCTTCAAAAAAAGTATCTTTTTTAAGAAGTCCCAATCAGAGCTCAGGTGCAACGTCAGAGTTCAGCAATGGTAGTGGGCCACTACCGTTAAGTACCCCCGGTACCTTAAATGCTGATTATGTTTACGATTGGGCAAATAGCACTACAACTGAGACCATCTACCATGGGGCACTTGAACCAATGGCGGAAACAACCGATAACGTCTACAAATGGACAGCTGATAGAAAAGCAACCAGCAATAATGAGCAAATGAGTCCCCTCGAAGACAGGCGTATTACATATAGGGGAGTATATCCGCAAGGCGGTTATTCTTCCGGCAACCCCGAGGCAAATAAGATCACGAGCAAGTTGTGGTCATATGATCCTGACACGGTAATGGTTCTTTCCAGCACAGACGGAAACGGTATTTCAAATTACTATGAATATGATTCGTACAGACTGTTAACAAAGAAATACTATGTTACGAACCTTGGAAGTGATTATGAACAGTTCACATACAATTCCAGCCATGACATGATCACCTCAAGAGACCGTAATGGTGAAACGAAAAACTATATATATCAAAACCATCTTGTAACCAGAGTCGATTACAAGGTTGATAGTACAAATTACTATAAGCAGTACAGTTATAGTAATGGGCTCCTGACATCTGAAACTGACTCGGACAGCTACGTTATTAACTACTCTTATGATCCGCAGGGCCAGGGCCAGCTTCACCAGAAAACCTATAACCGTGACGTCTGGATAAGTGAAGGCAATGTTCAGACCCAACAGCAGACCGTAACATGGAACAGGGACATTTTTGGAAGGCTGTTAAGTTACACTGACGCTTCAGGCCACACGGTCACCTATGCCTACGATTCCGCAAGGTACCTCATGTCCAAATCAGAGGATGTGGACGCTAACGGAACAATTCAGGCCCAGACTGAGAACTACTATTACGACACTGTGGGCAATCTCACGGATGTTAAGGACTATACCGGTGAATTTACAAAATATGCCTATGATGCAGATGGAAATGTCACATCAGTTTCAAAGGAGGACGAATCAGGCCAGTTCCAGGTAGTAAAATCTTACGAATATGAAAGTTCCGGAAAGGTCGTGAAGGTAACGGATGCTGAAGGGCAAATTACAGAGATCTACCGCAACGCGGCCGGCTGGAAAGATCAGGTAATACAAAAAGCTGTAACTACAGACCAGGGTGTACAGAACCTGGTTACGACATTCAGCTACGATCTGGCTGGAAACCTTATTGCGAAAAACCTGCCCAATGTAAGCGGTGTTGCTGGTACCTGGAATTATACTTATAACGACAAAAACCGGCTGATTTCCGTTCTGGAACCTGGATCTCAGAGCGCTGCTGCCTACAGCTACGATAAAAACGGCAACCTGCTCCAGTTTACCGATCCAAACGGTCAACAGGCTGATTTTAACTACAACGAAATAAATAAAGTATCGTTAGTCCAGCAGCAGGATAGAGTTGATGCTAACTTCAGGTATGATGGTGAGGGAAGGGTCGATGAGGCTTGGGAAGGTACTTCGACACCTCACAACATATACACTTACAACCCTGAAGGTACATTTGAGCAGGCTGACCTGAAAGATGGCCAGGTGATCAGTCACGGTTACGATGAGAGGGGCCTTCAAGTATTTGCATCGAGGTTAGACTCAACGACCGGGATAACATCCAAAACTTACCTGGGCTATAGCATTAACGGTTTATTGAGTTCCAAGTCTCAGAGCATAAACAGCGGCAGCACAACTGATATGAGCTTCAAGTACAATGAGCTTGGTCAGGTAACCCAGATCAACTATCCCAAGGACCCGACAGATACAGCATTCACAGTTGCTTACAACTACACTGCAGATGCCTTCCATTACCTCAAGAA
>VAPB010280863.1_pt1 | contig 13781 bp, 13 predicted proteins | sample 3395101 | NCBI WGS metagenome assembly VAPB01 (sample SAMN08290433, study PRJNA428436) | hydrothermal vent metagenome | isolation source: Deep-sea hydrothermal vent chimney | place: Indian Ocean: Southwest Indian Ridge | reverse complement strand
GGGCACCAAGGTCTGCCATAAGGATGATCAGCTGTCCGAACTCCCGGGTATCAGACGTTATCCGGGAGACAACTTTCCCGGATGAAAATTTATCATAAAAAGACAGGTCATGGTTGGCAGATGACTCAAAGGCATCTATTCTGAGAGCCATAAGCACATCAGACACCACTCTGACAGTCATCCTCCTTCTGATCCAGTTCCCACCCCAATTGACTAGAGCAGCCAGCATAACCAGTCCAACCAACAGGTTGATCATCGTGTCGTCTTGTTTGGTCGTTAAAAGGTCAATGCTGTTGGAAATAACCAACGGCAAGGATGCACTGGAAGCTCCTATAATGACCAGTAAGACCGATATCCAGACCAGCTTACCCTGATAGGGTGACAAATACTGAATGATGCGTTTCAGCAGTTCTTTGTCGCTGTATTCCCGATCATAAGCTTCGGTATCTAAATTTGAAAAGAATCCCATTTAGTAAATCCTCATCGCAATCAAGATCAATCCCTGAACAATTGGCTGTAATTTTCCGATTCTTCCATTAACTCATCATGAGTTCCTCTAGCGATGATTTCCCCCTGTCGGATCACCAGGATGAAATCAGCCCAACGGATCTGGGAAAGACGATGAGTGATGATCAGGGTCGTTCTGCCTTTGGCTGCTTCAAAAATCGCTTTTTGAATTTCATCCTCAGTTGCGCTATCAATCGAACTGGTGGAATCATCCAGGATCAGGATCCGCGGATCGGTCAGAAAAGCCCTGGCCAGGGCCAGGCGTTGACGCTGGCCACCAGATAGTGTCACCCCCCGTTCACCAAGCACGGTTTGATATCCATCTTTGAATGAAAGGATAAACTCATGCGCCTGGGCGGATTTTGCAGCTGTCTCAATTTCTGATTGGGTTGCACCCGGTTTTCCGAAAGCTATATTATTAGCGATAGAATCTGAAAACAGGAAAATGTCCTGTTCGATGATAGAGATTTGCTTGCGGAGTACTGCCAAATTCCAATCTCTCACATCAAGCTCATCCACAAGGATAGATCCAGTGGACACATCAAAAGTCCGGTTCACCAATTTCGCCAGGGTGGTTTTCCCCGAACCAGTCTGTCCAACCAAAGCAACGGTTTGACCCGGCTGAATTGAGAAGTTGATCTCTTTGAGCGATTCTTCCACCTCAGTATAGGCATACGAAACACCTTTGAACTGGATCTTTCCACTCATTTCTCCTTGAAATCCCCCCTGGTTTTGATCCAGCTCAGTTTCCCGATTAATTAATTCCAGGATCCGTCGGGCTCCAGCCACGCCCAGGGACACATGGGAATATGCAAATAATGACACAAAAGTTGGAAAACCGAGTAAACTCAGCAGGCCAAAGTAAGCGGCAATATCCCCAACCTCAATTAATCCCTGCCTGTACAGGAATATGGCATGGAATAATCCTCCCGCCTGAACTATGCCCATCACCAGCAAAGGCAAAAACCGAGCTTCCACATCACCCTGGTGAATTTCCTTATCGCGAAAATTGCGGGCGTTTCCCGCGAATAACTTCACTTCACTGGCTTCTTCCGCCATGCCTTTTACCGTCTCTATACCATCAATGGCTTCCGCCAAACGAGAATTTAATGTTCCAAAAGCTTTTCTGACCGAATCTGTAATAGGTTGAAGCTCATAAAGATACTGCCACAGCGCCAGAATATATAAGAACAGGAAAGTCAGGGGAGCAGCAATCAGAGAGGGATGATATTGGGCTGCAAATATGATCGGCATAAAAATGAAATTAGCCGATCCAACTACCAGGTTCAACCCGGGGCTAAACATGAAGTTGATCTCCCGAACATCATTGGTGGCCCTGGCCATGACATCACCAACTGGCAGAAGGCTGTGGTAGGTCATACTTTTTCCTAGCAGGCTGGTATAGAATTCATGCCTGATATCACGTTCCATGCGCTGTCCCAGCAGCTCGGCACTGAAATTCCTTCCCAGCTGCAGAATTCCCCGTATAACTTGGGTCACAATAATGATCAACGCAAACCGCAGCAAGGAGTCCGTCCTGGGAGGTGATTCCAACAGGTTATTTAATGCCAGACCGATAATGATAGGGACCACTGAAGCCAGGGAAGCGTTACCAATCGCTCCAACGAGCATGGTTAATCCCAGGTACCAATATTTCCAGAAATGAGCTGTTAGCCAGCGGAGAGGATTTTTCCGGTTTTTAATTATGACCTGGGAAATTTGATATTCCTCAGGAAGTGAAAACTCACTGGTCACCTTTTCCATATTATCCATGCTTCTTTCCAGTCGTTGAATCCTTCATTTCATCAGGAAAAACCAGTTCTTTGGTTATTCTAAATGGTCCAAATGAATCCAGATCATCAGCGTCGACATCAGAAACTTCCTCCGTGGAAGGATCCACCAGGTAAAATAAGCCCGAAAATCCTAATAGAATAAGATCTTCATCAGCGCTGGAAGTTTGTTCCCTTATATATGTTGAGAACTCAAGAAAACCTGCCCGGGTTTCCGGATAAATTTCAAATAACCGCTGATAGGCGCCCTGAAACTCTTTTTTATAATGCTGGCTGACAAGGTTAAGATTGCTAATTATCCAGCATTGATCCCGAAAATCCCGGTAATATGCCAGACCGGAAAATTCGCCGCTGCTGCTCAGATAAGGGTAAAAGGGGAAAGCCCGGCAGGTTATGGATCGGAAGGGACGCTGGCAGCGCTGGTATCCAAGACATTCAAGGGTAACCTGCCCACTTTGAAGGCTCTGCTGGAGATCATCAGAGTCGCCTTCCTGGTCACCCTGCCAGAGATGCCACAAATCGGTTGCTTTGCTCAGATATGCCCATTCTTCATCATATGCTGCAGGAACCAGAAGCTGGATATCGCAGCAGACAGGAACTCCATAATCATTATATGGTCCGCATTTTTCTCCACAATCAAGGTCTGTGAGAGGTTCCGAAAATATTTTGTACAGATCCTCAAATAAAAGGCCATCAGGCGGTCCATTCATATCAGGACCTAGCCTCATCTGATATCGTCTGGCGAATAAAATCCAGGGCTTTTTCGCGGGAATCCACAGCAACGCTAACCTGGGCTTCCCTTAAATCCTCCAACAACTGACCCACCCGTGGGCCAGGTTCAATATTAAATTCACTCTGGAGGTCATGCCCGTTGAGCAGTGGTGGCGGATCCACCACCTGGTCTCTTTTATCCCACCACCCTTCCAATAAGTCACGGGCTGTATCCACTGCGTTCAGCCATTTATCATCCTTAACATAGTCGATCCCTCCCATCAAATCAGCCAGTCCGAGGAAAATTCCTTCAACTCCCCCAGGGCCATAACTCCGGAAATACCTGTACATTGAAAGGGGAGGTAGTTTTCCCCCTATTGTCAAAAGCGACAGAAATTCATTTGCCGCCCGGAAAGATTTCAGTAACCGGTCATTTTCCTGGTTGCTAAGAGGAATTCCTTGAGGTCTCAATTGGTTCTGTTCATCTTCCCGGTTTGAATAAAGCAGGGGGACCAAAAATGACAGTTGATAAATCGAGCGCCCTGGAACCGGTTCTTCGTCCAGGTGTTCTTGGATTTCTGCCCGGTATCTGCCCAGGCGGTGAATAAATAAACCCAGCGACAAGTTGGCAGCGCTGTCCTGATCGTGTTTACTTGTCAGCAGCGTCCAGAATGTTTCCAGCCCTCGAATGATATGTCTCTGTTTTGAAGTTAACTCAGACGGCATGATTAATGAATAGGTTCCCAACTGGTTGAGGGAGGTCAAAGCGGCAGTCTGATGGGGGCCAGCCAGAATTCGGAATAATTCATCCCGGATTCTTTCCGGTGAAACTCCCTGAAGCAAGTGTTGATGCTGACGGATCTGGTCCCGGGTCTCTAAAAGAATTCTGAGCTTGAACTGGGCAGCCAATCTGACAGCCCGCAGACAGCGCAGAGGATCATCCTGGAGAGCACCGGTTGTAGTAGATCGGATCACGCCATCTTTGAGATCCTGAGCTCCCTGGAAAGGATCGATGATCTTGTCTTCCTGGAGGATATCCATTGCCATCGAAGTGATAGTAAAGTCCCGGGCTTTAAGATCCTCTTCAATGGATCCCCCCTGAAAAAGCGTAAAATCAACAATCAATCTCTGCCCTTTCTCATCAGTTAAAATCACCCGGGCAGTTTGTCTTTCCTGATCCAGGATAAAAAAATCACCTTCCAGTTGATCAGCAACTTTCCGGGCCAACTTGATGGCATTTCCCGGCAGCGCAAAATCAAGATCCCGGACAGGTTTGGAGAGCAATAAATCCCGTATTGCTCCACCAACCAGATATCCGCCAGAGGATTTAATCACCTCCACGACTTGATAATAGAGCTCTGGGAAAATTGTTTTTTGAATCATAATTAAATCCCAGGATGAATTGAGTAGTTTCCCAACCTTTCCCAGGGATAAATATTGTCCCTGTAAATTAATTCCAAGGCTTTTCTCTCCTCAGAATTCAAACGCCCCCTTGTTGAAGATCAATAAATTCAGATCAGTTAATGGGCCGGAGGAGTGTATTTATCCTCATCGACGACTCCGATAAAGGGCAGCTCCCGGTAAAACTCATCCAGATCCAGTCCATATCCAAATACATATTTATTGGGAATTACAAAACCAACATAGTCTAGAGGCACATCCGTTTCCCGTCTTTCTGCTTTATCCAACAGGGTGCAAACTTTCAGAGAGGCTGGATGGCGGGTGGCCAACAGCCCCATGACTGATGACAGGGTATGACCGCTGTCAACGATGTCCTCTACCAGTATCACGTTGCGTCCCTGGATATTATCTCTCAGATCCATGGTTAAGCGCACCTGACCGGAGGATTCTCGATCCCCAACTCCATAGGACGAGATAGCCATAAAGTCAATGGAATGGGGCACAGAGATCGCCCGCATTAGATCAGTCAAGAATAAAACTCCACCGCGCAGAATGCAGACCAGATGTAAATCCTGACCTTGATAATCCTGACTAATTTGATCACCTAATTCTTTGATTTTGTCCTGGAGCTGCTTTTCAGGAATCAATATCTCGCTCAGAAAATCTTCGTATGGTCGCATCATAATCCCTTCTTTCCCCTGGGTACTTGATGATGGATTCGGCAGCGGGCTTCATACATCTCAGAAGCGCCAACAATAATAATAGGATCATCAAAGTAAGCTGGCTCACCATTTACCAGGCGCTGGGTCCTGGTGGCCTGTTCACCGCAAACCATGCAAATAGCATGCAGTTTATCCACGACCTCCGCCTGAGATAAAAGCAAAGGCATCTGGCCAAAGGGAATTCCCCTGAAGTCCATGTCTAAACCTCCTACAATAACCCGGATACCCTTATCCACTAAATCCTGAACAACCGTTACGATCTCTTCATCAAAGAATTGAGCTTCATCAATTGCAATCAAAGTTACGTGATCGAGCAAAAGGGCTGAAATTTCAGTGATGTTCTCAATTGGACAGGCATCATATTCATTGCCCGCGTGGGAGGTAACTTTTTCACTGCTGTACCTTATATCAAACCCGGGTTTAAATACCTGGATCTTTTGTTTAGCGATAATTGCCCGGCGCAGTCTGCGCAGCATCTCATCTGTCTTTCCGCAAAACATCGGACCAGTGATAACTTCCAACCTGCCACGATGATGTTTCATTTTTTCCTTCCTTATATTATTTGTGGATTAATCAGTTAAATAAATACAGGCAGAGAACTCTGCCTGTATTTTATCAAAAGTTTATTATCTTGACCTTAAACTGTGATCTCTTCAGCGGCTTCAGGGATTTCAAATCCTCCAGCTCGCAAAGCTTTTTTCAAATCAATCAGGGATTTACGGCCAAAACCCTTGATATCCAGAAGAGCCTTGTCGCCATTTTCCAACAGATTGAGCAGATCCAGAACAGTGATGATTTTGGCATCCACCAGAGAGTTGGTCACGCGAGTACCCAGTTCAAGGGTTTCTACTGAAACATCAGCATTTGCCTTTTCAGTATCTCGGGTTTCTTTCTCTTTCTGGTAATCTTCATGAATCTTTAACTTCTTATAGAAGCGATCGACCTGACCTTCAGTATCAACAATGCGCTGTTCTCCAGTGAAAAATGGATGGCAGGCAGAGCATACATCAGTCCGGACTGTTTCCTGGGTTGATCCTGTTTTCCAGGTGTTTCCGCAGGCACAGGTCATCGTGGCTTCAGGATAATATGTCGGGTGAATTCCTTCTTTCATGATAACAATCCTTATTGTCTCACAGATAATACGTTGACGCGTTTTTTTCCACCGCGGAAATTCTGGTAGGAAACATACCCATCCGCAGTTGCAAACAGAGTATCATCACCACCACGTCCAACATTCTCACCGGGATGGATCCTGGTACCGCGCTGGCGAACCAGAATATTTCCCGAACGTACTTTTTCGCCGCCATATTTCTTAACGCCTAATCTTTTGGAATTACTATCTCGACCATTGCGGGTTGAACCGCCACCTGTTTTATGAGCCATCTTTTTCTCCTGACTTTTTTACGATCTTGTCTACCCGGAGCAAGGTATATTGCTGACGGTGACCCTGTCTCTTGCGGTAGCGAACCTTGGGTTTGTATTTAAACACCCGGATTTTTGGACCTTTAACCTGTCCGGTGACAGTTGTCTCAACTTTAGCTCCCTTTACTAATGGGGTTCCAATGGAAACTTTCTTTTTCCCATCAGCAATAAAGAGGACTTCATCCAGAACAACTTTTTTATCTATTTCGTGGGGTAGTTTATCAACCTGGATGATTTCTCCAGGCACAACTTTATACTGCTTCCCGCTGCATATTGCAATTGCATACTTCATCTATCTTCCTCCAATCTTCACTTCACCGGCCTTCCCGTGTGTTGTTTCTTAATCCACAGGATTCCGGGGAAGTTGGGGGTATTAATCCATGCCAAAAGGCTGCCGAAGGACCTATTCCTTCAATGCCGTGCCATTATACCAGACGCTCAGTGACTGTCAATGAATAAGGGGGATCTGCCTCCTCTAAGCTAATAATGTACAAATCACCTGATAATCATTCACTCAGGAGCTGAATCTTGTCACTATACCAGATAGAAATCATCTCCTATAATGGCATTGGATCAACCAAAACGAGGTTTTCCCGGTCATTTTTGGTTTGTGATATAAATGTACCGGAAAAACCAATTTATTGGATAGTTTTACCTCCAAAAGGAGAAATGTTAATGGCAGTTACCGGATGGATTGTTGTGAATGACACATACTGCAAAGGGTGCAGTCTTTGCATCTATGCCTGCCCCCAGGATGTCTTGCAGTTAGATATGAGTCGGCTCACACCGAAGGGATATCATCCAGCACAAATGACTGAAGAAACCTGCACTGGATGCGGTATCTGCGCTGTAGTTTGTCCGGATGCCGCAATCACAGTTTATCGAGAAAAACCTGAAAGAAAAACCAGGAGGTAGTGCCAGTGGTAAAAGAATTATTAAAAGGTAACCACGCTTTTGCAGAAGCAGCCATCCGTGCGGGAGTGGAAGCATTTTACGGGTATCCCATCACTCCTTCAACGGAATTTTTGGAGTACATGGCCAAGCGCATGCCCGCCCTTGGCAGAGCATTTGTCCAAGCGGAAAGTGAAGTTTCTGCCATCAATATGGTCTATGGCGCAGCCTGTACAGGCAAAAGAGTAATGACGGCATCGTCCAGCCCTGGCGTAAGCCTGATGATGGAAGGCATATCCTATATAGCCGGAACAGAAGTACCTGCCGTAGTTGTCAATGTCATGAGGGGAGGCCCGGGATTGGGAAATATCGCACCTTCCCAGGGAGATTATTTCCAGATGGTCAAAGGCGGTGGGCACGGGGATTATTTCCCGATCGTTCTCGCTCCCGCCAGTGTCCAGGAAGCTATAGACTACATCAGCCTGGCTTTTGATCTGGCTGAAAAATATCTATCAATAGTTCATGTCATTGTTGACGGCAATATAGGGCAGATGATGGAGCCGGCAGAACTTCCTCCCATGAAGGACCTACCGGATAAAGTCCCCGATTGGGCTGTTTCTGGAGCTAAAGGGAGAGATCCTAATATACTCACATCCATTTATATCGATCCTGAGGAGGAGGAGGTCACAAACCTGCGCCTGCTCAAACGCTGGAAAGAGATCGAAAAGAATGAAGTGATCTATGATGAAATGGATGTCGATGATGCGGAATTCCTGGTGATCGGATTTGGAACGGCCGGAAGAGTGGCTTCTTCTGCAATACGTGAAGCCAGGGAAGAAGGCATAAAAGCCGGCCTGCTGCGGCCAATAACACTGGCGCCATTCCCCCAAAAGCGTCTGTTGGAATTAACCAAAAAAGTAAAAAGAATCTTAGTTGTTGAAATGAATTCAGGAATGATGCTGGACGATGTCATGAAAATCGTTCAGGGCCAGGTGCCGATTGAGTTTTACGGCCGGATGGGAGGTGTCACTCCCTTGCCCGATGAAATCCTGGAGGAAATCAGGCGCGTGTCCACCAATCAAGCCCCCGGCGCGGAAGATCCCCGGGATAAATGGATGGTTCGCCTGGAAAAGAAGATATCAGGAGACAAATAATGGACCCAACTACAGAAGTTGTTTTTCAGCGTCCAGAATCATTTACAGAAGTTCACACCCACTACTGCCCCGGATGCACCCATGGTGTTGCCCACCGCTTGGTTGCAGAGGTGATTGACGAGATGGGCTTGCGTGAAAAAACCATCGGCGTTGCCCCGGTCGGCTGTTCAGTTTTTGCCTATAAATACTTTAATATGGATTTTGTGGAAGCCGCTCACGGCCGCGCTCCAGCAATGGCTACGGGTATCAAACGGGTTCTACCTGAAAATACTGTTTTCACCTATCAGGGAGATGGCGACCTGGCTTCAATTGGCATGGCTGAAATCATGCACGCGGCTGTCAGGGGAGAGAACATCACAGTTATATTTATCAACAACGCTATCTACGGTATGACAGGCGGACAAATGGCGCCAACCACCCTGGAGGGCATGAAAACCACCTCATCCCCCTTTGGTCGTGATGTCGAAATGACCGGGCACCCCATCCGCATGTCAGAGATCTTATCAATTCTGGATGGTGCCAGTTATGTGGTCAGGCGCAGCCTGCACGACGCTGCCAATATCAGAAAATCGAAAAAAGCTATTAGGCTGGCATTTGAAGCCCAGGAGAGAGGACTCGGTTTTTCAATGGTAGAACTGCTCTCCACCTGCCCAACCAACTGGAAGATCGACCCCCAGGAATCCCTGGAATTCGTTAAAGAACAAATGGTCCCGGTATTCCCTCTGGGAGATTACAAAGTCTCCGAGGTTCTGCAATCACTGAAGGTTTAAGGAGCTCACAGGTATGGAAGAAACCAGTATTATTATTTCCGGATTTGGCGGTCAAGGAACTCTGTTCGCGGGCCAGGTTCTAGCCTATGCCTCCATGGATAATGGACTCAATGTTACCTGGATTCCGTCCTATGGACCAGAGATGCGGGGTGGAACTGCCAACTGCACTGTGATTGTGTCCAGTGAAACTATCGGATCACCCCTTGTCCGGTATCCGGATACGGTCTTGGCACTCAACCTACCCTCGGTTGATAAATATGAGACCCTGATACCGGATGATGGGGTGTTGATTGCCAACTCCTCATTGATGAACAGGGAAATCAAACGTAAATCGATCCATTCTCTGCTGATCCCTGCCAACGAAATAGCCGAGGAACTAGGCCTGGGTCGATTGGCAAATATGATCATGGTGGGAGCTTTGATTGCTGCCAAGCCGTTCTTGCCGCTGGATGCGATCAAGAAAACCCTGAAAAAGCATCTCCCGGAGCGCCATCAAAAAACCCTGCCAATGAACTATGCTGCCATGGATAAAGGTTTTAAGTTCGCAGAAGATAATCTTTAAGACCAAAGGGATCGGATCCCTCTTTAACAAGAATAAAAAAAGCGGTGCTGTTTGCAGCACCGCTTTTTTAGTATCTCAATTTATATCAATCTGCAGCGGGAAGGGCTTCAGCTGGAGAAGCAGCCGGACCGCCTTCACTCACATTATAGGCCTGTCCCCAGAGGTGGCCATTTACGGCCATAGAATACACCATTGTGAAGAGCACACCGATGACACAAGCGATCGACCCAAGGGATGCAACCAGGCTGGCAATAATACCACCCAGCAACACCATACCGTAGGTTCCCAAATTATCCTTAACCATGCCAAAGATTGCGCCCAGTTTAAAGGCTTCCCCAAGCTCACCTGTTGCGGCATATCTACCCACAGCAGCAGGCAGTACCAGATAAGCAGCCAGGCTGTAAAGGAAGGTGAAACATCCAAAACAAACAGTTACTATAGTGAAAACAGTGAGCAAAGTTTCATCCGCATTTTCGTACAGGAAGGGAAGGGAAGAACAGATCTGGACCAGGATGACGGGAAGTAGATAAACAAATGCAATTAAGAACACCAGGAATCCCTTGGTCAGATAACCGCCGAAATCGCTCCAATCGGGCAGAACTTCCACATCACCTTTAATAACCCTTTTAGTTACTTCCAAGCCGTAACCAATCACCAGGAAAATACCAATGACTGGAATCAGGGAAAGCAACCCCCCCAGAGCTATTTTTTTAAGCCAATCTTCATCTTCAAATACAAATGTAAATGCTTTTCCAAAATCCATTTCCTCTCTCCTTTTTTCTTCTACTGAACAATTAGATAATTTCGTCCAACTTATAGAATAATAACATGATTTTAACTACAGGGATCCGGTCCCTAAAAACAAAAAAAGAGCAAAGGATTTTGAACTGAACCCCAAAAACAGGACAATAATAAAGACACCTCTCGGAAAATATCAATTTGGGAGGTGTTTTTCATATAGCCAGGATTGAAATCCCTCCTGCTGGCAGTGCCGGGCGTTCCTCCAGGGACGCTAAGGTTTCCCGCTGTAAATATGATTGGAGTAAATCATCTCGTCGACGCAGGTCGACGATTGGCGCCAGCCCATCTGAGGAATTCATTCCCTGAGGAGAGGAAGATTATTACAGCCTGTTATTCCCAGGATAAAAATAAACCAAACTGACGCCCTTGGAATTCAGACGTCAGTTTGTATAATTACCCATGAGAGGGTTTTTATTTATTTGTCCACCTCATGGGGTGCACTACATTTACCTTTGCCCTTTTTATTTCATTGTGTAAACCTAATTTACTGCCGATTGTTCAAGGCCGACTGGGCTGCAGCCAACCTGGCAACCGGGACGCGGAACGGGGAACAACTGACATAATCAAGCCCGATCCGGTAGCACCAATCAATCGATTCCGGGTCTCCACCGTGTTCACCGCAAATACCCACTTCAAGATCGATCCGGGTGCCCCGGCCTTTCTTGACTGTCAGATCCATCAGCTGGCCCACTCCCTGGATGTCAATGGTCTGGAAGGGATTCTTGGGCAGAATCTCATCTTCCACGTACTTGACCAGGAAGTTGCGCTCGGCATCATCACGGCTGTAACCGAAGGTGAATTGGGTCAGGTCGTTGGTCCCGAAAGAGAAGAATTCAGCTGTTTCCGCGATCTCGTCAGCGGTTAAGCCGGCCCGGGGAATCTCGATCATAGTGCCGAATTTATAATCAAATTTCACACCTTTCTCTTCCATCACCTCTGCGGCAATTTTTTCCAGTTTAGGCTGGATAAAATGCAGCTCGTTGATGTGGCCGGTAAGGGGAATCATCACCTCAGGATGAGGTTCGAAGCCGCGCAATTTCACATCAGCAGCGGCTTCAAATATAGCCCGTACCTGCATACTGACGATTTCAGGCATCATTACACTCAAGCGCACGCCGCGAAGTCCCATCATCGGGTTGCTTTCGTGCAAACCTTGAATATTGGCCAGTAGATCCTCTTTTTCCTGATCAACCTTATTCTGGATGCGATTGGAGATAACCTCTTCCAGCAATTCACCTTCATCGGGCATAAATTCATGCAGCGGGGGATCGATCAAACGGATGATAACCGGCAGGCCTGTCATAGCTTCAAAGAGTCCATCAAAATCGCTGCGCTGATAAGGAAGCAGTTTATCCAGGGCAGCCTGGCGGTCTTCGACATTATCAGAAAGGATCATCTGCTGTACAACGGGAAGCCGCTCGGGCTCAAAGAACATGTGCTCGGTTCGGCACAGACCAATACCCTGGGCGCCGTATGAGCGGGCCCGGCGGGCATCTTCAGGATAATCAGCGTTGGCCCAGACCATCAAACCACGGGTTGGCCAACCTTCCGGAGCAGTCCGGATATCCTTGACAGCTGAAATCTCATCTGCCCAAGTCAAGAGCTCCATCAGTTCGGTCTGCTCGTCCAGGGTGGGAGCAACTGAAGGAATTTCACCCAGGAACACTTCACCGGTTGTGCCATCAACAGAGAGGTAGTCCCCCTCTTTGACGGTGACACCGCCAGCAGTAAGGGTGCGGTCCTTCATATTTATTTTAATATCAGAGGCACCTACCACACACGGAATACCAAACTGCCGGGCAACAACCGCGGCATGGGAAGTGGCTCCACCTTCGCTGGTGAGAATACCTTTGGAGGCCAACATACCGTGGACATCATCCGGTTTTGTGAAGGGACGGACCATAATGACATCCTGGCCTTCTTTTGCTTTTTCCTCTGTGGTATCGGCGTCAAAATAAATCCGTCCCACAGCCGCGCCCGGGGAAGCGTTCACGCCCGTTCCAATCATTTTCCCTTCATCATCGGCTTTGGATTTGGCATCATTATCAAATTGAGGATGCAGCAGGGTATCCACCTGGGTGGGTTCCACACGCATGACTGCTTCTTCTTTGCTGATCAAACCCTCAGCAACCATGTCAACCGCAATCTGTACTTCTGCTTTGGCAGTTCGTTTTCCATCACGGGTTTGCAGCATCCATAATTTTCCGCGCTCAATGGTGAACTCGACATCCTGCATATCCCGGTAATGTGTTTCCAGTTTCTTAGTGATATCCTGGAATTCCTTATATACCTCGGGCATATCACTGTTAAGTTTATCGATGTCATCAGCATTGCGTATACCGGCAACCACATCCTCACCCTGGGCGTTGAGCAAGTACTCTCCCCAGAGTTTGTTTTCACCGGTGGAAGGATTGCGGGTGAAGGCTACACCTGTTCCGGAAGCTTCTTCCATATTTCCAAAAACCATGGTCATGACGTTTACTGCGGTTCCCAGGTCATGGGGAATTCCGGCAGCGTTGCGGTAATCAATAGCACGTTTACCATTCCAGGAGGCAAACACAGCCTCGGTGGCCAGGCGCAGCTGCTCTGCAGGATCCTGCGGGAAATCAAAACCTTTTTCTTTTTTTACAATTTTCTGGAATTCCGAAGTCAGTTTTTTCCAATCTTCAGCATCCAAATCTGTATCAAGGGCAGCGCCTTTTTCTTTTTTATACTCATTGAGGGTGTCCTCAAATAATTCGTCATTTATGCCCAATACAACTGAGCCGAACATCTGAACCAGGCGCCGATAGGCGTCATAAACAAATCTTTCGTCTCCCGTCAGAGCAACCATACCTTTGGCAGTTTCATCGTTGAGACCAATATTCAGGACAGTGTCCATCATACCGGGCATGGATTTTACCGCTCCAGACCGGCAGGATACCAGGAGAGGATTTTCAACATCACCGAATTTCTTCTCGGTAAGCTCCTCAATTGCTTTCATGGCCGCGAGTTCCTGGTCCCACATACCTCCGGGGAATTTTTCTCCTCCATCGATATAGGCATTGCAG
>VAPB010175649.1_pt1 | contig 13816 bp, 15 predicted proteins | sample 3395101 | NCBI WGS metagenome assembly VAPB01 (sample SAMN08290433, study PRJNA428436) | hydrothermal vent metagenome | isolation source: Deep-sea hydrothermal vent chimney | place: Indian Ocean: Southwest Indian Ridge | reverse complement strand
CGCCTTTATTTAACTGCCAACATAATACAAAATGCTGACGTAATGGCCGACTTGTCGAATCGACCGCTCTCCTGATGCCTGTCCCGATTCATCGGGAAGCTACGCGCCTTTATTTAACTGCCAACATAATACAAAATGCTGACGTAATGGCCGACTTGTCGAATCGACCGCTCTCCTGATGCCTGCCTGTCCCGCCTTTGGCGGATCCCGATTCATCGGGAAGCTACGCGCCTTTATTTAACTGCCAACATAATACAAAAGACTGACTTAGGCGACTTGTCGAATCGACCGCTCTCCTGATGCCTGCCTGTCCCGCCTTTGGCGGATCCCGATACTTCGGGGAGCTACGCGCCTCCCACAAAGTACATTACCGAGTGAAAATATAAAAGAAAAATTCAGTCTTTGTCAAGCAGACATAATTGTTTAATATGGTTCACAGTGGCTCAACATGGTTCAAAATTAAACCACATTAAACTACTATTGAACAATCTTGAACGCCTGCCCCGCGGTTCAAGTTCTTAAGAACTTTGCGGGGGTTTAAACTATTATTATTTCCCCGACGGCTTCTGCAAATACTTGAAAAAGTCGCCTTTAGTCGAAAGAACAAGCCAGTCTTTTTCAGAAAACGTGGTCTGATATGTCTCCATTGTCTTCAGGAACTTGTAAAACTCTCGTGAATCCTGGCTCTGGTTATATGCCTTGGCATAGATTGCTGTTGCTTCAGCATCAGCCTTACCTTTTATCTCCTGAGATATTTTATATGCCTCGGACTGTATCTTTTTAAGTTCACGCTCTTTATCACCAAGGATCTTGGAAGCCTCTCCCTGACCTTCAGAACGGAATTTATCGGCTTTTCTTTTTCTTTCTGTTATCATCCTCTCAAATATCTTTTGCTGAACTTCTTCCGAGTAATTTATTCTTTTCAGTCTCAGGTCAAGAAGCTCTATGCCGAGTTCAAGAGTGCGCGGAGCGGCGGCATCAATAATTGAACGGGATATTATCCCCCTGCCTTGCTTGATCTTAAGCAGGTGCTGTGCATCGGCGTCTTTCAGGTCCTCGCTTGTCTGGTATTCACGGTTTGTTGATCGGACAATTTCTACCAATATATTATTGGCAATGGCATTTCTTGTTTCACCGTCCAGTATATCGCTCAGCCGGGAAAGCGCTCCTCTTTCGTCTCTCACGCGCTGGAAGAACAGGAGAGGATCTTTTATGCGCCAGCGCGCGTATGTATCAACCCAGATAAATCTTTTATCTTTTGTAGGGATCTGGTTGGGATCGCCGTCCCATTCCAGAAACCGCTTGTCAAAGAAATTGGCTTCCTGGATGAATGGAGTTTTGAAATGCATGCCCGGTGTCAGTACCGGATCGCCGACAGGTTTTCCGAACTGAGTGATTATAACCTGGTCGGTTTCTTTAACAAAATAGGCCGCATTTAGGATAACGACACCAAAAATTATTATGACAGCCGCAATGATGATATATTTGACATCTTTCATTTGATGTTCCCTCCTTTATCGAGCTGGAACAATGGCAGAATGCCTGTGATATCGTCATCAGTGATGAGTTTTTTTCCGACTTTCTGCAGCACATCATTCATGGTTTCAAGGTAGATACGCTGGCGCGTAACCTCCCTTGCTTTGGAGTACTCTTTATAAATAGAATTAAACTTGGATGCTTCACCTTGTGCGCTGTTAATCCGCTCAAGCGCGTAGCCCTTTGCCTGTTCGATCGTTCTTGCCGCCTCTCCTCTTGCTTTTGGAATTACTTTATTGTATTCAGATTTTGCCTGGTTAATGAGCTTGTCCCGCTCCTGCTCCGCTTCATTGACCTCGTTAAACGCGGGTTTTACAGCGTCAGGAGGATTAACATCCTGCAATACAACCTGGTCCACTTTTATGCCTATTTCATACTGGTCGCATAGTTCCTGTAATTTGAGTGTAACGGCATCCGCTATTTCCTGTCGTCCTATGGTCAATACTTCGTCAACTGTCCGGTCACCGACAACCTCGCGCATAACAGCCTCATTCATGTCCCTGAAGGTCTTCACGGCATTTCTTACCCGGAACAGGAACTGGTATGCGTCCTTTATGCGGAACTGGACTATCCATTGCACATCCGCGGCATTGAGGTCGCCCGTCAGCATCAGGGACTCCTCGTCATAACCTCTTGAGGAATATGTGGTCCTTGTGCCCGGCTTTTTTGTGCGAAAACCAAATTCTTCCTTTAACTGACGTTCAACCGGGACTTTATAAAGTTTTTCAAGACCATAGGGCAATTTGAAATGGAGACCGGATTTGACAGTACGGGTGTATTTACCAAAACGGAGAATAACACCCTCTTCTTCCGGGCTTATAGTAAATACCATTGAGGCTACAGCCGAGATAACAATTATCGCGGCAACTGCAAGGCCAATAACTTTAAAATTAAGTTTTGGCATTTGCGGCGGACGAAAATTTCTAAGGTCAAACGGTTCATTTTGACTCATGGGCATCTACCTCCTTTATAGTTAGCACTATTGTATATTTTAATGACGAACATTGCATTGTTTTTTTGAGGGGGGGATATCTAATAGTCCGGAATACTATGATTTAGGAATATACCGGTATGATAAAAAAAGGGGACTGATAACAGCCTTTCCGTTATAGATTAATTCGATCGAAGCTTACTTGAGATGTAATCGTGAAAAACGATCCCTCCGGCATACGCGGGAGGGACCGCCATTCAACTAGATCTTCATTACATTAACTGCTTTGGGGCCTTTGTCGCCTTGCTCAATATCAAAGCTGACTTTGTCGCCTTCGGCAAGAGTTTTGAATCCGTTTCCCTCTATGGACGAATAATGAACAAAAACATCATCACTGCCGTCTTCATTAGTTATGAAGCCGAAACCCTTGGATTCGTTAAACCACTTTACTGTTCCTTCTGCCATCTTTTTTCCTCCTTGCTTATGATCTAAGGCCTCAGAATGCAGGTACTCGATACAAAAAAAGCCACAAAGCTAAAAGTCTTCGTGGCTTTTCTGATTTATTATCTCATACAAAAAACTTCTGAATCCTCGATATATACTGGCATCTTTAATATAAAAAGTCAACCCTGTCTTTATTTGGTAATTTTGGCGTCTTCAAGGATGACTATATACTTATAACCGCCGCCGAAATCCTTATTTGCGCTCAGTGTACCTTTGGCCGTGACTATATCATCAAGTTGAGGCGTGTCCTGGGATGTAATGACAAGATTATGCGTGTTGTTTTCAGCGCTTCCGCTTCCGTCCTGTAAGTGTATCCAGTTCCTATTCATAATCTGAGACGAGACCTTTACGACTTTGCCCTTTACTGATATTACTTTGCTGTTTAACGTTTCTTTCTTTTCATAAAGTTCCGCTATAGAATAAGAGTCAGGCCCTATGGCACGTCCCACTTTTATTTCTTTGTCCGTGTTAACCACCATGGCTTTACTTCCGGGGGCTTTATTCTCACCTGCAATTCCGGAAGAAAAGGTTATGCTGTCGAAGGTCTTTTTAAGCGTCTTGCTGGTGAAATTACCCATTTTATAGCCGGGATATATGTTGATTTCCTGACCCGTGATAATAACAGTTTGCGGAAGTGCCGCCCAGATCTTCTCTGTAGGAGTCTCAATGTGAACGTAGGTATAACCGCCGGAATCCATTGTTTCCACAACTTTACCGGAAATGAGAGATTGTTTCGGAACGGCAGGCATCTCAATACCCTCATTGGGTGAGACTTCTGATTTATCTGCCTCTGCAAAAACATCAGAGAGAGGCATAAAAACCAAAGACAACAATAAACTCAGATAAAGATACTTTTTCATATTTCCGACTCCTGTATGATTTATTTGGGAGAGAGACGGCAAAACGTTCTCCATTAAAGTATAATTCTTTTAATTGTGGTAATACAAGCCCTGTACCGTATGGTACAGGGCAAGCCGAATCTGTACGGGATCATTGAACTGAAAGAGAATACAAAATAAGGTGTGCTGTTCCGTAAGGTAAAGTAGTTATTAATGATGGTTTATTCGCGGCAAAATCTCCTGATCATGGCGTTATGCACAGAGGGCGCTGTTCTTATTATTGCCCTTGTGCTGGGATGGTATTTTGATATTGCCCTTTTAAGTTCTGTTAGCAGGCCTCTGCGGCATATTCTGACAGGCACGGCGGCAGCGATAATACCGATCTGCTTATTTGTGTCCGCATTGTCCGGTAAGGCAAAGGACATCCCTGTGATTGGTTCACTGAGGAGAACTATGCTGACGGATGTGAAGGCTTTATTTGAAAATGCCGGATTAACAGACCTGTTTGCTATATCCCTGCTTGCGGGTATTTCAGAGGAACTGCTTTTCAGGGGTATTCTGCAGGTCAAATACGGGATCATTACAGCGAGCTTATTGTTCGGGCTTGTGCATTTTGTGACTCCCGCGTACGCTGTCGCGGCTGTAATTATGGGTTTTTATATCGGGTACGTTTACCAGTTATCCGGCAATCTCATTGTCCCTGTCCAGCTTCATTTTATGTATGATTTGAGCGCGTTGATTTATCTGAGATACTTTGTTGCATCAGAGGTCAATAAATATTGATAAAAATCGGTGATACTGAACTTTCTTCTTCCTGTGTTCTTGCTCCAATGGCCGGCATAAGCGATCTGCCGTTCAGGATGATCAACCGTGCTCAGGGCTGTAAATTCGCTTTTTTAGAAATGATAAGCGCCCGCTCGCTTGTTTATGAAAGCGGAAAGACCGGGAAGATGCTCAGCACAATTCCTGAAGACAGGCCTTTGGGCGTTCAGCTGTTAGGCAGTGACCCCCTAATGGTCCGGCAGGCAGTGGAAAGACTGAGGGAATACAGTTTCGATATTATTGATTTTAACGCCGCCTGTCCCGCGGGTAAGGTCACCAGAAAAGGACGCGGCGCCAGCCTGCTTAAAGACCCTCGTAAATTACGGGACCTTCTAAAACTGGTTGTTGAAGGTTCTGACGTTCCTGTAACTGTTAAGATAAGGGCGGGATGGGATCAGGATTCCGTAAATGCTAAAGATGCCGCACTGCATGCCAGGGATGCCGGAATAAGCGGTTTATTTATTCACGGCCGTACAAAGGCACAGCGTTACAGCGGCACGGTTGATTACAATGTGATTAAAGAGGTTAAGGACGCGCTCGATATACCTGTAATAGCAAGCGGTGATGCTTTTTCGCCTCAACTGATAAAAAAGATGTTTGATGAGACAGGTTGTGACGGAGTTGTGATAGCAAGAGGAGCTCTGGGTAATCCGTGGATATTCAGGGAAACATCAGAATATCTGAAAAACGGTGTGACTCCGCAAAGACCCGGCACAGAAGAGGTCATAAAGACAATGCTGGAGCATCTGAACCTGTATGCCGGATTCTATGGTGAAAAAACAGGCACAATTATATTCCGGAAATTCTTTGCATGGTACTCCAGGGGTGTTGAAGGGGTAAAACCTTTAAGGGAGAAAGCATTCCGGGCAAATACAGAACAGCAGATGTCAGATACTATAAAGGAACTTTACGATGTTATGGAACTTGGCCCCTACCCTGCCTGAAGCACCCGGATCCCGAATTTTCCCAGTTCTACTGTTAAGGCGCACAGAGGCAGGCCCATGGCATTATAATAATCACCTTCAATTTTATTAATAAAAACGGCCCCTAAACCCTGGATCGCGTATCCGCCGGCCTTGCCGACAGATTCATTCGACTTAAGGTAAGCTTCGATCTCTTTAGTTGAGAGTTTTCTGAAGTGGACCTTAGTCTGAACATATCTGGAAACGCATTTACCGCTTTCTGTGTCAAGAACAGTGAAGCCGGTAATGACTTTGTGAGTTCTGTTATTAAGCATCAGGAGCATTCGTCTTGCGTCTGATATAGACAAAGCCTTGCCGAGTAATTTACCATTTATGACAATAAAAGTATCAGCCGCGATTATTATCGCGTTCCTGTGCCTGCCGCTGACTGACTTAGCTTTGTTAAGAGAGAGAAACTTCGCCAGCTGTCCGGGGTTTAGGCCGGAGTTCATGTCTTCAATGTAATCGCCGGAGTCAACAATGAACCTGAGGCCTGTTTTTTTTAATATTTCTTTTCGTCTCGGAGATGTTGAAGCAAGTATTATTTTTTTCATATCAGCTTAACCCGGCAGTCAGTGTTTCAGCATAATTTCAGAAACCTTTTTTATCACTGCTCCACCAGCTCAACCCTCCTGTTCTTTGCCCTCCCCTGCTCATTTTTGTTTGACGCAACAGGAGACAGGAATCCTACTCCCCGGTAAATTAGCCTGTTCCGGTTTATGCTGTAATCAGTTACGAGCATATCAGCAACAGCTTTGGCCCTTTTCCTGGAGAGGTCCATGTTGTAATCAAAGGCACCCTGATTATCGGTATGGCCTACTACAACTATCTTTAAGACGGAGTTGCTGTTAAGCAGTTTGCCTATTTCGACCAGAGTGGGTTTTGATTCCGGTTTTACTTCTGTCTTGTCTGTATCAAAATATATTCCGTACAAAGCGACCCTGCCCGTATCTGACAATGACTGAGCCATTGCATTGGCATCCACTTTAACCATTCCTGTCTGCATGGCACGGCTCTCTATGATATCAATCTGTGTATAGATGCGGTTGCGCCTGGGTCCGCCCTCTGAAGAGTTTAGAACAACATAGAGAGCTGCATGTATATCTCCCTCCGGCCTGGTCAGCCTCGCGGCAAAATATCGCTGGTCACTGTAATTTTCTGAAAAGCCGCAGCAGTATTCAACAACAGTATGATTAAAGCCGCGGCCCCCGCATTCTTTGTTAACGCACTGGTACAGAATATCAAAGCCTGCCTTTTTCATCTCTGATTCATAGTTCCTGAAAACCTCGAGCGTCGAACGGCCGGCCGGTGTTTCGTATGTTACGCGGGTTATGCGCCCTTCCAATACCGGACTGCCCGCCGGACGAGTATTTGCCTTTGTTACTTTTTCGGTTATCAGGGTGAATTCGTCAAACTCTTTGGTTATGTACCGTGTAATTGATGAGCCCTCATAACGGGATATCAGGGGATGATCACTGCTGCCTTTGATATCTCCAGCCATGGAAACGGCAGCTGATAGGATAATAAAACACACAAGGCATAAAAGAGTAAGGATTCTATGTCCTTTTTTCATAGCAGCACCCCCCGGTTTTTTGATTAATTGATGGATCCAGAGTTATATCTTTACCTTCTTGATAATATCATAGGCATTATTCAGTTTAAGAGTGATTTCTTTTGCTTTTTCCCTGAGTTCCTCGCTTAGGTGATCAACCTTGTCAGGATGAGATCTCGATATCTTTTCTATATATGCTTTCTTAACTTCTTCTAATGTGGCTCCAGACTTTACGCCAAGCATATCATATGCCTCTGGTACTGATAAGTCTCTGCCTGCCCTGTCAGCTATATCTTCCTGTGAATGTCCGCCTGTGGAAGACCGGTGTCTGACATTCCTTCTGCTCGCGTTCCTGCGCCATAGGTAGAATAATACAGCGGCTGCGATAAGGTCATCAAAGAAAAAAGGATGAGCATCAAAAGGACTTATGATGTAAAATATCAGGAATGCCAGCCAGAAATAGTATGTTAAATTGGTCATTAGGATCCTTTGTACCGGATATTATAGCATTGACTGAAACTGTTTTTATTGACTTATTTCTGTTTCTCCTATATCGTAATTTAAATTGACATATCAGGCTATACCCCGGATTTCTCGAATCTATTTACTAAAATTAGAGGTATATTAAGGAGGCGTAATGATGAGAAATATTAAACTGCTGGTTCCCCTGGTCGTACTGCTGGTCTCTGTTGGATTTTACGGATGTCAGTCGGGCTTACAGCATAGTGAGAAGGGCGAAGCAGTGCGTCAGGCCTATTTTTTTAATATTGAAAAATTAATATCAGATTCTTTAGGCGAGTATCGAGGTATTGACGGATTCGGCACTGATTTTGATGTGCTTCCGTATAACTCACCGCCTGCCAAGACAACAACCAATGTGACAGATAACGGAGCGCTTTTAATAGAGCCGGGCGGCTGGATCAAAATAGATATTCCTGAGCAATTCAGAGGTGGAGGGTATTTACTGGAATTCCATATTCTCTATGACACGAATGAAAATGACGATAATACCGAGGCGCATTTTCTGCTCGAGGATGTAGATGGTAATATGATCGCGCAGGGTGAAATTAAGCCCAATGGTTCGGACGGTAATATAGATGCACACCAGACCTTTACACTTCAGGCAGACCTTACCAATTTTTCCGGAACAGCAAGTGTGACCCTGTTTAATACACACGACAGTATCAACCTGGAGATCAATAATTATATGGCTATACTTCCAATTGAGACGGCCAATGACGCCAATATCTTTATTGCTGACATCCGCCCCGCCTCAAGCCGTATTGACTGGACGGGCGCTGTATGGGCGGAGCCTTGGGATACTGATGATCTGAATGTCAGCATGCCTGATGGTTTCTGGGGCAATGATACCAGCTGTTGTGGCGGCAGTCTTCAATTTGACTTGTCTGATGTTGTATCTTCCATGACCCAGCCTGTTCTCGAATTCAATTATGGAAGATCCAGTGCTGATTCTGATATGTCTGATGTTTCTTTATATGACGATGACAGTGACGAAATTATCTATATAGGGTCGAATTATGCTTATAGAGAGGATATGGGGCAAACTGGTATTGTGGACCTGACCCCATGGAAAGACAGCTCATCTTTCCGCTTCAACATTGATAATCGTTCCTGGCTCAATCCGTTTCTAAAGATATTTGATGCTGCCGCAAGCAGCTCTGCAGTTCTTCTTGATGTAAGCCTGACAGGACGGGAGTATGTCAGCAACAGTGGTAAGTTCCGGTTCTTCGCGACTTCGGATGACTATCCCGCTGGAGGAATAACTACAGATAATATAGAATACGACGCACCACATTGGCTGGCAGACCCTTCTCGCGCACCGCTTGGAGCGGCTGGAACACTTGTATTCAGCATTCCGCCGGCAGTCAGCTCTTTCAGCCACCCGGTGATGGAGATAATGCATTTTGCCGTTGACAGTCAAGGTATTACTGTAGAGGGAGATTGTGGTGAAGACTGTCCCAGTTATTTCCCTATAGAGTTTTATCTGTATGACGAGTCTGACAATGAAATAGCCCATGTATTTTTTGATGAATGGGAAGACGCCGCAGGCGGAATGCTTAAGAACCAGATACCTCTTGAGCAATTTAAAAGTTCAGCGACCATGAAAATAGTTGTTCCCTGGGCTGAGGACCGCTGGAGCCAGATGGCGTTCCCGCCGTTCATCAAGATATTTGACAGCGTTAATTGATTCTGTGTTTTGAGATTTCCTGAAAGCCCGCCTTTTTGGCGGGTTTTTTTTGGAAAGAAAACAGATCGATGTTCCGGCAATTTGCAAGTGGAAAGAAGCCTGCCTTCCCTGCTCTACTGTTCCTGTCTCTGTGCCTTGACAGACAGGTAATAAGCAGCCATTAGCACAATGATCACTCCGGCGCTTACACCCATTTCATAGAGCTTATCAACAGGAGTATGTTCCATTATGGAGGTCTGTGCTTCTATGAGGAGAATCCTTCTGACAGCCGCGATCATGCCGATAGCGAGAAAAGGGCCTAATGAGAACTTCTGTTTCTTCAGAAACCTGATGACGGTCCATAAAAGCTCAAGGATAATAAGAGCAAGGAGAACATCGTTTACAAGGACTATCATAGACGCACGCGTAGGAACGAGTACATTAAGTGACGCGAAATAGAGTATAAGTCCACACGCGACAAGCAATAATAATGCTGCGATAACGTGGAATAGCACGTCGATTTTAATCAGGAAAACCCGGAATATTTCTGTGAGGCCTGTCTTTTTTATGTCCATATGGAAATCAGTGTAAGCCTAATATATCAAGAAAACATACATGACTGGTTTAACATACACTTCCACTATTGTCAATCAGAGCCTGTCCCTGCTTGTCAGGGATCGCCGGAATAACACAATCACTCTTGCATTATGGGGATTTTTTGGTATAATTTAAAAAAAGGATAAGGAAAAATATGGATCCTGATTACAAGGAAATGAATATCCAGGTTGACGGCATCACTTGTACGGCGTGTGCCATTGACATGGAAAACATACTGCTGGGAAAACAGGGGATACTGGATGCATCGGTAAACTACAGGAATGGAACAGTTAATGTCAGGTATGATCCCCAAAAGACTGATGACAGACAGATCTTTTACAATGTCAGGAAGCTTGGTTTTAAAGCAAAAAAAATATGAACCGCGATTCCCCAATGCCGGACCGCTTCTGAACTGACAGGCTCTAGATGGACGGATAGACTTTCCTGTCAAGAACAATATTTTTCATATACTGCTTGTAATCAATATCTCCGGATACGACCTCAAAGAAATATTTACAGTACTTGGCATTCCTGCTCATTTTGGAAAGCGCACGGGAAAGTGTCTTCGGCCGAAAGAGAATCCGTTTGACAAGGTATGCCTGATTCAGGAAGGCGCCGATATTTTTCCTGATCTTGCGGTTGTAAGTATTCACCCGGTCAGTCCCTGACAGAATGGCATCAGCGGCCAGTTTGCCGCTTAATATCGCGAAATATATACCTTCGCCTGTAATCGGCTCCACAAACCCGGCGGCATCACCAGTAAGAAAAATATTATTTCCCGCCGGTTTTCTTATGAGGTTTTGTAAAGGGACAGGAAAACCCGCAATGCTGCGGACCAGAGAGCTGATGTCACATTTGCAAACGGATCTTAAGAAGTTCAGATAAAGGTCTTTCAGGCTCTCTCTGTTTGCGTGGATCAGGCCCCCCATCCCGACGGTCGCAAACTTTTTTTTGGGGAATACCCATCCGTACCCCGAATTCATAAAGCCGAAATACAGTTTTGGATATAAACCGGTATTATCATCAAAGCAGTTGAGGTCTTGATAATCAATGTCAAGCTCCAATGCCATTGCAAAGTGTTTTTTCTTTTTAACACTGTAAAGTGATTTACGGACAATACTGTTTGCCCCGTCTGCACCTATTATGAAATCCGCGGATATTTCAGTGCCGGAATCAGTTGTAATTCGGGTTCCGTCAATATGAATGACTTTTTCACCATTAATTACAGAGCATCCCGAGGCTTTTGTGATATTTAAAAAATGATCATCAAATACAGACCTGTCAACAGAGTGCAGTCTGCTGGATGGATGGGCGTAAACACAAATTTTACCGGCATCTGAGTGATATATCCCCATCGTGTCAAAGGTAAGCTCAACAAGCGAATCAGGTGGCTCATTGCCGTATACAAGTTTAAGTAAATCGATGGTCTTTTCAGTTATGATACCGCCGCATAATTTCTTTCTCGGGAATGCCGCTTTATCAATAATTACGGTTCTTTTACCAGCGAGTGCCAGGGTATGGCCCGCTGCAGCGCCGGCGCAGCTGCCTCCGACAATTGCCACGTCATATTTGTTCATCATGCCCATCCGTTATTATATCGGCTCTACAGATTTATTATGGAAACTTGTACGTAATATGCGCTGCTGATCGTTATTTCCCGACAAGTCGGGAACTGACGATCATAATAAGAAGCTAAAATCAAGAGGACAGGCAGAATATTACTATCTACCAGACAATGTTTACCGCGTCCTCGACAACTTCTATCTGAACCGGAAGAGTACCGAAATAATCTCCGTCTATTTGCACGTGTACATATTCACTGGAGGTTATTTCCATTTTTGGATATTTTCTATATATTACGCCGTCAATGTACAGGTGTTTTTTTCTTATCACACTTAATATAAACCTTAAAAGACTTATTCGTGTTTCGCCCTGAAAAAGGCACAGATCAAGGGTTGGCTGGGTTACGTCTGCCTCAGGTGTGATCATGAATTTCCCGGCATAGTGCCTCGCATTACCTATGACAGCGGTAAAGCCTTTAAGGGTTTCCTCGGGAGTTTTTATCCGTATCAGCGGTGGGTCGTATTTTCTCAGCGCTTTAATGCCGGACAGCATATAAGCGCCTTTTCCATATCGTTCCTTTACTGCTTCATTAACGCCGTATACTGCAGCGGCGTCAAAGCCGATACCGGCCATCAGCGAAAAATAGTAACCATTTATTCTTCCAAGGGATATTTTCCTGGCATTTCCTTTCAACGCAAACTTTATGGCCTCTTCAATGTCCAGCGGGATGCTGAGTTCCCTCGCCAGGACATTTGTCGTACCCAGAGGAATTATTGCGAGAGGCGTTTCCATAATTTTAGGGCTGTTTGAGGAAAGTATGCCGTTGATAACCTCGTTAATAGTCCCGTCGCCCCCTCCTATCATTATCAGGTCAGTGCCCGCAAGTTTTTTGGCGATAAGCGCTGCTTCTCCTTTTTTCCGAGTTGTAAAGCTGGTGAGATTGACTCTTTTTTTTAGAAGCGTCTCAATTTTTTTGATCGCGCCCGGTTCCCAGTTCCCTGACGTGGGGTTAGCGACCAGGCTTACGTTTAAGGATTCCATCCAGTGTAAGAGTTCCTTTGCACGGTTTGATCTGATTAATCAGTACAGGCGTTTTCTGAAGGTATTTGATCAGGTCCTTTACTTCTCCGCCGGTAATAAAAAAAGCCCGGCCTCCATACGGAATCCCCCGTTTCTTGATCCGGGGCAGTCTGATATAGCCATATTTGCGGGTTACTACATATCCGGTGGTATAACTGGGATCGTCGGATATACACAGCTCCCCAATGATCATTGGATTCTTGTGAGCCTTACTGGCAAGAATTAAAGCTTCTTTTACAGTATCATTATTCAAGTCTATTTTTGAAAGTTTTCTGGAAAGAGTTGCTGACGCCTTTCCGGTTATTCCCATTCGTGTAACGCGGACTCCCCTGAGAAGGTCAGGTTCAAGCCTGACGCCGTCAATATCCATGAGCATGGCGCCTCGCATGGTGATCCCGATGTTGAGGGATTTATATGCTTCTTCAACGGCCCTCTCTGTTATTCCCACTGAAGTAAGAATCTTAAAGACAGATTTTTTAACGTCCCGGGGATCTCTGGTGCTCAGTGTACATAAAGGAAGAGATGATATTTTGTGTGTTTTTTCTCTGAGTTCCTCAATAATGAGGTTGATTTCATCGGCCCTGCCCTTTTCATGGAAAAGTGCTCGTCTGGTATACATCTGAACGATTTTTGATATGTCGGATCTGCTGTGAATACCCTCGGCGCCTGAGATATGAAGTCCCTGTTTTGACGCCCTCATCCTGACGCTGTATTTCTTTATCCGGGGCATTATATTTCAAGCCCCAAATCATTTATCATCTGCAGGTCCTGTTCCGGAGACCTGCCGGGTGTTGTAAGGTAGTTGCCAATCAGAAGCCCGTCTGCGCCGGCTGTAAAAATAAAAGATACAAGATCTCTTAAAGCCGCCGGCCTGCCTCCGCACACCCTGATCTCGCATTTTGGAAGGATAAGCCTGAAAACCGCTATAATTTTTAAGGCTTCCATCGGACTGACCGGTTCTTTTTCACCCAGGGGCGTTCCTGCCACGGGCGCCAGAAAATTAATAGGGACCGAGTCAACCTCAAGGTCTTTGATGAAAAATGCCAGATCGATCCTGTCATGCCACGATTCTCCCAGGCCGAAAATGCCCCCGCTGCAGACAGAAAGGCCGTGTGACCTGGCTGCTTCAATGGTTCTTATTTTATCCCTGAATGTGTGAGTAGTGCAGATCTCTTTAAAGAACGATTCAGAGGTTTCAAGATTGTGATGATATCTGTGAAGTCCGGCGTCTTTAAGGTCTTT